>VAPM010261418.1_pt1 | contig 11902 bp, 9 predicted proteins | sample 3395091 | NCBI WGS metagenome assembly VAPM01 (sample SAMN08290445, study PRJNA428436) | hydrothermal vent metagenome | isolation source: Deep-sea hydrothermal vent chimney 3 | place: Pacific Ocean: Juan De Fuca Ridge | reverse complement strand
TGTCGGAAACGCGCCCGCTGGGTAGAGAACCGCTCCAGCTATTTCCTACGCCAATGATAAAAACAACAATCCATTGGATAGCAAAGACTGTTAGCCGGTAGCGTTTCATATTGTTCCCTCAATTTTTCTGCTACATCACCAAAAATAGTACGGTGTACCTTTGCCGTCACAACCATCCAGCACTCATCGTCATTATCAAACGACAAAAAGACTGAGGCTCAACCACTATATGGACTGGAAAGTCATTTTGGTTATAACTGCAATGTATCGCTATGCGACTATTTGTAACGCAATGCGAACCAACGCCATCAGCAAAATCAGGCCGTGCAGTGTAAACGCGGTAATTTACCAGCGGGCAAAAACCGGTGCGGTAGCACCATTCCGTTCAGCACATCCTTGCAGAGAGGGGGTCGTCCATGGGCGACACTGCTCTCGTGACAGAACTATCCTGCACGAGAGCTATGCAGAAAATACGCAGAACAGGCCAGAGAGTCAATACCCAAAAGTATTGAGCAATCCAGCAACAGTATTAGGGGCGGGTTATGATGAGTAAATCCAGGATCGGGGTTTTCAGGAGATTTTCACTCACACGAGCGAGCTTCCCTGTTTGGGTATCCAGTGAAAGTGTCAGCCATTTTTTACCATCATCAGCCAGCACCACAAGTTTCTCGCCAACAGAATCCCATTGCAAACGCCCGGGTTTAAATGGCAACTTTAATACGTTATCAATATCCGCCAATGCCCCCAGTGATGTCTCAATACGAAATACACTGATATCAGCGGAATCATGATTGGCTACAAATAACCACTGACCATTGGGATGTACCAATAATGACTGTGGCTTCTGCCCCGCCTTGAACGGCGAACCCGGTAAACTTGACAGAGCACCAGTCTGATGATGAATACGATACGCAGAAACATTATTGGAGCCAGCATTGACCACATAGGCGTAACGCCCAGTGGGGTCAATTTCAATACCTGCCGGACTCTCGCCTGTAGCAAAGGGCGAGCCATAATAAACCGTCTCAAAAACCAGTGGCGTAACATTGGAACGATAACGGTATACGGAAACAGTATTATCACCCGTATTAACGACATAGGCATAACGTGCCGCTGGGTCAAGACTGATAAATGTTGGCTGCTTGCCGGTAGTAAACGGAGAACCTTTTACCGGCTTGGGTTGACCACTTTTCTCATCAATGTAATACACCGACATCGTATTATCACCAGCATTGGTGACGTAGGCATACCAACCGTTGCGATCAATAGCCACATCACTAGGCTCCCTCCCGGTCCCTACTCGCCCATTGGCGATGGGCCTCATATCTCCTGCGTCGTTCAACGTCAATGCGGTGAGTGAATCTGTCAGTGAATCTATGGCATAGACCAAGGCTTGTCTGGGGCCGACAGCCAGTGCATTCACCGCTCCTGCTGCCAGTTGCGGTTGCACCGCCGACAGATCACGATCATTCGCCAACCCCAACCCTTTTTCTCCCAGCGCAGCAAAAAACTGTGCGTTCAAAGGTGAGACTTTGTCACCTTGCGCAAGTACAAAAGACCAAGGGCCTGAGCGTGTTTTCACTACTTCACGTACGCGCAGTGCCCCCGTATCTGTACTTACATCCAACTGCACAACGTCGTTAGAATCCCAGTTAATAACGTAGGCACGTCGCCCCTGTTCAGTGAATACAATCTCTGCTGGCCCTTGCCCTCCGGTTTCGTAAGGGGAGCCTGACGCTTGAGTCAATCGCCCGCTCTTCGAATCCAGCTCAAGCACTTCAATAACACTATCCCGGCCACGTATTGCATAAACAAATCGGCCATTCGGGTGCAACGCAATGCTGTGAGGATTAAACCCGGCAAAAAACGGGCTGCCATCCACCTCCGTTAACTGACCCGAACCTGAATTAATACGAAAAACGCTGATGGTTCCACCAGCCAGATTTGGCACCAGAACAAACCGCCCTTGTGCCTCAATCAACATATGATAGGGCACAGCCCCGGCTGTTGTCGGAACATCCTGACTCAAATACTGATAATCATGTTCACTCACCTTCCCGACAGGAATCGGGAAGCCAGACAAAGGACTCAACGACCCCGTTTGCGCATCCACTTTAAAGGCGGAGATTGTACTAACGTAGGAATTCAGCGCATAAAGAAAATGCCCAGCGGGTGTCAGCGCTACTGCACGGGTACGCTCCTGAGCTGGGTAAGGTGAGCCCGGCAAAATTCTTACCGCACCGTTCACAGGGTCAAAAGCATAGGCTCCCACACCACTGAAACGTAGCGCTATATAAAAAAAACGGCCACTTGGATGAAAGGCAATATTAAAGGGAGCCGCGCCATTTACGTCGAAAGGAGAACCCGACACAGGAATCAATGCGCCATTCCGATGATCAATGCGATACACAAACAAACGATTAATGGATTGCGAAAGTGCCAGCAGGTAATTCCCGGAAGGGTCAATTACCACCTCTGGTGTGTTTTTCCCCAATGGCAAATAATCAATGAACCGCAACTGACCCGAATCAGGGTTTATTGAATAACGTGCCAAACTGGCATCTACATCATTAGCAGTATACGCAAAGCGCACACGCTCAGCGGCCAACACCGGAATAGTTAAGCCGTATAGCAGTAATAAAAGTAAGCCTGACAGTATTTTCATGGTCGATAGTTCTTCCTGATTACTCATAATCTTCAGCTAACGTAATCAGGTAGTTTTTACCCGAGGGCACAAATGCTAAATCAAGTTAAATCCAGGAGCCTGTTCTCGGAACAGTCCCCTTGGTTACACCGTCAAGGTATATTGCCGCAAGCCTCTGAGCCGCCACCTCCCCCGCCGCCACCCATACCACCCATACCACCCATACCACCCATACCTACCATCCAACCTACACCAACAGCACCATTACCACTAACCCCAATGGAGCCACAATTATTCGCACTCCAGCTACCACTTCGAGCAAAACTGCGGACCTTCTGCACCGCACGATTGTAATAAGGACCCTGCACGTAGCCGTTAGTGGTACTGTTGCGCACCTCATTACTGGAGCCAGCCGGGAAACCAGCCTCTTCGCCCACGTCGTTAAGGTTGACCAGGAAGTTCTTATTTTTCCAGCCATGCGGTACTGCTACGTGACACATGGTACAACGAAAATTATTCACGCGAGTAGCGTGCAAACGATGAAAGTTACCTCCTCCACCCATGCCACCCATGCCACCCATACCAAGGCACATGCATCCCATGCCGGAAAACCCGCTGGCCTGTGATGCACCAGAGGGGCTCGCATACTGTTCGTATCGATGGCACTTGAAACACAGGTGAGAAGTAGCGTCGTTGCCACTATCATTGTCGCCGGTACCTGGCCGACCGGTAAAATCATTTTGTGGCGAACCGGGTGCATTACCACTCCAGTCACCTTTGAGCAGGAAGTAATTAGTAGAGCCGTGTGGCCCCCACGCCGGGCCATTTTCCTGGCCTGGGTCGGGGTCCACAGTGCCCGCCACAGTATTCGAGCCATGGCAGTCAGTGCAATACATGGTTTGAGTACCCACGGCATTATTAAAGGGACTGATCCAGTTATTTTGATTGGTGGCACGCGCAGAGGGGGTGCGCCCTGTGGGTTGCATAACCGGATGCCAACCACGATGGTTATTGGTATTCCAGGTAAAACCATTGTTATTACCCGCACCACCATCAGTGCCCACGCTACGAGGCTCGCCAGCATGCGAAGCAGGTGAATTAAACTCCCGCGCCTGATTGGTGTATTGAAACATGCCATTGACACCCGGTGGCGTGGTCGTCGAATCGTCTCTCAGCAGCGGTGGCTCATCGTAGCCATAATTCGAATGACATTTCAGGCAAATCTGATATTCGCGAGTAACGTAGGGCTGGGTGAGCGCAGTGGATCCATTGGCACCGGGGTCACCTCGCTTGACTGTAAAATTAATAGGCTCAACATGAAAATTGTTAGAGGTATATGTCGGTTCCACACCCCACATGCCACGCAACACTCCGGATGCAATGTTGGTATGTGGGTTGGCATTATCATGGTTGTGAGTACCCGCTGCGTCCAGAGTACCGCCAAGATTATCCTGATTAAACTGTCTACGCCTAGTAACCCGGTGTGGATTGTGGCAATCCGTACATTCCGCATGGCGATTATTGAGCGAACCACCCATGCTGATTTTGCCCAGATTGGCGCGGGATTCAATAAAGTCCTTACCTCGCTGATTCAGTTCCTGAGTATCCTCGCCTGTGCTACCGATGTCATGCACCTCCATACCTGCCGCTTGATTCTCACTACGGATTGGCATACGAAAGGGCAGATTAAAATCTACTTTGATATCCGGCACATCAGTACCCATACCCTGTGAAGTGAGCGTGCCACCATCACTGGAATGACAGGCAAAACAGGTTTCTTCTATGGAATAATTGCCATCACCCGCCTTAATTGTATAACCACTGGCCGAAGTCAACGTACTACCGTCTGTTCCTCCGCGTAACAGGCGACGTGAGCCCTGCACTGTGTGCGTATCATGGCAGGCCAAGCAGGCCGTCTGCCACACCGCAGTACCCTGTGCAAGCTCACGCACGTCGGCAGCAGCATTGGTGTAAATCTCGTTCGCCACGCTGGGCTGAGCATGCGCCGAACCTTCCCAACCCGCCTTGGTGTGGCATGCCAGACAAATAATGTCAGTTGCTGGCAAGAAATTATCGGAACCATCAGGCTGGGCTTTTTGTAAACGGTTCAATCGCAAAAATTTGATGTTTTCATCAGTAGTATCACGGATATGCGGATCATGGCAGCTGATGCACTGTACTTGGCCATTATCGGGAGTTGGCGCATTGCGCACCGCGGGTTGTAAATGAATATCCTGAAGTTGCGGTCGCGGAGTCAAACCACGCACCCGAATCGGGTTCTCTGTTGGGTCACGCATTTCACCATCAGCGCTGAACAATGCTTGATTATAAGTCAACGAAATGGGGTGATCATTGCTCAGGTCATTACCCAAAAAACGAGTATAACCCGTATTATTGCCTTCACCCGGTGCCATTACCCCGCTAGTGCCAGTACCCGTCATATTGATGGTTCCTGACTGAAATCCACCACTACCACTGCTATTCCGTACGCTGCCAACGGCAATGCTGCCATCGTGACAGGAAAGGCACAATTTTGATGCTCCATTGGGCTGTTCAATCGAGGAATCAATGGAGCCCGAACTATAAACGGTATATGAAGAACTAGGGGGGATCGCACGGTTCCAAAGCGGACCTTCGGACTGATTAGCCCCGTGTGGAGTATGGCAAAAAACACAAATTTCCGCCTCTTCTGTCGCTTTCACCGTACGGGTATCACCACCCCCCAGAATATCTGGCGTCACAAGAGCTGAAAAATTGTGCTTGGTATTGCTAATATCGGAAATGCGAGCAGCTGACACAGGCGATATCCACACCACCGCGAACAGGAACAGTAATATACTCGTCGTCACAACTTCTTTGTTTCGCATGTCCATTCCTGTCACTTTAAATTCTCAACTTTTCAATACCTATTACCCTCTTTCGACCCCTCTTATCTTTTTTTTATCTTTTTTCGAGTCCTGCGTATCTACCTACTGTCGCCACATATATCCTATTTTTCTTGCCCGTCTGCAGAAACCCCACCTATCGGCCTCACACCAAAAGCGCCATCCTGTCCCTGTTCGTAAAGATGCTGGAACACAACCACCCGCCCGTTGTACATGTCTGCAATATAAATACGATTCTGTTGATCAGACCAAACCCCTGCGGGTAAATAAAACTTCCCAACAGCAGAGCCGGAACCACCAATAGGTAACAAAAACCGAGCGTTCTGATCATATATTAGCAAATAATCATGGAATGATTCAACAATATAAATATTCCCCAAACTATCTGCCGTTACCCCCTTAGGCCGTACCAGATTGCCTAAATACAGCCCCCGTGAACCAACAGCACGAATAAATTTTCCATTTGAATCAAAAAGCTGCACTCGGGCATTAAAAGTATCAGTAACATATAGCCGGTCGCCCACAAAACTGACATGCGTCGGCGCATTAAATTCGCCCCACTTAGTGCCAATTTGACCAATCACTTGCACTAATTTACCCGCATCGGAATATACCTTAATATTGTGTTCGCCCGTGTCAGCTACAAAAATACGGCCACTTTTGGTGTCAATTGCCAACCCTGTTGGACGCTCCAGATCCTCAAAACCAAACGTCCCCTTCGGGTTTCCTTCAGCATCCAAGCGAACCACTCGACGCAACTCAGAATCGGCCACTAAAACATCGCCATTTTTTGCCGTTGCAACACCTACCGGTGACACAAAATTATAATCTTTAGTCGCCCCTTGCCAAACATCCATCTTGCCAAGCTTTTGATCAAACACGAACACAGCCTGTCTACCAGCATCGGTGACAATAATACGCCCTGCCGCATCGACGGTACCGCTTTGCGGGCGCAGCAAATTACGCACATTATCCGGCCTATCACCCAAACCAACCAAGGCTTTGAAAAATCGTCCGATAGCTGCACCAGCACCACCATCATTCACAGCCAAGAGATTGCTTTCTCCCACCAACTGACCAACATAGCGAAAACGTGGTTTATCTGGCAGTGGAGGCCAGACTTTTTCCTCGACTGGCTTATCGTAACGCAGCAGATAGCGCGTTTCACCACACCCCGAAAGCAGCAGCATTACAAATAACGACAAAAAAATGGCAACAAAACTTATCCGCATGCTGTTAGCCCCCCGGAATAACCGACAATGCCGCAGATGGATTGATTCGAAGCACCTGTACACGCCGATTAAGACTATCGGCAACGTACAACAAATTATCATTTACCCACAAACCAGTAATCAAGTGGAAACGCCCCGGTGCCGAACCACTGGCACCAAAAGTCATGCTCAATTGCCCATCTTGATAAACCAAAATAGTATTGCTAGAACGATCAGCGATAAATGCACGCTGATCTTTATCAACCGCAATAGCGCTAGGATATAACAACTCAGACTCACCAAATGAATAATGGTAGCTTCCCTGCCAATCGATCACCTGCACCGGTAATTCCAGCCGGTCCAGTATGTACAAACCATCTACGCCGCTAGTCATAAAGGTTATCGCTCGAAAACGGCCTGCCCCCGTACCACGCTGACCAATAGCATTAGTCGCCTTACCCATATTATTAAACACGACTATATGGCTGAATGAGCCATCCGCTACCAGCACATCACCAGTTTCTTCATTCACTATCACATCAATGGGACGCGAAAGATTAGCAAGATCCTGAAATGTGGTACGCAGCTCTCCGTGCTCACTGAAATGTAATACCTGCCGCCCCACAGGATCCACAATATAAAACGAGCGATCCCTGGCAACATAAATATTGCCGGGATCACCTCGAAAGTGAGTGGCAATTTCCCCAAGAGGCTCGATCTCGTTGGTGACCAAGTCGTATTTATAAACAATTTTCGGCGCAGCATCGACAATATACAACACACCGTCTACACCACCAACGGCAACGGGATTTTGTAACCTGATTTCATCGGCTTCACCAATCAGTAACCGACCAAACTGCCCAGAAAAGCCTTTATAAGACCGACGCCCACCACTAATAATGGATTCAGCAGAAAGTAATTTTGCTCCCACTTTTTGTGAAAGCCCTGTATCACGCTTAGGCTTAGAAGCCTTCGTCAGCTCATCACCCTCAAGCGCAAATTTCTCCATTTCCGCAACACTACAGGCCAGTAGCGTGCTAGCTAACACCAAAAAGAAAAATATGCGTGGCACAAAAAAACTAACGTAAACCGACATTTTCGCGGGCTACATTATGACAGCGATTACATTGCAACGGAGGAAAAGCCACCTTACCGTGACAGACACCGCAAAATTCACCCTCGATAATCGATGCCATAGTGACAAAATTCCCTCCCCGTTGCGGCAAGAAAATACCGGGGTGACAATTTTTACAAGTGAGCCACTGGGTGTGCGGCAAATGTGGAAAACGGACATAAGGCATAGATGCAGTATTTTTGAAAATGACGTCAAAGTCCACAGAGTGCATTTTTTCCGTGCCCGTCAACCCCGTGCGCGGTGCAATCAAACCATCATTCAGAGTTTCCACCCAATTGATAACGCCACGCGCATCCCGGGGGAAGTCTTTCATGGCCTCTACAGGTGCCTGTAATGTGTTGGTTGCAGCATTTTCCGGATCATGAATCCCATCTTCAGCTATCGGTACCACATCGCCATGCAGTTGATAATGCCCCCCCCCCTCTTCTGCGTACACACTAACTGAAATAAGTGTAACACCAGCAAGTAACGCCACACACTGAACCCATTTTATTAACTCTGAATTACGCATTGCCCTGTTACTTTTCAATAAATGATGAATGAATTATAACCTAGTACACCGTCAAGGCTATTTCGACGGTGTATTAAATCTCGCAAGTGACCGCACAGGCAGAGCCCAACACACAGGTTCGCCAAAAAAAATCAACAACTTACAGACATCCATGCAAAAACAGATTCAAAATTTAGCCTACTTATTGTGCCACACCCACCATACGCAATGCCCGTCGCACAGTTTTGGTCGCCTGCAACAGCATCGCAATCGCCATTGGATAATCACCAACCTCTGCCTTTGCAACAGCTTCGTCACGACGACTACGCGCTTTACTCAAGAAGCTTTCCATCAGCTTAATTGCTCCTGGAGCAGGCTTTTTAGCTTCAATGGCCACAGGTATCAGCTCTTCATAACCTGAGAAACGCAATAATTCATACTCATATTCATCCGCTGGCGTCTCAAAATTCAAATCATATACAATAGTTTTGGAGTCTAGGATTTTGTGCAATGCACCAGTAACTGTGGTCCGAGCCTGCCGTAATAATTTATTGGCACGCACATAATCTTTCTTTTCTGCCAAGCTCTTCGCTTGCGCCAATGTTGCTGCCAACTTTTTCTCATCCAGCTTGGCACCAGCGGTCACATCGCCACTTTTCCCCATACGTTTAATATTGTCACGATAAGATTTTTGGTAATCTTGTATTTCTACCAATACAGTTTTGTAGTCTTCTTCCTGCTGTGCAATTTCTTCATCACCCGGGACTAAACGCGACGCCTCACTTAACATTTTCAGTGATTGATTCGCCAAAACCAATGCTTCAGGCAGTGCTCCCGCCGAAGACTGTTTGCGCCCCTCATCCAGCTTTTTCTCTGCTGCAGCAACCAACTGCTTAGCCTTATCGTTTTCGCTGGCCAAAACGCGCTTCGTACCTTGCGCACCAAGCATCATTTCCGCAAACATCAATTTTTGCTTAACTTTGGACAGAGTGACCGTCTCTGTCCTCGTAGATACGCCTCCGCCTGCGGCTTTGCTCGCAGCAGCTTGCTGTTTGATGCCAATCTTCTGTCCCTTATCTACAATGTGTACCACTCCTCCCATATAAGGATGATTACGACAAGAATAAAACAACTGATCTGGCGTCTCTTTATCTGCTTTAAGCGTCATTTTCCCTTTATAGGTGTACGCCCCCTCCACACCGGCCGCAAAAGGCGCGCCACCCCAACCGACCGCTTTTGTCGATAAATACACATCATGCTTTGGGTCGGAGTCAATCTCAAATGTATAGACTTTTCCACGCTCAACTACCAACTCTTTGCCCGAAACACCATTCACTAAAAACCCCATAGCATGCCCCTTGCCATACGCAGGATGGGTGGGCTTTTTAGGGCCAACGGTCACTACAAAATGGTTTGGTCCTGAGGAAACTGGTACTACCTTGTTTTCCACTTCGGGAGCCATTGTTTCTGACCCAACCCTATTTGGTATTGCTGGAGCAGCAATCTGCTTTTCGAGGACAGAAACATCAGTTGTTAATTTTTCTTCTTTTTCCGCAATGAGCGAGTCATCTTTTCCTTTGGCCGAAGTTTTTGTAGCAGGAATGGGCTCCATCTCAACCACTGGCTCACCCCCTTGCTTTTGTGGCATAACCTCTACCAGCGATTCTGATTTGCTCTTAACAGCAAGCTCCTGAACTAGCTCATTTTTTTCTGTTGCTGTTAACTTTGCCGCATCAGCCACGGCATTGCTCTCCGGTTTGACCGCTTGGCCACCGCAACCTACCAAACTCAACACCGTTGTCATACAGAAAAACAACACCGTTCTAGCGCAGAGCTTTGACATTTTGACCCTTCCTCAAAAACACAACTAAAATTTTATAAAGCCACTGATGCATAAAAAGGCAGTGCAAAACACCAAAATGCGGTACAGAAATTTATCTGCACCGCATCCTGATTTCACAATGTTAATTCCATCAATGATTAATCACTGCAACAAAAACTATCGCCATGGATTCTGAAGACTGGCTTCACTCTTCGGTGGTTTCCAGTCAGCCGCCTTCGGCTTGGAATGACACTTGGTACATGACGCTGTAGTAACCGGGAAAGATACCTTGCCATGACACACTCCACACTTCTGCCCCAGCAAAATTGCCGACATGCTCATTACATTCGCCTTGCGTTGCGGAATGAATATTTTTGGATGGCAATTGGAACAGTGCAACCACTGAGTATGCGGCTTATGCGGAAACACCACATCAGGCATCGACGCTTTCACTTCACGAACGATATCCAAGTCCATTACCAATGGCTCCACAGTCGGATCAAAAAGATCATAGCGTGGCTTCAGCAGACCATCATCCAACGATTTCACCCAGTCCACATAATTACCAAACTCACTAGTCGGCAAACCATCGTAGGCAATTAATGGCGGTTGCAATACGTGTGTGCCATCATTCGCAGGGTCATGAATACCATCTTCGGCCGGCGCTGCATTACGCTGTGTATCTTTCTTCAGCAGGCGATTAAATACATTCGCCCCACTTACGTTCCCCTTAGCCGATTTGACTTCCTTTAAAGGCGCTTGAGCTGCCTGAGCATTAAAACCAACGGCCAACAAAACCGTCATCGCCAGTACGCTCAAGAAGAAGTGTTTTATTTTCATTTTATCCCCCCTCTTAACGTCATTATTTAGCTGGCTTATCTAGAGATTTGTACGTCGGTGCAACCAATCGCTGCACAGTACTACCGTGAATCTGCGTCGGCATTCCTGGCACTCCTGAATGGCACATACCACAATTTTCCACCGACCATGAAATTTCACCGTTGTGGCAAGCTCCACAAAACTTGCCATCAATAATATTCGCCATAGTAATTTTATTGCCACCAGCTTTAAATTTAAAACCAAGATCCGCATGACAAACCTTACAGCGGAAACGGATGCGATGATACCAGTGCGGAAAAACCACCGGACGCATACCCGCCGCATCAGCATAATTGTTGATAACTACATCAGCATATTCCGCCTGCGCCGTTTGGGGCAACATGAGAACTGCAAACATACTCAACAAGCCGATCATTGCTGATTTGAACATAGAGCCTCCCTCCATAAATTCATCCAAAAAAACCAAAACACACGCCGAATGTGATTTTATTATCTCACGCGCAGCGCACATACTACCCTACATTAAAAACTACGGGTAGCCTGAAAATTCATTGATTTTATAATATTTCCACCCGCACTCTGCGAGGCGTTAAAAGTCAACGCTGTTGACAGTAAACCCAGATTATAACGAAGCCCCGCCCGCCATCGCAGGGTTGATGTTGGACTAACACTGGCAATCTGTTTACTACCCTGTAAGTTAGTAGTAAAACGAAGATTATAAATCCCAAATGGGCGACTATGTCGATATGACACCCCTCCAGCAATACTTCTCGACGAACTTTCCTGCTCCTCTGTCTCGGTTTTTGTCGCACTTTGAGTTGCCTGATAATTGGCCCCGCCCGATATGCTGCTGAGACGACCAAAAGTAATATCAG
>VAPM010499319.1_pt1 | contig 11906 bp, 7 predicted proteins | sample 3395091 | NCBI WGS metagenome assembly VAPM01 (sample SAMN08290445, study PRJNA428436) | hydrothermal vent metagenome | isolation source: Deep-sea hydrothermal vent chimney 3 | place: Pacific Ocean: Juan De Fuca Ridge | reverse complement strand
TTTGTGGATTTCGGGAACCATCCCCGCACCGACCAACTGTTGCTTTGCGATGCACAGACATCCGGCGGATTGCTTGTTGCGCTTCCGGAAAAGGATGCGAAAAAATATTTGAAAGAATTACAGGAAAAAGGTGTTTCCGAAGCCGTCGTCATCGGTAGATTTGAAAAAGGAAACCGGGGCACTATCCGTATTTCTTAAAGGTTGTCACAAACTTTGTTGCAAAAGCATTTTGTGTAATAATTGGGTTTTATCCTGAACATCAAGCGTGATGGCGTAAACAGAGACGGTAGCTCCGGATATGGCATCTATATTTTTTCCCACTTCCAGAGGTTTTGAAGCCGTGTATCCTGAAAACTGTTTCAACCATCCCCGTGCGGTAATTTCCTGCCCATGCGTTGCCTCATAGTTGAAAACCTTTACCAGCCGTACGGTGGCAACAGTATCAAACAAAATAAAATAATCGAAATATTCATATTCCGGATTTTCTATGGGCTGTCCTGATGAAGAAGAACAGCCTCCGGCACGACAACTGTTCACACGCCCAATGTAGAGATAGTGTGTATTTTCGCCGTTCGTTCCGACAACCTTAAAGTATTTCCCCCGAACTTCATCTTTGCTTTTCACCGAAGGAAGCAGTTTTAAAACCACTATTCGGGGGTTTTCCATCCCGGTGACCTTCCGTAAGGTCTTAATAACAGATGTATGTCCGTAGTTGATGACATCCTGACCAAAAGGAAGGCCAAAAACAATAAATAATCCTAAAAAAACAGTTTTCATCATCCAATCGCTTTAAAACATGAAACCGAAGCCGGCATTAAAAGTATTTGAATAGCGGGTATTGGCACCAGACCTCAGGAATTGAAAATCGGTTTTCAGCACCACTCCCCTGATTAACTTCCAGGTTAAACCGGCTGTGATTACACGTTTTTGATAAGCTGGGTTCTGCGATATTCCCTGAGTAATAGAATGCTGCGTATTAAATGCCGAGTAACGGAGAAAAGGTATCAACTCGCTCTTTACCTTGTCAAACAATCGAAAAACGTTGTAACCTGCTTCGAGATAAAAACCAGCCATGCTGCGCCCCAAGTCTCCCGGCAAACCACCATCCGTGTCAAAATAATTGTACTGCAACGTATTGTAAAGTTGCGTATAATAAAACTGCCCCCGTAGTTGCCACCCTTTCAGGGAATAGCGCATATCGGCACCCCACATCATCACTCCCACCACCGACGAATCGGCCTGTGCCACCGCCAGCGGTTCCGATTTGGTTAATCCATCGAAAAGTGAACTTTGTGTTTTTCCGAAATAACCCGAAAGTCCGATATTTAATCCACGAATTCCATAATACGACACCCTTGCCGAGAAATTTAAAAAACTTAGCTGTGAAAGGGCTCCCTTTTGTCTTCCCTTTCTTAGCCCACTACCATTTAGTATTTTACTATTATTAAAACTGTTCAGACCGTTTATTACGTATGCCTGGTAACGAAGGGAGACGGGAAAGATATTCCCGGTTATTCCCATTCCGATTTCCCGCCAGGTTGTGGGGACAATGTATTTATCGATGAGCGGTCGTTCCACGCCGTTGAAAGCTGTTGGTTCATGGTATTCGTTAACAATACCCATGGGAACCAGCAGCAGCCCCCCACGAATATTTAGGAACGAATTGACTTTGTATTGTAAAAAAGCCTGTTCCACAAAGACTTCCTTCACATGCTCATACTCAATTTCCGAAATAAATTGCAACCTTCTGCTAAAGCGGTATCCAAAAAGCAAAACCAACCGGTGTACATCCATTTTTCCATTGTACCGCACATCCCTACTAAACACCTGGTTATAATGCACTTCGCCATATCCTCCGATAAGCAAACGGCCATTGGTAGCGAGCAGTTTCTCAGCGCTGTTCTTCATAGGAGTCAGCGAATCGCTTAGTAAAGCTTCTTTCGGTTGGGCATTTAAAAGCAAAGAGAGCAGGGATAAACCTGTCAGCAATATGTATTTTTTCATCACGAATAAAATTTATTGATTTTTTAGGCTGTAAAGATATTCACAGCAACAACGGTGCAATCTACCCGAATGAAGGTATTTTGAAAAGGCTATTTTCTTACCCAGCAGACCGAATGAAGGAATAAATTAACCAACCGATACTTTAAATTGATATTAATTATACACAAACTTAACATGAAATTTAAAGTATATCTGATTCAGATATTCTGAATATCCCTTTATAAATAAGGTTTTGAGCCAATATCAAACCGGGAGTTCTACTCAACGAGCATATACATTGATTCTCCGTCCTTCTTGTAAGTGATTTTAAATAATATAAAATTAACAACTCGCTAATGTTCTGTTAATATTTAAGGTTTATTCTTGTCCTATCATTAGATTAAAAGAATTATGTATTTCACACATCTTGAAATTTAATTTGAATTAAATGAACAACAGGGGAACACTGATAGTTATTCTGTCAGATATGTACCTAAGCTCCGGAAGGGAGCAGCCGACAATGAAATGTATCGGAAAAGGCTGGAAGATTTATCATTACAATGATAAATTAGCCACCGGCCGTTGGCTTATGGCTGATCAAAACATAAATATGCACTATTCCAATCAGACAACATTGATGCTATCTCAAATTATTGAAGAGAATGCTCCATGAATCAATATAAATTTCAACTATAATCTACTTCTTTCTTCGCATGTTCGTTGAGCATCAAGGATATCGCGTATCTTCCTGTTACCATAAATAGTTCGGGGTGGGGCTAGCCTTGTAACAATCTAATAATCAGCACGCCAGAAATATTACGTTTTACCATAACTTAATATTTAATTAACCAAAAACTAACGTGATTGATCAAGCAATAATTTTCCTTTGCATAATTAAGAAAAAACAAATGAAACAAATTTTAACATTTCTTCTGTTATTGGCATTTTTAAACGGGCAAGCTGCCAGAATAAAAGGAAAGGTCACCGATCGAAATAACGAGCCCCTCATTGGCGCCACTATTGCTTTAGGAGGAGTAAGGCGATATACGACAACAGGCTTAGACGGATCTTTTTCTTTTAATAAAGTTCCCACGAAAAATTATCAGATTAAAATTTCTTATGTAGGTTTTAAAACCCGTGAAATTCCTGTTTCCGTTAAGGGGAGAAACCAAATATTAGAAGTAAATATTGTTTTGGCAGAGCAAACAGCAAACCTTAGCCAGGTATCAATCGTAGCTCAGGCGGTAGGAAGTTCTATCGCTAAGGCGAGGTCACGGGAGAAAAGAGCCAAGAATATAATTAATGCCATATCGGGACAATCCATACAACTTTCTTCGGATATCACGGTCTCGGATGTCCTGCAGCGCGTTTCGGGTGTTTCTCTAGAAAAACGCGGTGGCGGGTCGGGCGCTACCTATGCCATTATCAGGGGGATGCCAAAACGCTACAATTACACCTTAATTAACGGGATAAAAATACCCAGTCCCAACAACAAAAACCGCTACATCTCCATGAACATTTTCCCTTCCGATTTGTTGGACCGCCTGGAAGTATATAAATCCCTGACCCCTTCAATGGAAGGAGATGCGGTAGGTGGTGCTGTTAATATGGTTATGAAAAGCGCACCCGACAAATTTTTGATAACAAGTGAACTCTCCATAGGCTATCATGGAATATTTGCTCATCGCCCCTTCAATTATGCCCAAACCAAATACATAAACAATTACAGCCCTTTCGAGCTAAAAGGGCCTTACTATTTTGCCAAATCGGCAGATTTTACGATACAAAATATGAATATGCAGGCTACACGTGTTACACCTGATATCAGAGCGAGTCTGACAATTGGTAACCGTTATTTAAACGACCGGTTAGGACTTATTATATCCGGGTCTTTTAACAATTATTTTTCGGGTACCGCAGGACTAAGATTTAACCCATCCATTCGGCGCGACGGAACCAGCAAGCCGGAGCTGACCAAAATGACAGACCGTTTTTATTACAACCATATCAATCGCTCGGGTATCTATTTTATGACTGATTTCCATCTTAACAAGAATAACTATTTTAAACTTTTCACCACCTATTTATATTTGAATAACAACCAACTACGAAGGCAAATCAGCTATCGACTCTGGGGGGTCAATCCCAAAGACCTGAATGTAAAAACATACAACGACCGTTTTAGAAAAACTACGCAACAAATATTTAACGTAACTTTAAAAGGAATACATAAGCCAGGCAGCCATTCAAAACTGGACTGGATTTTAGCTTATTCCAAGGCCAAACAGAAACGCCCCGACAATGCTGAATTTGTTCGTGTAAGTAATTATTCTCTTTTACAAAATCAAGAAAGTATCCTTGTAGCTGAGGATGGAGATAACTATAGGAGATGGGAACATAACTCCGACAATGATCTGTCGGGTTACTTAAATTTCACCCACACTTTTTCAGGAAAAAGTTACTCTGTAACCCTTAAGTCCGGATTGTTTTACAGGAGAAAGACACGGAGCAGTTTTATTGTTACCTATCGTTTTAACCCTGCCCCTGCAATACAGGCTTATGGTTACAATTGGAAGCCGGATGATTCTAATGTAAAATACGGAACATGGGAAAAATTCAGCGATGTTACATGGAATGTAAGAAATCCGCAAGGTACTACCCGCGACGAACTAAACTATGATGCCCATGAAAATACCGGAGCTTTCTACCTTCAGGCTACTGCCGTATACCACAAATGGCAACTGATAACCGGTGCCCGTGCCACACATGCCAATCAGGGCTATCTTCTTTTGGCTCCTCGCACAGGAGAGAAACCCGAAGCTGATCACATCTATTTTCATATACTCCCCGGATTTCACTTAAAATATAAGTTAAACCAACACAGTAACCTACGGGCCTCCTGGTTTTACTCTTTTATTCTTCCGGGCTATTTCGAAATTGTCCCTTACATTTATGCAGGAGAAGACTACATTAATTTGGGAAACCCGGAGCTGAAGCCTATCCAGGCAAATAATTTTGACTTACGCTATGGGAATTATTCCAACACACAAAATTACCTGACAGTAGGTGTTTTTTATAAAATAATTTATGATCCTATAGAATATGTTCTGGAAAACGGCATTGCACTGGGTGTAAAAAGCGTTGTGCGACGTCCAAGCAATTTCGGGACAGCCATAAACTACGGTTTGGAAGTAGATTACACAAGATATTTTAGAAACTTTGGAATTGCCCTTAACTACACCTACACACACAGTTCCATAACAACAAGCAAATCTCTTATCAAGAGGGAAGACCCTAAAGATCCATCCTCTTCACTGGTTACGGAAACAGTTAGTCAAACCCGCCCGCTGCAAGGGCAGGCCGATAATATTGGCAATGCATCATTATTGTACAGGGGGGTAAAAAATGGAATAAAAGCACAACTTTCCATGGTTTACACGGGATACAGAATTGAAACGGTTTCCAACTACTATAACAACGACGAATGGCAAACTCCCTACTGGGAACTTGATTTTGTCTTCAATAAAAAGATTGGACAACATTTTGAAATGTACCTGAAGATTAAAAACCTGCTGGACAGGTATAACAAGGTAGTTATCAGGCAGCCTTTAGACAAGTTAAACGCTGCCTACCCGTATCAAGGTTCACCCGGCGATTATTTTCTCACCCGAAGAGATAATTATGGGAGATCTTTCCGTCTGGGAGTTCGATATAAATTTTAAATAAACTTATTTTTTTAATTATTAAACACATTTATTATGAGAAAAAAAAATTCACAAATTAATCTGGTACTTTTATTAGTGACCTTGCTGGGGTTTGCCGCCTGCAGTAAAAAGAACGTTACGCCAACTTTTCCAAAATTACAACCCGTGGGTGAAGTTTCAGGAATTTGGACAAAAAATTCAGTGGTAACAATTAACAAAGATGTGGTTATTCCCGTAGGGAAAAGCCTGACAATTGAGGAAGGAGTTCAGGTGATATTTTCGGGAGACAGCCTAGGAACTGCTGCTGCCCCTGAAATACAGGTGAGAGGAAACCTTTATGTTAAAGGAACCAAAAGTAACCCTGTACTCTTTTCCGTCCCCACAGAACAACGTACTTTAGCCAACCGCTACAAAGGTCTGTGGGGCGGAATACAATGTGCTACCACCAGCAATGAAGTGTCAATACAATATGCCACCATTGAATATGCCGGAGCCCCGGCAGGTGCCAATTCAATATTTGTAGAGCAGGGCCAAACACAGGGCGATCCTCGTTTTGCTTTGCTTTATGGAAATACGAGTGGAAAAATAGCTGTCTATCATAGTTTATTTCAGGACATAACCGATGATGCTGTCAGGATTACAGGAGGCAAAATATCTATGATTTATGATACTTTTGCTTTTATCGGCGAGACGGGCGGAGAAGCCATGAATATAAAATCAGGCGTTCTTGGAGATATGGCTTTTAACCTGATATACAGCAGCTCCACCAATGGTCCCAAATGGTCAAACTCGGGCGGACTCAGCCCTCAGACTGATTGCGATGCCTATAATAATACCATAGTAAATAGTGGGTGGAGAAGAAATAAATCCGGTAGAGGTGGTTCTGTTAACATCGAAAAAGGAGCACGCGGAAAGTCGTATAACAATCTGATTGTCAATTGTAAATATGGCGTACGTGTGGTAGGAGGTGGCTCTGTTGCCGATACCGCTAATTTTGTTAATGATTACAACTGGTACTTTGGAAATGAACAAATAATAGTAGATGAATTTTATCCTGACAATGGGATATTGTCGCATAAGAACAGCCCTCACGATGTTATTGGAAAAGTTAACCAAAACAATCCGCAATTTGTCGGCTACGATGTAGCTACGGATAAAATGGATGACCTGGATTTAAAAACACTTGATTTTCATTTGAAAGCCGTATCCCCTGCTTTAAAAGGTGCTTTTACGGGTTTTACTCCGAGAATCAGCTCGTTATCTATTGGGGGCACTACCTTTACAACCCCTCTTCCGGCAGGTTATTACGGAGCATTTGGAACAAAATAACTACTGAAACTATAATTTTTCTTTTAAATGGTTGTCCTATTAATAAGGACAACCATTTATGTATAAGAATCTGCAACGTTAAAATACTTTTTACTTTTATTGATCATTTACCATACAACCATGAAGTCATTCTTTTCTCTTTTCTTTCTGTTCCTGTTGATTGTTATCAGTTCCGGTTGTAAAACAAGCAATATAAGCCCTCAAAAACAGGTACCAGTCAGTCCTCAGCTGCTTTTCACACTGAATATTGATCCTGATGTGCTTAATTATGCTTTCGTAGCAGATACCACTTCTTATGTAATTGACAAAAACCTACGTGAAAACAGTGGCCTTCTCTACAGCAGAATAAACCAACACATACTTTGGGGCGAACAAGATAGTGGTAACGGACAGTTTTTATATCTTTATACAACCACAGGACATTTTTTAAAAAAAATACAGCTCCTAAATACAAATACTCACGATGCCGAAGATATTGCCTACGGGCCAAATGAAAAAGGTGTTTACAATCAAATATTTTTGGCCGACATAGGCGACAACAAAAACAGCCGCTCAACGGTTGACATTTATACGTATGATGAGCCGGTATTTTCTGACACAACATCTATCCCCAGCCAAATGACCGCTGTAAAAAAAATACGGTTGAAGTATCCAAAATTCAGGGAAAATGCCGAAGCACTTTTTGTTGATCCATTGACAAACCGTATCTATATCTTCTCAAAAGCCGCATCGGTTTCACATGTCTACACCATTGATTTTCCTTACAACTATTCTCATATCAATAGCCTGAAGCATGTGGGAGATATCAATGTACGTTTTCAGAAAGTAACGGCAGCTGACATTAGCCACGATGGTATGAATATATTATTAAAAACATACGATTATATTTTATACTGGAAACGCAAACCGGGAGAAAGCTTAAATAAAACATTTACCCGCATGCCTACAATGATGCCTTACAAGCCTGAAGTACAGGGAGAAGCTGTTACCTGGGGAAAAGCATCAGATGAATATTATACCTTTAGCGAAGAAAGTCACGGGGTAATACCCAAATTATTTTTTTACAAAAAGAAACAAACTATTTCGCAACAATAGTGTAAACGTTGAATATCCCATTCTTGTAATTAATTACTCGCAAAAAACTTGATTGATAAATATCTTAATTACATTTATCCATCCCCTTAAATAAGCCATATATATGATTAAAGACGAGATAGATGATCGTACTATTAATAAAATCCAGTGAATTATTAATAACCTGAGTTCGATATGGTTTGTTGTAGAAAAATCATTCTCTCCCCTTACACAGGAAAAGGTTTCACTCGTTTGCATTAGGCATTCGACGCACAAAAACAGACTGTAAGACAAAATTGCACAACACAAAGCCGGTTCTTTCTTCGTTGCCACGAAAAATATTCTCACATTTGCAAAACATTAATAAGAAAAACCATACAATATGTCGTCATATGCTTTTGATGCAGTAATTTTTGATCTGGATGGAGTTATCACGAAAACAGCCACTGTGCACAGCCATGCCTGGAAAAAAATGTTTGATGATTACCTGAGAGCCCATGCCGGGAAAACCGGCGAAACTTTCCGCGAATTTACGAAGGAAGATTATCTGGCCTACGTGGATGGAAAACCACGCTACGATGGCGTAAAGAGTTTTCTAATTTCGAGAAATATTAGTATCCCCTTTGGAATGCCCGAAGACATGCCGGACATGGAAACTGTATGCGGACTGGGAAACAAGAAAAATGAAGCATTTAACGAAGTATTGCGCAACGAAGGAGTGGAGACCTATCCCACCACCGTTTCTCTCATGGAAGAATTGAAAAAGCAAGGTATCCATGTGGGAGTAGCTTCCTCAAGCAAAAATTGTGAAGCTGTACTGAAGGCTGCTAAACTGGAGCATTTGGTGGAAACACGTGTGGATGGTGTAGTTTCGGCTGCACTAGAACTCAACGGCAAGCCGGCACCGGACATTTTCCTGATGGCAGCCAAAAATCTTGGGGTCAAAGCTTATCGTGCCGTGGTGGTTGAAGATGCCGTATCGGGCGTGGCTGCCGGAAAAAATGGCAACTTCGGATTAGTGCTCGGTGTGGCTCGCGAAGACAATATGGATGCCCTTAGAAAAAACGGTGCCGATATTGTAATGACTGACCTCGTGGAAATTGACATTGAAAAAATTGACGATTGGTTTAAAAACGGCATGGAAGCCGACAGCTGGAAGCTGGAATATTTCGATTATGATCCCCAAAAAGAACGCTCGCGTGAGGCATTGCTCACCGTTGGGAATGGTTATTTCGGTACACGTGGAGCCATGGAGGAGACCGATGCCAATAAGATAAATTATCCCGGAACTTACATTGCCGGTATTTACAACCGGCTGCTCACCCGTATTTCCGAAAAAGATATTGAAAATGAAGACTTCGTCAACTGCCCAAACTGGCTGCCGGTACGGTTTAAAATTGAGGATGGACCCTGGATGGATCCAAACAAAGTGGACATCCTGGATATCCAACGGACACTGGATTTTAAAACGGGTCTGCTTACGCGGAAGATGACCATCAAAGATGAAGAGGGGAACATAACCAGGGTTGAATCGGAACGCTTTGCCAGCATGGACAATCCGCATATGGCCGCTTTGCGTTACCGGATTATCCCACAGAACTATTCGGGAAATATCACCTTCTGGAGTGCGCTGGACGGATCTATCAGAAATGTTGGCGTGGATCGATACAAAGACCTGCAATCGAAACACTTACGACCAGCAGAGCAGGGTAGCGACAGCGAAATTGTCTTTCTGAAAGTAAAAACTATACAGTCGGAAATTGAAATTGCCGGAAGCGCCCGGTTGCAGCTTACAAAAAATGGAGAATTTATTAATGACAACTTGGTTCATACTACCGAATCGGGCATGGTTTTTTCCTTTGGCGACCAACACATCGACAAAGGGGATGTCTTTCAATTGGAAAAAGTAGTAGCATTTTTTACCACCCGCGAAGAAAGAAACCCGTTGATTTCCAGCCTTTCCTCTGTAAAAGCTGTAGGAACTTTTGACGAACTACTGAAAGCTTCTGCAGCACGATACCAAAAAATATGGAATAAAATTGATATCAGCCTTAAAGGCAACCGATTGTCGCAGAAACTGTTGCGGCTGCATCTGTACCACTTGATGGTTTCAGCCTCGCCACACAACGAAAATCTGGATGCCAGCGTTACCGCCCGCGGGCTGCATGGGGAAGCTTACCGTGGACATATTTTCTGGGACGAGTTGTTTATCCTTCCTTTTTACGATATTCATTTCCCAAAAACTGCCCGTTCATTGCTCATGTACCGTTACCGCCGGTTGGACAAAGCCCGCGAATATGCCCGTGAACACGGCTACAAAGGTGCTATGTTTCCCTGGCAAAGCGGCAGCGATGGCAGCGAAGAGACACAAACTTTTCATTTGAATCCGGTCTCAGGGGAATGGGGATCCGATCATTCTTCTCTGCAAAGACATGTCTCCCTCGCCGTGGCTTACAATGTTTGGGAATATTACCACATCACCAACGACAAAGAATTTCTGGAAAAGTTTGGTCTGGAAATGATTTTGGAGATCTCCAGGTTTTGGGAAAGTAAAGCCGTTTGGGATAAACAAAACGGGCGTTACAGCATTGATGGTGTCATGGGGCCGGACGAATTCCACGAAAAATATCCCAACACTGAAAAAGGCGGTCTGAAAGACAATGCTTACACCAATATAATGGTAGCGTGGCTGTTTAAAACGGCCGGTCGGCTACTGAGCGAGGTCAGCGACAAAGCCAAAGAAAATATTTCAAAAGCTATTGATTTCCGAAAAGAAGAGCTCAGCCGATGGAATGAAATTCGTAAAAAACTACGGTTGGTTATCTCGAATGAAGGTATCATTGCCCAATATGATGGCTATTTCGAGCTAAAAGAACTGGACTGGGAGGCGTACAGAAAAAAATACGGCAATGTTTACCGTATGGACCGCCTGCTGAAAGCTGAAGGGAAATCAGCCGACGAATACAAAGTAGCCAAGCAGGCAGATATGCTCATGACTTTTTACAATCTGGAAAAAGAGGAAGTGGATACGTTGCTCGAAGAAATGGGTTACCAATTACCGGAAGATTACCTACAGAAAAATCTAAAATACTATCTGGCACGTACTTCCCACGGCTCCACGCTGAGCCGGGTGGTGCATGCACGGCTGGCACAGATGACCGGAGACAACGAACTGGGTTGGGAGCTTTTTTCGGATGCACTTTCCAGTGATTACAACGACATACAGGGCGGTACCACAGGCGAAGGCATCCATGCCGGCGTTATGGCAGGAACCATTATGATTGCGCTGAATACTTATGGTGGTATCAACCTGAAAAAAGGGCAGTTGCAGATTAACCCGGAGCTGCCTGAAAGCTGGGAGGAACTACAATGCCGGCTTCATTTTAAGGAAACTGCTTTTCAGTTGGAAATAACCCACCGGGAAGTAAAAGTTTCCGCTGACCGGAAGACAGCTTTGACTATTTTTGGGAAAGAGGAAGAAGTTCTTGAAGTACCTAAAATACTTGAAGCACCTAGAGTTTGAAGTGTTTCCGCTCATCCGGATTTGTAATCCGAATGTTTAAGGGTTGGGATTGCAAATCCCAACCAGCAGGGAGTAAGCCGGAGTCCTAATAATTTAGGCACTATATTTAAATATTTATTTGAAAATTTTATCGTTATGTTAGAAGACATTTTATTGATTGAGGATAAACACCGCCGCGTAGCTGCCGGCATTGTGGAAGAAATTCTGAAAAATAAAAAAGACAAATTTATCGTGGCCATTTCGGGCGAATCAGGTTCCGGGAAATCGGAGCTGACACACTTGGTAGCCAAAGA
>VAPM010500402.1_pt1 | contig 11907 bp, 12 predicted proteins | sample 3395091 | NCBI WGS metagenome assembly VAPM01 (sample SAMN08290445, study PRJNA428436) | hydrothermal vent metagenome | isolation source: Deep-sea hydrothermal vent chimney 3 | place: Pacific Ocean: Juan De Fuca Ridge | reverse complement strand
CACGAAAGAGCGCAGCAGCAGGACGATGAGGATGATGGGGAAGAAGGCGCGCGAGTATTCCACGAGCAGCGGCTCGCGCGGCGCCGCGGCGCCGGCCGACGTTCCCGCCTCGCCGGCCCCCTGCCGGCGCCGGCGTGGGGCCCAGATCGCCGCGTCCAATGCCCAGATGACCCCCGTCACGGCGGCCGCCACCATCAGAAATGCCGCAAAATCGAAATTCATGCCTCGCTCCTGGACCCGTTTTCGCCCGAACGTCCTACTTTCGTTCCGCCTGCAGCACCGCGAGGAAGGCCTCCTGCGGAATGTCGACACGACCCACCTGCTTCATCCTCCGCTTGCCCTCCTTCTGCTTCTCCAGGAGCTTGCGCTTGCGGCTGATGTCGCCGCCGTAGCACTTGGCGGTTACGTTCTTGCGCAGCGCCTTGACCGTCGAACGGGCGATGATCTGCGCGCCGATCGCGGCCTGGATTGCGACCTCGAACATCTGCCTGGGGATGATCTCGCGCATCCGCGCCACCAGGTCGCGCCCACGGGCCTGGACATGATCGCGGTGCACGATGATCGACAGCGCATCGACGCGCTCGCCGTTGATCAGGACGTCCAGGCGCACCAGCGGCGCCGCCTGGAAGCGCAGAAAATGGTAGTCGAAGGATGCGTAGCCGCGGCTGACCGATTTCAGCCGGTCGAAGAAATCCAGGACCACCTCGCTCATCGGCAGCTCGTAGGTCATCGATACCTGCTTTCCGAGATAGTGCAGCCGCTTCTGCACCCCGCGCTTCTCGACACACAGTCCGATCACCGGGCCGACGTAGGCCTGCGGCAAAAGGAGAATGGCCTCGATGATCGGTTCGCGCATCTCCTCGAGGCGGTTGGCGGGCGGAAGCTTGGAAGGATTGTCGATGGACAGGACCTCGCCCCCCGTGGTCAGCACCTCATAGATCACCGTGGGCGCCGTGGTGATGAGATTGAGGTCGTACTCGCGCTCCAGGCGTTCCTGGACGATCTCCATGTGGAGCATGCCCAGGAATCCACAGCGGAATCCGAAGCCCAGCGCATCCGAGGTCTCGGGTTCGAAGTAGAGCGCGGAATCGTTGAGCCGCAGCTTCTGGAGCGCCTCGCGGAAGGACTCGTATTCCTCCGAACTGACGGGGAACATCCCCGCGAAGACGCGCGGCTGGATCTTCTTGAAGCCGGCCAGGGGCCGGGCGGCACCCCCGCGCGCACCGGTCAGGGTATCGCCCACCGGCGCCCCGTCGATGTCCTTGATCCCGGCGATCACGTAGCCCACGTCCCCGGCGCACAGGCGGTCCATATTGCGGCGCTTGGGCGTGAAGACACCGACCTTCTCCACTTGGTGGATACGCCCCGTCGACAGGACCTGGATTTTGGCGCGCGGTATGATCCGCCCGTTGACCACCCGCACCAGCGAGATAACGCCCACGAAGTTGTCGAACCAGGAGTCGATGATCAGCGCCTGAAGCGGGGCGTCGGGATCGCCCTGCGGCGGGGGAATACGCGCGGCCAAAGTCTCCAGGAGTTCCTCCACGCCCTGCCCCGTCTTGGCGCTCACCTGCAGCGCGTCGTGCGCTTCGATGCCGATGATCTCCTCGATCTCCTGGATCACCCGCTCCGGATCGGCCGCCGGGAGGTCGATCTTATTCAGCACCGGGACCACCGTGAGACCTTGATCGATCGCGGTATAGCAGTTCGCGACCGTCTGCGCCTCCACGCCCTGGGAGGCGTCGACCACGAGCAGCGCACCCTCACAGGCGGCGAGCGAACGCGATACCTCGTAGGAGAAGTCCACGTGGCCCGGCGTATCGATGAAATTGAACCGATAGTCCCCGCCGGTCGGCGATCGGTAGGTGAGCGATACGCTTTGCGCCTTGATCGTGATGCCGCGTTCACGCTCCAGATCCATGGAGTCGAGCACCTGTTCGGCCATCTCACGATTGCTCAGACCCCCGCACCGCTGGATCAGCCGGTCGGCGAGCGTCGATTTTCCATGATCGATGTGCGCGATGATCGAAAAATTGCGGATTCGGTCCATACTTGCCTGCCGTTGCGTGCGCCCATCGGGGCGCACGGCGAGGGCGTCAGCCTCCTTCGTGACCCGGATCGGGAGTGGATCGCCCCTGCGGCGAATTCCGTTTCGGAATCGGGACGGCCAGAAAGACGGCGCCCTCGCGCCGCTGCACCAGGACCGGGACGATCGCGCCCCGCGGCAGCGCCGCACTGACCCGCGCGAACTGCTTCGGGTCCCCGATGCGCACCCCGTTGATCATCAGGAGCACGTCGCCGCGACGGACACCGGCGCGCAGGGCCGGCCCCGCACCCACCGCCGTGACCAGGACGCCGTGGTCCCGCTCGTCGCCCGCGGCCCTCCGCTGCGTCGGCAGGGCAGTCACGGCGATCCCAAGGCCGTGCGCCGAAATCACCCGCCCGCGGTGCGCCGCGGCCATCCGCGGCCGATCGGGCAACGTGGCGATCCGTACCCGCAGGATCAGCGGCTTGCCGTCGCGGATCACCGTCACCGGGACACGGCTCCCGATCCTCGTGGGCCCGACCATCGACGGGAGCTTCGCCGAGCCCACTACGACGTGCCCGTCATAGGCCACGATCACGTCGCCGACCCGGATTCCGGCACGCGCCGCCGGGGTATCCGGCAACACGCGCGCCACCAGGGCCCCCATGGGCCGCGACAGCCCGAAGGACCGTGCGAGTTCCTCGTTGACGTCCTGAATGACCACACCCAGCCAGCCGCGGGTGACGTGCCCGGTCGCCCGCAACTGCCCGGCGACGTTCATCGCCACCTCGATGGGAACCGCGAACGACACCCCCGCAGACCCTCCGCCGGCACTGTAGATCCGGGCGTTAACGCCCACGACCTTCCCCTTCAGATTGAACAGGGGCCCGCCGGAGTCGCCGGGATTGGTCGCAACGTCGGTCTGAATGAGGGGGACATAGTCCTCGCGGGCCAAGCTGCGCCCCGTGGCGCTGACGATCCCGGCCGTCGCCGAGTAGTCGAAACCGAACGGCGATCCGATGGCCAGCACCCATTGCCCGACCTCGAGGTTCGCGGAACGCCCGATGCGCGCCGCGGGCAGGTGATCCGCGTCGATCTTGAGCAGCGCGATGTCGCTGCGCCGGTCGCCGCCGATGACCCGCGCCTTGAATTCGCGTCGATCGACCAGGCGTACCAGCACCTGCTGTGCACCCTTCACGACGTGATAATCGGTGAGGATATAACCGTCGGATGAAATGATGAAGCCCGAGCCGAGGGAGCGGACCTCGCGGGACCCGGGGACGGGTCCCGCGAGGCCGCGCGGTATTTCACCGACGGACGGACTCCGCGGGACGCCGGGGCCCAGCGACGGCCCCGTCCCGGGGCGTTCGATCTTCCGGATCGTGCTGATGTTCACCACCGCGGCGCGCGCGCCGCGTACCAGCGCGGCGAACTCCGGCGATGCGGCGCGCGCCGGCAGGACCGCCGCGAGCAACAGGCCGCACAGAACCGAGCGCGCGCCGACGGCTCCCGCACACCTCATATCGAGTCCTCACGATTCAGGGGAGCGGGAAGAATACTCGAAACCCGCAGCATGCGGGAGATTTTCCGCCGGCGGACCGCCCCTGCCGCCCCCGTCGCTCCGCCTCCCGACGCCCTTGCGCGAGGCGGGGTGCGGCCGCTCACTTCCCCACGGGATCGTAGCGCAGGGCGTCCGAGACCGCCCGTACGGTCGCCTCCGGGACCTCTCCCACCACCGTGATCTGATAACCGTCGGTCATCCGTCCGTAGGCGTTCACCGCACCCATGTGCGATGCACCGCGCAGCCCCTTGCCGTCGACCGGCTTCTCAATGTACACGGAGACGCTGGCCAATCCGTCGGAGAGCACCAAGTGTTGGACCGGGTTGCGGCTGCCCGGCAGCCGACGCCGAGTGTACATGATTTGCGCAAACCCGGCGGGCACCGGGCCGAGGACCCAGTGGTTGGTGCCGGGGAGGCCGGGATTCTTACCGCCCTTCTGGCGGTAAAACGTGAAGCCCTTGCCGGCGGTGGTCAACTCCGGCTCGAGTTCCTGCGGGGGGATGTGATCGACGACCTCGAGCGAGGTGAACAGGATCTGCTCCACGCGTCGGCCGTGCTCGTTGAGAACCACGGATTCCAGCGGAAGCCCCGTGGCCTCATCCATGTACAGATGGTAGCCGTATCGGTATTGGTCCCTGGGCAGTATGGCGATGGCCTGGGCGGTACGCCCCGCCACCCGGTGGTGACCGAACATCCGGAACACATAGTAGGGCCGCAGCCGGGCGGTATCGATCGGGACGATGATCGGGAACGGCAGGTGCGGGCGGCGCTTCTCCACCACCACCAACTTGCGGTCCGGCAGGATGCAGGTGATCGTCTGGTCGTCGCGTACGATCTGCCGCGCGGGACCGTTCAGGGCCAGGACCCGTTCGCGCTCGCCGCCGTCGGCCTGCGCCTCGTGCACGATGCGCATGGTCTCGATCTGCCCGGAGTGCAGATAGACGAAGGTCCCCTCGAAGCTGCGGGTGCGCAGGGCCCGGGACATGCGCTCCAACCACCCCTGCGGGGTGCCCGGGAGCGCCGTGGGCCGCGTTTCGGCGCGCGCCCACGGCGCTACCGCAACGAGGACGGCGAGAGAAAAGAGGAGCGCCGCCGAGGCGGCGCCGCGTCGGGCATCGATCATCGCTGGCCTGCGCCGCTCCCGGGATCGTAGCCCACGATCCGCACGTAGGAGAGCATGCCGCCCATACCCGCCCCACTGGCGTACTCGCTGTGATTCACAAGATAGGCATTGAGCCGCGCCGCATCGGCGCTCTGCACCGCCGCCGATCCATAATCCGCCGAGACCGCCGGCGCCGTACTGGCGATCGGCGCGGACGTCGGATGCAGAGAGGGCGACCAGGAATACTGAAAACCGAGCACCGCCACCGTCGCCACGGCGGCGGCCACGGCCAAACCCGCCAGCGGCCGCGTCACCGCGGCCGGCAGCGCGAACCGGCGTCGCCCTCGGCGCCCGGACTCGCGGCTCAAGGCCCCATAGACCCGGTCGGCGAATCCCGCGTCGACGCCGCGCGGGAGCCCCCGATGCAACGCCTCGCGGATCAAGTGGTATCGCTCCCAGCGCGCCCGGACACCGGCGTCCTGCGAGAGACTGCGCACCAGAAACCGGGCGGGTTCGGATTCCAACTCGCCGTCCATGAATGCCGAAAGCTGTTCGTGAATATGCTCGCTCATGGTGCCCTCCAGCCGGTCCGAACCCGGCCGTCAGTCCAGCAGCAACGGGCGGAGCTTGCGGTCGATCGCCTCGCGTGCCCGGAAGATCCGCGAGCGGACCGTGCCCACCGGGCAATCCATGGTCTGGGCGATTTCCTCATAGCTCATGCCTTCCAACTCCCGCAGGGTGATCGCGGTACGCAGATCCTCGGGCAGGTCGTCGATGGCGCGGAATACGGTCTGCTCGATCTCGTCCCTGAGCAGCAGGTGCTCGGGCGTCGCATATTCTTTTAGACCCGATTGCCCGTCGTACTGTTCCGCCTCCTGCGCATCCACGTCCCCGTCCGGCGGGCGACGGCCGCGGGCCACCAAGTGATTTTTCGCCGTATTGATGGCGATGCGGTAGAGCCAGGTGTAGAAGGCGCTGTCGCCACGAAAGTTCGGCAACGCCCGGTACGCCTTGAGGAACGCATCCTGGGCCACGTCGAGCGACTCGTGCGGATCGTGGAGGTAGCGGGAGACCAGCTTGACGATCTTGTGCTGGTACTTGCGCACCAGCGCATCGAAGGCCCGATTGTCACCCTGCTGCGCCTGCTCGACCAGCTCCCGGTCAGCGCGATGTCCGCCCATTCGGGCCGTCCCCCGCACTACCGGGCGAAATCCCTCCGTCGCCCATGATAGACAAGTCCGTCGCCATATAGTTCGCCCTCGAAGCGGATTCGGGGTATAGTTTCGCGGCCGGGGCGCTCGACGCAACATCCCGTACGATCTGGCAAATTTCGTCATTATCTCAGACATCGCGGCGAATCGCACGCACCGCCTCTCCCGGAGTGGGCATGAGTCCGACCGAGAGCCCCGAACACTCCGAATCCTACGACGTCCTGGTAATCGGCAGCGGCGCGGCCGGCCTCGGTCTGGCCTTGCGCCTGGCGTCCCACGCCCGTGTGGCGGTGCTGTCCAAGGGCGCGCTACAGGAGGGCGGAACCTATTACGCGCAGGGCGGCATCTCCGCGGTCCTCGATGAATCCGACTCCGTGGATGCGCACGTGGCCGATACCCTCGACGCCGGCGCCGGGCTGTGCGACGAGGAGATCGTGCGCTTCACCGTCGAGCGCGGCCCGGCCGCGATCCGCCGGCTGGTGGACATCGGGGTCCCGTTCACCCGCGTGACCCGCAGCGACGGCTCCCAGACCTTCCATCTCACGCGCGAGGGCGGTCACGGCCACCGCCGGGTCATCCACGCCGCGGACGCCAGCGGACGCGCGATCGAGTCGACCCTGCTCGAACACGTGCGCGCACACCCGTCCGTGACCCTGCTCGCCGACCACATGAGTGTGGATCTGATCACCGGCCGCAAACTCGGCCTCGATCACGATCGCTGTGTCGGCGCCTACGTATTGGACCGTAAGCGCGGTCACGTCAAAGCGATCGCGGCGCGCTTCGTGGTACTCGCCACCGGTGGCGCAAGCCGGGTCTATCTCTACACCAGCAACCCGGATGTCTCGACCGGTGACGGGGTGGCGATGGCCTGGCGTGCGGGCTGTCGCATCGTAAACCTCGAGTTCATCCAGTTTCACCCCACCTGCCTGTTTCATCCCAAGGCCAAATCGTTCCTGATCAGCGAAGCGGTGCGCGGCGAGGGCGGCCGGCTGCTGCTCCCGGACGGCACCCGGTTCATGGAGCGCTTCGACCCGCGCGGCGAACTCGCCCCCCGGGATATCGTCGCCCGTGCCATCGACCACGAGATGAAACGCCTGGGGATCGACTCCGTGCTGCTCGATATCAGCCACAAACCCGCCGAGTTCATCCGCGCCCACTTCCCGAACATCCACGCGCGTTGCCTCGAGTTGGGCTACGACCTCACCCGCGGGCCGGTTCCGGTCGTCCCCGCGGCCCACTACACCTGCGGCGGGGTCGCGACCGACCGCCACGGGCGCACCGACCTCGAAGGACTCTACGCCGTCGGCGAGGTCGCCTTCACCGGGCTGCACGGCGCCAATCGGATGGCCAGCAACTCGCTCCTGGAATGCCTGGTCTTCTCCGAGGCGGCGAGCGAGGATATCCGCACCCGCCTGCCCGACGCCCCGGCGCCGCCGCGCCTGCCGGCGTGGGACGAGAGCCGGGTGAGCGATTCCGACGAGATGGTGGTCGTCTCCCACAACTGGCAGGAACTGCGCCGCTTCATGTGGGACTACGTAGGCATCGTGCGTACCACGAAGCGACTGGAACGCGCGCTGCGGCGCGCCGAACTCCTGCGCCACGAGATCAGCGAGTACTACGGCAATTTCCGCGTGACCCACGACCTGCTGGAACTGCGCAACCTGGCCCTGGTGGCGGAGCTGATCATCCGCTCGGCGATGAGTCGCACCGAGAGCCGCGGATTGCATTACACCCTCGATTATCCGCAACCCGATACGACGCGCCCGCCGCACAACACCGTACTCACGCCCCCTCCCGCGGGTACGTCGGGCGATCCCGGGATCGCGGGCGGCACACCGTGACACGGAACGGCGCCCGCCGGATCGCCGCACATACCCTCAGCGCCGGTCGCCGCGCCGCGCCGCCTCCATCTCCAGGCGCATGCGCAGGCGGCGGAAGGTGCGCCGATCCAGGCTATCGGAAAGCAGCAGCACGGTGGTGCGCCGACGCCCGCGGGGCCCGCCCGGGGCGCGGCGAAAACGCAGGATCACCAGTTCGGGATACACGACACCCGGGGGGATCAGCGCCGCTTTCGCGACCCCTCGAGCCGTCACCAGGGTCCATTGCCCATCCCGGTCCCAGACCAGCTTGAGCACCGCATGCGGGTCGGCCCGCAGTACGTGCTCACGCAGGAAGCGCACGAATGCCGTCAGCACCGCCGACGTGATCCCCGCCACCGCCCACCACGGCAGCGCGAGCGCCGCCATCGCCGCCAGCGCCCCGCCGTAGACGAGCAGGGCCAGCGTGGCGAGGCGCCGCGAGGGCCGCGGGTCAAGTTGCAGCGGTGCGGCGAATTTCCGCGACGACATGGGCCAACTCCGGATCCGTGGGGACGCGCCTGCCGAGCAGCCACTCGAGCAACAGCGGGTCGGACGTGCGCAACAGGCGTCGAAAGGCCGCGCGCACGTCCTGCGGCTGCGCGGCATAACCGCGCTCCAGGAACGCGAGCAGCAGCAGGTCCAGCTCGCGCATGCCGCGGCGGCAACCCCAGCGCAGGCGCGAGAGATCGGTGCCGGTCCCGGCGTCCCCGGAGCCCGTCATAGGGAGCGCTTCACCATACACTCGCGGATCCGGCCGATGGCCCGCGTCGGATTGAGGCCCTTGGGGCAGACCTCCACGCAACTCATGATGGTACGGCAGCGAAACAACCGATAGGGCCCCTCCAGCGCATCGAGCCGCTCTTCGGTGGCCTGATCGCGGCTGTCGGCGATGAACCGGTAGGCCTGGAGCAGCGCCGCGGGTCCCAGGAACCGGTCCGGATTCCACCAGAAAGACGGGCAGGCCGTGGTGCAACAGGCGCACAGAATGCACTCGTACAGCCCGTCGAGGCGCTCACGCTCCTCGGGCGACTGGCGCCGTTCCACCTCGGGTTCGGGGTCGTAATTGATGAGAAACGGCTTCACCGCCCGATACCGGCGGTAGAAGCGGCTCAGATCCACCACCAGGTCGCGGATCACCGGCATCGCGGGCAGCGGGCGCAGCACCACCGGTTCACGCAGGCCCTCCAACGGTGTGATGCAGGCCAGCCCGTTGCGCCCGTTGATGTTCATCGCATCGGAGCCGCACACCCCCTCGCCGCAGGAGCGGCGGAAACTGAGCGTCTCGTCGTGCGCCTTGAGCCGCAACAGGGCATCGAGCAACATCATCCCCGGCTCGATCCCGTCCAGCTCATAAGGCTGCATGCGCGGCGCAGGATCCACGTCGGGGTCGAATCGGTAAATCGAGAATCTCATGGGAGCCGCCCCCACCGGTGACCCACGGCGGGCTCCGTCGCCCGGGTTTCCCGTGGATCGATCAATAGACCCGCTCCTTCGGTGGGAACCCCTCCACGGTGATCGGCTTGATCCGCACCGGCTTGTAATCCAGGCGCCGTTCGTCCCGATAGTAGAGACTGTGGCGCAGCCAATGCACGTCGTCGCGCTGCGGATAATCGATGCGGCTGTGCGCACCGCGACTCTCGCGCCGGGCGAGCGCCGCGGTCACGGTGGCGAGCGCCACCTCGACGAGGTTTTCCAGTTCCAGCGCCTCGATCCGTGCGGTGTTGAATACGCGGCTGTGATCCCGAAGCCGCGCGTCCCGGAGCCGCGCCTCGATCGCAGCAACCTTGCGCACACCCTCGGCCAGCACCTCCTCGGTCCGAAACACCCCGCAGTAATCCTCCATGACCCGCTGCAGCTCGGCACGCAGCGTATCGACCGATTCCCCGTCGCCGTCACGTTCCCAGCGCGCGAGGCGCGCCAGCGCCGGCCCCATCGCGTCGCGCTCCAGCGGACGGTGGTAGCGGGTCTCCTTGAGGTAGGCGGTGATATGGTTGCCCGCGGCGCGCCCGAACACCAGGATGTCCAACAACGAATTGCCGCCGAGCCGGTTCGCGCCGTGCACCGAGACGCAGGCGCACTCGCCCGCCGCGTAGAAACCGGGAATGGGCTCCTCGGCGCCTTCGCGCTCCGGGACCACCACCTGTCCATAGCGGTTGCTGGGGATCCCGCCCATGGTGTAGTGGGCGGTCGGAGAGACCGGCACCGGCGCATCGATCGGATCGATCCCGAGAAAGGTGCGAAGGGTGTCGCGGATCCCGGGCAGGCGCTTGGTGATCACCTCCGCGCCCAGGTGCTCGAGCTTGAGCAGCACGTGGTCCTTGCGAGGACCGCAGCCGCGCCCCTCGCGCAGCTCGGCGGCGATCGCCCGGCTCACCACGTCGCGGCTGGCCAGGTCCTTGGCGTGCGGCGCGTAGCGTTCCATGAACCGCTCGCCCTCGCCGTTGACCAGGTAGCCGCCCTCGCCGCGCGCGCCCTCGGTGATGAGCATTCCCTTGCCGGCGATGCCGGTCGGGTGGAACTGGAAGAATTCCATGTCCTGCAGCGGGATCCCGGCGCGCAGGGCCATTGCCATGCCGTCGCCGGTGTTGATCAGGGCATTGGTGGAGGTATGGAAAAGTTGGCCCGCGCCGCCCGTGGCGAGCAGCGTCGCCTTGGCCTCGATCACCAGCGGCAGACCGGTCTCGATCTCCAGGACGAGCGCCCCCAGGACATACCCCCCGCCGTCCAGGATCAGATCCAGGGCGAAGAACTCGTCGAAGAAGTGCGTGCGCGCCGCGATGTTCTGCTGGTAGAGCGAGTGCAGGATGGCATGTCCGGTGCGATCCGCCGCCGCGCAGGTCCGTGTCGCCTGGTCGCCGCCGTAGTCCAGGCTCTGCCCCCCGAACGGACGCTGGTAGATACACCCGTCATCGAGCCGCGAGAACGGAACGCCCATGTGTTCGAGTTCGTAGACCACCCGCGGAGCGGCCCGGCACATGTATTCCACCGCGTCCTGGTCCCCGAGATAGTCGCTGCCCTTCACGGTGTCGAACATATGGAAGTGCCAATTGTCCGCCGCCGGGTTGGCGAGCGCCGCATTCACACCGCCCTGTGCGGCAACGGTGTGCGAGCGCGTGGGAAAGACCTTCGAGACCACCGCGACCGAGGCCTCGGCGCGCGCCAACTGCAGCGCGGCACGCAGGCCGGCGCCGCCGGCGCCGATGATGAGCGTGTCGAACTTGCGCCGCGCAACGTTCACGGGGCCACCGCCAGGAGCACCACCAGCGCCCAGTAACCCAGCACGAACAGGTACAGACCGAGCGCGAACAGCGCCCCCAGCCGCAGCCCCACAGGACCCACGTAGTCCATCACCACGTCGCGCACCCCGACCCATGCGTGTATCAGCAACGCGGCGAAGAACACCGCCCAGGCGCCGTTGACCAGCGGGTCGCCGACCCACGCGCGCCACTCGCGCACCGACCCCGGCGGCGACAAGATCAGGTGCGCGAGCAGGTAGAGCAGAAACAGCGCCAAATACAGCGCCGTGAGCCGCTGCAGCACCCAGCCGCGCAGACCGTGCGTGCGCCGACTCACCACAGGCCTCCGAATCGCGCGAGGCAGGCGACGGCCACCGCCGCCGCCGCGACATTGACCGCCCACGCGCTGGCGCGCGCGGCGGCGCGATCGACGCCGATGCCGAGGTCGATCAGCAGGTAGCGCAGACCCGCCAGCAGGTGATGGCTGAACGCCCACGCGACCGACAACCCGAACAGCCGCAGCGCCGGCGTGGCGAGCAACCCCTGCACCCGGGCGAAGCCGCGCGCATCGACCAGCGACAGTTCCATCAGATAGACGGCGACCGGGATGCCGAGGAACAGGAGCAGACCGGAGAGGCGATGCAGGATCGACACTACCGCGGGTACCGGGAAACGAATGCGAAACAGGTTCAGGGCGACCGGTCGCGGATCACGGCTCTTCATACGCTCACTCGATTCCGCCCCCGGCATAGCAGGCCCCGCCCCCATCCCGGAGCGCGCCGTCTCCCGGGTTGCTCACGGGTGTCGGTACCCGCAGTTCAAGGGGTCAGTTCAAGGGGTCAGAGTACTTGAAATTTTCAACCACGCTGACGTCTTGAACTGCTGCTGGAAATTTCAAGTACTCTGACCCCT
>VAPM010580263.1_pt1 | contig 11910 bp, 8 predicted proteins | sample 3395091 | NCBI WGS metagenome assembly VAPM01 (sample SAMN08290445, study PRJNA428436) | hydrothermal vent metagenome | isolation source: Deep-sea hydrothermal vent chimney 3 | place: Pacific Ocean: Juan De Fuca Ridge | reverse complement strand
TTTGTATATGGAGATGATGCTTTAAGCGGAAGTAATCAGTTTATTTTATTAATGGGAGCTGCAGTAGCCGCTATTGTTGGCTTCACCAATAAAGTTCCCTATAAATTAATGATGGATGAAGTTGCTGAAAATGTAAAATCAACAACAAGTGCCATTTTAATATTGTTAATGGTTGGTGCTTTAGCGGGTACTTGGCTTATTAGTGGTATAATTCCTACTATGATTTATTATGGGTTACAAATATTAAATCCAACTATATTTTTAGCTGCATCACTTATAATTTGTTGTATTGTATCCATAGCAACAGGGAGTTCTTGGACCACCTCAGCGACCGTTGGAATTGCACTTATGGGAATAGGAAATGCCTTGGGTGTTCCTGCAGGAATGACTGCTGGTGCCGTGCTGTCTGGTGCTTATTTTGGAGATAAAATGTCACCACTATCAGACACTACTAATCTTGCTCCTGCAATGGCTGGGGGAGATCTATTTGAACATATAAAATATATGACTATTACCACGGTTCCAACAATTACAATCACCTTAATTGTTTTTATTATTTTAGGTTTTAATATTCATACAGTTGGTACTGCAAACACGCATGAAATGTTAACAGGAATTAAATCGTCTTTTCATATTACACCTTGGCTTTTTGTGGTTCCTTTGGTTGTTATTGCTTTAATTATTAAGAAAACATCTCCGTTAATTGCATTAATTATAGGAACTTTATTAGGAGGTTTATTTGCCATTGTTTTTCAAAGTGCCATTATTTGGAATCAAGGGTTGAGATATGAGGTAACTAAAATACCTGAGGAATTTTCTCATTTAGTAGCTTGGGATGATGTTTCAAATAATAATTATCAAACTCCAGGAACTTATACTTTATTAGCAAAATCAGAAAATATTACCATTAAAAATCCAGTTTCATTTACTTTACCAAAATCAAACACAAAAGTAAATCAGATTTTCAATGGAAATACTACTATTTTAAAAGATGGAAAAGTTGTAGGAATACTAAATTTAACTGCTAAACCAACTTCCTTTTTTACCACGGCATATTTTGCAGTAATGAATGCGATGACGGTTGAAACCGATATTGCTACTAAAAATAAAAAGCTAAACGATTTGTTTTCAGCAAAAGGAATGAGTGGAATGTTGGGTACTATTTGGCTTATTTTGTGTGCAATGACTTTTGGTGGCGTTATGGATGCCATTGGAGCCTTGGCTAAAATTAGTAGTTCTATCTTAAATTTATTTGATTCAGTTTTTGGACTTTTTGCAAGTACCGTATTTAGTTGTATTACTTTAAATGCAACGGCTTCTGATCAATATTTGGCAATTGTTGTACCTGGTAAAATGTATGCAAAAGCATTTAAAGATAAAGGATTAGCACCAGAAAATTTAAGTAGAACCTTAGAAGATTCGGGAACCGTAACTTCGGCGTTGGTTCCTTGGAATACAGGAGGAGCTTATCAGTCTGGAGTATTAGGAGTTAGTGTTCATGAATATTTTATTTATGCAATATTCAACTGGTTAAGTCCTATTATGACGTTACTATTTGCGGCTTTTAAAATAAAAATTAAAAAACTTATAACTAAATAAAGAAATTCCAAACCAAACCAAATCGAACGGTTAAATCTCGGTAAGGATAATTTGGAGCAGCGTAATAGTTTCTTCCTGTAAATCCGGCACTAAAATTTTCAACTTTTAAAAATAGTCGAGTTCTTTTAATTTGAGCGTTTACAAAAAAATCGAGTATAGGATAATTTCCAATTTCTGTATTATTCTGTACAACAAATTCATTTAGTAATGGATTAAAAGCGTTTGCTTTAAATGCTGAAAAATACTTAAAAGTGACACCTGTTTGTAAATACATAGGTTTTCCTTTAAATACATAAGAAGAAAAATAAAGAGAGTTTCGAGTTATAATTTCTGGAACTCTAAAAAAATTGAAACCATCTAATACTTTTTGATATAATACGGTATTTGTTAACGTAAATTTTTTATAATGCAGTGATTTTTCTACTTTCACTCTAAAATAATTTAAAGTATTAGAAGTTTGTGCTGGTTTTGAATTTTCATCAAAGTAAGTGTAATTATTTACAGAATTATAACTGGCTTTAGCCATTCCCCATTTTGTTGAATTTATTTGAAAACCTATCGAGGTATATTTTTCATTATTAAAATTAGTTCTCCAATTGTAATTTATATAATCACTTTGGTATAATTGTTTATTAAAATCTGGTGCTTTTGAAGTGAATTTTGCAAATCCTTCAATATTTAAAACACTATCTTTTTTAAAGGCTGCTGCTGCATATAATGAGCTTCCAGTAATAGTTCCTGTTATAAAAGTTGAACCTTTTGCTTTAAGAAAAATTTCACCAAAATGCGTATTCCAATCTGCTTTTACAGCAATTGCATTCCCTTTTAAATGATCTGGAATAGTAGTGTTGTTTAAATATAAAATGCTATTATAGTGATAGTTATAATTAAAATTAGAAATACCAGTTTTTAATGTTCCTAAATAAGGTGTAGTAAATAGTGCATACAATTCACTAATTGATTTTTGATAAGAAGTGTGATCCGAAATTGGACTAGCAAAAGTACTTCCAAATATGGAAGTTGGACTAGTTTGGTTAAATCGATAATGTTGAGTTTCATATAAAAATGAAGAACCAATTTTTAAACTGGTTTCCAGTTTCGCTTTTACAGCTAGAGTGTCTTTTGTTATAATTTTGGCAAATTCTTTTGGCAAGGAATCTATCTTTTTATTTACTTTTATAGTAAAGGAATTCTTATTTTGATTTTGAGTGCTAATTTTGGGTAAGGAATCCATCTTTTTGATTTTTATGGAATCTAGTTTTGCCATCAATCTTTCTTTACGTTTTAAATTAGTAGCTATCAAGGCTTCTTTATTTAAAGTAGGTTTGCTACTTTTTACTTTTTTTACAACTTCTTTTTTATTAGTAAATAACGTGTAAGATTGGTCAAAATAATAGCGTTTTCCTTCAAATAAACTTGTGGCATTGGCATAGTTAACATCTAATCGTTCTCTTTTTATATAATTGGTGTCGTTACTTTCAAAAAATAAAACAGATTGATCAGTTAATCCACCATTTTCTTGATTAGAAAAATCATAGGAGTAAAAATGTCCTTTAAGAAAATAACGTTTATTTTTAGTGTGATAGTTAAAAGAAGTTCTAAAATTTCCGTGACTTGCTAAGGTATTACGGTACCTTCCTAATGACCGCAGTCCTTTGTATGCAATTGAAATATTAAATTGTTTTGAGGTGTTTAATGTCAAAAAAGCATCTAAAAGTTGACCTTGTTGCATGCCAGTTCTGTACATTAATTCAGAAGTAGGAGTTGGCACGTAATAATAGTTAATATCATTTAAAGTGTAATAATTAAACTGTTTTGCTGAAAAGCCAATAGCTGGTATAATGTTTTCATTTTCAAATGAATAGGCTAAGGTTGTATAAGTTTCTCCTTGATTATGAAACGGTAATAATTCAAAATCATCTTTACGGATAAAATTGAATTTGTAATCTTTTTTTATGGTTAAAGTAGTATCAACAATAGTAGTATCATTATTAATATCAATTATTTTATAATCTTTATAATTAGTTTTTCCACTTAATTCAATTTTAACTTCTTTATTAAATGAAGTGCTGTCTTTTGAAAACAATCCGTTATCACGAGTTCGTCTTACAAATTGTGCTTGTAACGTTGTAAAAGCAAAAATTCCAAAAAAGAAAATTAAAATTATTTTTTTCATATAATTCATTAAGTCGCAAAGGTAAAATATTTGAACGAATTGAACCATAGTATATTTTGTAATGAAGTTAAAAAGGAATAAAAAGTTTAAATGGTTTTTTAAAATAGTTATGAATTTATAAAAAGAATTAAATATGTTTTATAAATTTGGATTATGGCACTTAAAAAATATTATTTAAAAAATTGTTTTGAAGCAGGAACCGATGAAGCAGGCAGAGGTTGTTTGGCTGGACCAGTTGTTGCGGCTGCGGTTATTTTATCAGCAAATTTTGAACATCCTTTATTAAATGATTCTAAGCAATTGTCTGAAAAAAAACGGTTACTATTAAAACCATATATTGAAAAAAATGCACTTGCATATGCAGTTTCATTTGTATTTGAGAGCAAAATTGATGAGATTAATATTTTGCAAGCATCCATTTTGGCAATGCATCAATCACTATCTAAATTATCCATAACGCCAGAACATATTATTGTAGATGGCAATAAATTTAACCCATTTAAAAATATTTCTTTTAAAACTATTGTAAAAGGCGATGCAAAATATATGAGTATTGCAGCAGCTTCTGTATTAGCAAAAACGTATCGGGATGAATTTATGTGTAAAATTCATTCAGAATTTCCTGCGTATCAATGGAATAAAAATAAAGGTTATCCAACAAAAAAGCATCGAAGCGTTATAGCAACTTTAGGAGCAACAAAATATCATAGAAAAAGTTTTAAATTATTATCAGATCAATTAAAATTAGCATTATAATTTAATATGATTTAAAAGTAAAAAGAATACTTTTGTTCGGTTAAAATTTTTAAATATGATTAAAAGAAATCGAGCAAGTATAAGCAAATTTATAATTCATAAAGTTGGAAATAAATTTAATTCTGCAACTAACGTATTTTCAGAAAATGAACTAACTTTTGATCAGGAAAGTTACGAATTAATGATTCCTTTTTTATTAAAACCCTTTGTTAATTTAGCACAAAGTTATCGGTTTAATCACCATGCAAGTATCGATTTAAATGAAATTAATAGTTACACCACTGAAATTTTTAAAGATGAAAATTCATTTGTGGAATTGTCAAAACACATTGTTAATCATTTGTACGAACAATCTAATTCAGCACAAATAAAAACAGGAGATGTACTTGTAGCAATTTTTGAAGATATTGAATATAATGAGGTGTTAACCAATGCAATAGGAATATTTAAAATTGAAAATAAACTCGATTTTTTCCAAACATATATGGATAAAAATAGTTTTGATGTAGCAGTTCAAAAAGGAATTAGCACTAAAAAATTAGATAAGGGCTGCCTAATTATTAACACTTCAGATGCTGATGGTAAAGTGGTTTTAAGTGTAGATGCTAATAATTACGATGCCAATTATTGGGTAAATCATTTTTTAAATTTGAAATCTGCAAATGATAATAACCAACATACACAAAACTATATTGAAATGTGTAAAGAATTTTCTGAAGAAATTATGAAGGAAGATTTTGGAATTCAAGAAAAAAATAAATTTTTAGCCAAAACTGTCGATTTTTTTAAAGAAAATGAAGCGGTGAACATCCACGATTTTAAAGATGAAGTGTTTAATGAACAAGAAGATCAAAAAGAATTGTTTGATTCGTATAAAAAACAATTTGAAGAAGCAAATGATGTATTGATTTTAAATCAGTTTGTAGTTTCTGATATTGTGGTTAAAAAACAAAAACAAAAAATTAAAACTGAAATAAAGTTAGATACTAATATTCAAATAAAATTAGATATTGATGCACCTGATGCCTCCATTGAGTATCTAGAAAGAGGATATGATGAGGAGAAAAAAATGAAATTTTATAAAGTTTATTTTAATGAGGAAGAATAAGATAAGGGAATATAATAAGGCTAATAAAATGTCATAACGAGGAGTATTAGCGACGTGGTTATCTCACTCTAAAGAAATAGATTGCCACAGTTTTTTGTAAAAACTTCGCAATGACAAAGCAAAATGGTATTACTTTGATTTTTTCACAAAAAGTTTTTTCATGCTAAACAGACAGATTTCTTCAACTTTTCTAAAATTACGCAATAACAATAAATACATGTCATAACGAGGAGTATTAGCGACGTGGTTATCTCACTCTAAAGAAATAGATTGCCACAGTTTTTTGTAAAAACTTCGCAATGACAACGCAAAACGGTATTACTTTGATTTTTTCACAAAAAGTTTTTTTATGCTAAATAGACAGATTTCTTTAACTTTTCTAAAATTACGCAATAATAATAAATACATGTCATAACGAGGAGCATTAGCGACGTGGTTATCTTGCTCTAAAGAAACAGATTGCCATAATTTTTCTCAAAAACTTCGCAATGACAAAGCAAAACATCATGCTCAGCTTGGCTGGGAATCTTAATCAAAAATTAGAGATGCTGAAACAAGTTTAGCATGGCAGAAATGTTAATTTAATGAATAAAAAAGAAAGCTTCCAACAAATTACCTTACAAAAGTAGCTTCAAATAACTCCGAAAAATGTTTTAAAATTTTTTCTTTTACTTCTTCTAAAGGAACTTTTTTACCAATTTCAGCTTCTAATGAAGTAACTGCTTTACCTTTTATTCCACAAGGAATAATATTATCAAAATAACCTAAATCTGTAGTTACGTTTAAAGCAAATCCGTGCATAGTAACCCAACGGCTGGTTCTAACTCCCATAGCACAAATTTTTCGTGCAAACGGAGTGCCAACTCCTAGCCAAACACCAGTTTCACCTTTACTACGCTCACCTTTTAAACTATATTCAGCTAAAGTTTTTATAATTACTTCTTCTAAAAATCGTAAATATTTATGAATATCAGTAAAAAAATTATCCAAGTCTAAAATAGGATAACCTACAATTTGTCCAGGGCCGTGATAGGTAATATCGCCACCACGATTAATTTTATAAAAAGTAGCTCCTTTTGAAGTAAGTTGCTTTTCATTTAATAGTAAATTATGAATATCACCACTTTTGCCTAAGGTATATACGTGAGGATGTTCCACAAAAATAAAATAATTAGGAGTGGGTTTTTTTAGTTCACTTTTACGATTTTCAATTTTAATATCTATTACTTTTTTAAATAATTTTTCTTGATAATTCCAAGTGTCTTTATAATCTTTTAAACTTAATTCTATAAGTTGAATATTTTTCATTAATTATTTGGATTGTTATTTATAACAAGAGCAGCAATTACGCCAGGCACCCATCCTAAACACGTTAAAATAAAAACGATTAATATAGAGCCACAACCTTTATCAACAACAGCTAAAGGAGGAAATACAATGCAAAGTAGTACTCTAAAAAAGCCCATATATACTAATTTTTGTTATTTAACAATCTGTAATACAAAAATATAACGATTGTTATGCTAATTTGTAACATTCATCTAAGCAGTTAACAAAAAGCTTTCAAAGGTCTTAAAAATAAAGATAACCTACAACGATAAGTATTAAAGAGTAGTGTTTAGCTTATTTAAAAATAAGCTGACCTACGTTTTGCACATCTACATCAACAATTGGAGGTTTATTAAACGAAATTACATTACCAACGGAATGGATACTTCCTGTTAAACTTTCTATTGGAAAAATCAACATATCATTAGAGCTTGTTTGGGCAATATTTATATTTTTTGCTTTGAAATTTTCACCTTCAAAACGCGTGTCACCATTTGAAAAATTGATATCTAAATTATTAGTAGTTCCAGTTAAATGTAGCGTTGCTATACCATTACTCCATATTCTAACTTTATCATTTTGGATGGCTAAATTAATATCACCAACGGATAAATACTTCCGTTTATCTCCAACAGACATTAAATATAATGATGGATAGGTAAGCGTGTTGCTTGCCGTAATATTTTGTTCTGAAGCATTTCTAATTTCAGTTAAATTAGGTGAAGTGACATAAATTTTTGTAATGCCATAATCTCTAAAAAAATTACAAGTATTATTGTTAATTAACACCAAACGATTATCAACCACAGAAACACTAATATCTGGCATTAAATTTTTACCAGTTTCTACAACTACTTTTTGAGTTGAACCTTGGGTGATAATTAATTCAATTTTATCATGAACTACTATTTTAGTGAAATTATCTACTGTAAATTCTTTCTGAATTTTTTCTCCAGCAGTTTGCCAACAATTACCCGCTTTTTCAGAATTGCAACTTGTCAAAATTAGTATTGTAAAAAAATAAAAAAGTTTTTTCATAAGTTTTATTAAAATTTATAACCTAATCCTATTTCTAATCCTTCTGCTCTAAATAAATTTACTTTTAGGGTAACTTCAGAAAACAAATGATTCCCTAATTTATATTTAAAACCAAATCGTTCATAAATTCTACTTACATACGGAAACGGATAATAAATAGTATAGCCAATTTGAGTTACAAAAGCAAAATGATTTTGTGTGAATTCATGACCAACAAAAACTCCAATTCTATTATAATCATTTGCATTATAATTTTCCCCAGTAGAAATAGCTTCATTTTTAATGTATTCTTTTAAAAACCTAGAATTAAAAAAATCTATTCCAATAGTAACTGTTGAGTATTCATTAAGGAATTTACTACCATAAAAACTAAAAGTGTAAAAAGGAAATAAACCACTATCAATTATTAGGGATTCATTATAACCGGTTCTAACGAGTATATTATAGTTCCATTTAGAAGGCTTTTCTGAAGTTAACACGTATTTTTCTGATGGTTTTTTGGCAATAATAGAATTTTGATATTTAATTCCTAAATGAAGTGAAACCGTATTAATACCCAAATTCGGATTTTTAAAAGCGATGTTTGAAAAATGCACTAAACTAACTGCTGAAGAAACTGCTAGATTTTTATTTAGGAAGTAATTAAAATAATTTAATTTTAAAAATGCAGTAACTAACAAGTGAGAGCCCAATGCAAAATTTTGATTATTTGAAATTGCATTGTAAGGGTGATTTGCATAACCTAAACCAAAACCAGTGGTAAGTTTTATATTCGTATGCTTCGAAGATAAATGGTATGTGTAATGTCTATAAGCTCCGATTGCTTCTCCTAAAATATTGGAATTATAATTTAAATATAATAGTGAGAACCCTTTTTCAGGATAATTATACAACCTATTGAACTTAGATTTTTGATTGTTTTTAGTATTAAATAAAAACATAAATCCGTAACTATTTCCTTGAATAGCATTATGGAGTGATTTATCGTGCTCAATATTTTTTCCTATGAAAAAATTACTTTCTATACTTTTAAAAAAAGAAGCATTTTGTGCTGATATGCTAACACTTAAAATTAAAAATAATATGTAAATTTTGTGTTTCATATTATAGTCTAATTCCAACTCCAAATTCAACCGTTTCTGCATTGGCACCATGTGCTTTTAACCGAATACTAGCAGACCATTTTTTATTGATGTATCTTTTTAAACCAAGTGTTTCATAATAAATAGCTTGATAAACATAAGGTGTTTTAATGTAGTAGCCTAAACTGGTTTCTATGGATAGTTTATTAATAAATAATTCGTGACCAATAAACAATCCTATTCTAGAAAATTCATGAGCTTCTTTTAAATGAGAAAAAGGAATGGTTTTGTTAATTTCATAAAAATCTTTTACAATTGGAGAAATATATAAATCTAAGCCAAATTGTAATGCTGAAATTCTACTAATTCTTTTATCCGCATAAACAGATGCTACAAAAAAAGCACGCTGGCCGCTACCAATAATTTCAGATTCATTTACACCTCCACGAATAGCAATATTAAGTTTTATAGGCTCCGTAAATTTTTTAGATTCAGTAGAAGGAATAAGAGTAATGTTTTTTTGATTTGGAGATAAATTATAATTTAATCCTATGGTAAAAGCCCATAAATTAACTCCAGAATTAGGAGATTTCACATTAGAATTGGAGGCATGAATAAAGGTTAATCCCGTATTAAATCCGATGTTTTTAAAACTATTTTCGTGTTGGTAATATACTTTAAAATAAGTACTTGAATTTAAATACGTACCAAAAGCAGTATTTTTATTGTTAGTAACTTTATTATACGGATGCGTATTATAAGCCAACCCAATTCCGGCTCTAACAATAAGTTGATTTTTATATAATCGGTTTAACAAATAGAAATTATAATGTCCGTAAATGGCATATAACTTTCCTAATATTTCAGAATGGTAATCATAAATTCCTAATGAATAACCAAAATCAGGGTAATTAAAATGTTCTTGCCAATTTTCTTTTCCAAAACTTCGTTTATTATAACTTAAAATAAATCCTGTTGGATGTCCTTGTAAAAAAGCCGTTGCATCTGGATTATGAGCGATAATATTTCCATACAAATAATCTACTTGAAAATAAGATGAATAAGATGATTTTGTTTGTCCAAAGTTTAGAAAACAACTTAGTAACAATAATAAAGTTAAAATCTTTTTCATCAATTTGAGGAAATTAATTAAGTTTAAAATGAATTTGTTCTTTTTTTAATTTCTCTAATAATTCGTTAGAAATATCCACTTTAAAACTTCTGCTTGGCATGGTCAGCTTTAAATTTTCTTTGGGCTCAAAAATAGTAAATTGTATTGGTTTTTTGCCTTCGTAATTTTTTAAAACTTCATTTATCTTTTTAATATTTTTCTTAGTTACATCATTATTTAATAAGTTGATAGTTAATTTTTTAGAAAATTTTTCCAAAATATCTGCTAGCAATTGAATGTTAGTATAAGACAATCTAACATCGGTTTTATTCCAGCTTTGGCGACAACTAATTTTTAGATATAAAAAAGAATTCATCACTAAAAAATGTCTAAATTTTAAATAATCTTCACCAAAAATTCGAAATCCGTACGAACCAGAAAAATCTTCTAAAGTAAACATTGCCCAGCCATTTCCTTTTTGATTGGTTCGGTGTTCAATACTAGAAACAATACCACCAACTGATACATCTTTATTAAGTAAAGCGTCCAAATTTTCAAATTCTGAAAGTGGTGTTTTACAATAGGTTTCCATTTCCGTTTTAAAATTGTCTAAAGGATGACCAGAAATATAAATACCAATTACTTCTTTCTCTTTAGATAACTTTTCCATTATTCCCCAATTTTCACAAAATGGAATTTCAGGTTCTGGGAATTGAATTTCAGAAGTTTCTCCAAATAATGAAACCTGAGAAGAATTTTTATTATCCTGATATTTGTTCCCAAATCTAATTGCCTTTTCTATAAAAGAAATATTACGTTCATCTTGTAAAAAATATTGAGCTCTATTAGTTGGCGTGAAGGAATCGAGTCCACCAGCCAAAACTAATCCGTCAATGGCTCTTTTAGTAACCGTGCGTAAATCAACTCTTTTGGTTAAATCAAAAATGGAATTGTAGTTGCCATTTTTCTTTCGTTCTTCCACAATTGCAGCTACGGCATTGGCACCAACACCTTTTATAGCTCCCATTCCAAAACGAATTGAACCTTGTTGGTTAACGGCAAATTTATAGTACGATTCATTAATGTCAGGTCCTAAAACTGCTATTCCTGCACGTTTACATTCTTCCATAAAAAAGGTAACCTGCTTAATATCATTCATATTATTTGAAAGTACTGCAGCCATAAATTCCGCAGGATAATGTGCTTTTAAATAAGCAGTTTGGTAAGCAATATATGCGTAACATGTAGAGTGCGATTTATTAAATGCATAGGCTGCAAAAGCTTCCCAATCTTTCCAAATTTTCTCTAAAACTTCTTTAGGATGATTATTTGCAATACCTCCTTTTAGAAACTTAGGTTTTAGTTCTTGAAGTAAAGCAAAAATCTTTTTCCCCATTGCTTTTCGCAATTGATCTGCTTCACCTTTGGTGAAATTTGCTATTTTTTGGGACAGCAACATTACTTGCTCCTGATAAACCGTAACGCCATAAGTTTCTTTTAAATACTCTTCCATTTCTGGCAAATCGTATTCAATAGCTTCTTTTCCGTGTTTACGCATAATAAAAAGCGGAATGTACTCCATTGGGCCTGGACGATACAGTGCGTTCATGGCAATTAAATCTGCAAATTCTGTAGGTTTTAATGCTTTTAAATGTTTTTGCATTCCTAGAGATTCATACTGAAAAACACCAACTGTTTCCCCTTTTTGAAA
>VAPM010235661.1_pt1 | contig 11914 bp, 14 predicted proteins | sample 3395091 | NCBI WGS metagenome assembly VAPM01 (sample SAMN08290445, study PRJNA428436) | hydrothermal vent metagenome | isolation source: Deep-sea hydrothermal vent chimney 3 | place: Pacific Ocean: Juan De Fuca Ridge | reverse complement strand
GGACCCGAAACTCGCGCAGGCCGGTGGCCCGAATATCGAAGGGATGGACGAAGCCATCGCTGTGGGGCGCACCGAGGCTCAGGGCGCGCTCGCTGCTCTGTGATGGCGAGGATCATCGGCCTCGACCCGGGGGAGCGTCGTGTGGGCGTGGCGGTAGCGGACCCTACCGGTACCATCGCCTCGCCGGATCGATTCATCGACCGAGCCAAGGAGAACGTGGTTGATGCGGTCGCAGATATGTGTGACGAACTTGCAGTGTCCCTCATCGTCGTTGGGCTTCCCATCAGTCTCGACGGCACGGAGGGCCCTGCTGCGCAAGCGGCTCGCCGCCTGGGCAGCGAGGTCGCTGCAGGGGTCGATGTCGAGGTGGTCTACCACGATGAGCGCTTCACGACCGTCACGGCCGAGCAAGCACTCATCTCGGGAGGCGTACGGCGAAGGAAGCGGAAGGACAAGCGCGACCAGATCGCTGCGGCCGTGATGCTGCAAGCGTATCTCGACGCCCGGAGGCACGATGCTGGACCAGGAGCCGACGAACTTCTCTGAGACGCAGGGCACCCCCTCGAAGCGATGGCTCCTCATCGCCGGTGTCGTCGTCGTGAGTGCTCTCGCCCTCTTTGGTGCCGCCCGTTTCACGGCCCGCCTCGTTGCCGGAGATCCGTGGACGGTGCAACCAGGCATCCCCATCGAAGTCACCATCGCCCCCGGTTCTTCGGCGTCGACGATCTATCGCATCCTCGATGATGCCCGGGTTGCACGGGCAAGCGACCTGCGTGATGCGGCCCGTGGGGCAGGTGTCGAAGACCAGCTCCAGGCGGGAACCTACGCACTGACGACGGATATGGACCCCGATACGGTTGTGCGCATCCTGGCAACCGGTTCCTCCCAGGCCGCCGGAGGCGCGTTCACCCTGGTGGAGGGATGGACGATCGACCGCATTCTCGACGAGTTGGATGCACAGACCCCGTTCACGAGGCAGGAGTACGAGGCCGTGCTCGTATCGGGAGCGGTTTCGTCTCCCCTCCTGCCACCGGTATCGGATGTCGTCGACAGCGTTACCCGGTGGGAGGGCCTGCTCTATCCTGCGCGGTACCCGATCGCTCCGTCCGACACGCCCGAAACGGTGATCCGTCAGATGACCACAGAGATGAACCGGCGCCTCGACGATGTCGACTGGTCCCGACTCGACTCGCTTTCGATCTCTCGGTACGACGCGTTGATCATCGGCTCCTTGATCGAGAGGGAGGCCGGAATAGACGAGGACCGTCCACTCATCTCGTCGGTGATCCACAACCGCCTTGCCGACGGCATGAGGCTTCAGATCGATGCCACGGTGGTCTACGCGCTCGGACAGGTCAACGGCAGGGTCACCGCCCAGGACCTGCAGATCGAGTCTGCGTACAACACCTACAAGATCGACGGACTCCCACCCACGCCGATCGGCACGGTTTCGATGTCGAGCCTTGCAGCTGCGGTGAACCCCGAGTTCACCGACTACCTCTTCTACGTTCTTGCGGACAAGGACGGTTCCCATGCGTTCGCCAGAACGTATGAGGAGCATCAGAAGAACGTGCGTACAGCCAAGGAAGCCGGGGTGTTGCCGTGAGGTTCGCCGTCGTGGGCGATCCAGTTGACCATTCGCGGTCGCCTGCTATCCACAACGCGGGTCTTGCCGCCGTCGGTCTCGACGCGACGTATGAGGCGGTGAGAGTGCCGGCAGGGGAGTTCTCCTCGATCGTCTCAGATCTGCGAAGCGGGCACTTCAGTGGCATCAACGTCACGATGCCGCACAAGGACGATGCCTACGAGGCGGTCGACGAGCATGACGTACTCGCTGCTCGGTCGAGATCCGTCAATACGGTCATCGCATCCCAGGGGCGCCTTCACGGCTACAACACGGATGTCGAGGGTGTCCGCTACGCCATGGAACTGCTCGAGCTGCCAGACGATCTCCCCGTTGTGGTCCTTGGATACGGCGGAGCGGCCCGTGCCGCTGTCGTTGCGATGGCCGAACGCACCGTCATCGTCTGCGGTCGCAACGATCGACGCGCGGCGGGCCTTGCGGACTCGATGGGCGAGCTCGTCACCGTTGTTCCGTGGGGGACGGGGATCAACGCGTCCATCGTCATCAACGCTACACCCCTCGGGATGAGAGGTGAGTCTCTTCCCGAGCCTACGCTGGCCGACGCTGCCGGGATCCTCGACATGGCGTACAGCACGACGCCGACTCCGGCAATTCTCTGGGCCACGACGATGGGGATCCCGCACGCCGACGGGATCGACATGCTCACCGGCCAGGCGTTCAGTGCCTTCGAACTGTTCACGGGTCTACCTGCGCCGCAAGACGTCATGGCACTCGCTGGACGCTGACAGTGATCCAAGACACAGACCGAGCCTCCATGCACCCTATGCTCGCCGTGCATGTGGCTCTCCTTCAGTATCTCAGCACTCATCGGCCTGGTAGCCGGGCGCGCCATCGTTGCTGAGGCTTCGGCTCATCGGAGGAACCTTCCGGATCGCTGGTGGGATCCTCTCTGTGAGGTGTGCGACACATCGCTGAACGTCACGATGACCCGCTGTCGTGGTGAAGCGCACCGTCAATCCACCGCATCGTGGTTGACGCCGTACGCGACTGGCGTCCTCTTGGGAGCCGTCTCGCTCGCCGTTCCGTCGCTCGCTGTGCTTCCTGCCTACCTCGTGTTCTCCAGCACCATGGTCCTACTCACCCTCACGGATCTCGACACGAAGCTGATCCCCAACCGGATCCTCGGGCCCGCAACGATCATCGCATCGGGCCTGCTGATCGTTGGTGGCATCATCTCAGGTGAGCGATTCGGCCTCCTCTGGGCGGTGGCAGGCGGGACGGCGTACTTCGGAGTGATGTTCATCCTCGCGTTGATCTCCCGTGGGGGTCTCGGCTTCGGTGACGTCAAGATGTCGTTCCTCATCGGTATCTTCGCCGGCTACCTCTCCCTGGGCCACGTCGTCGTTGCTGGTGTCGGCGCCTTCCTGCTCGGTGGCGTCGTAGCACTCGTCCTGTTGGTCACCCGACGCAGCAGTCGCAAGGACTCGATCCCGTTCGGACCCTTCATGACCGTCGCCGGCATCGGTGCGGTCCTCCTCGGCGATGCCATCATCGCCTGGTACATCGGGTAGCCGGGCCGACACGAAGCCGCCCATTCGACCCACATCGCATCGGGGATGTCGGATGCCGGTCGGTCAAGTCGCGATGCCCGTGGTGGCAAAGACACGGTGTGGCACATCGAGGTCGCCGGGGAACTCCCGCAAGAGCAGTCCCGCGAGGTCCTTGTCGAACGACTCGACCGCATCATCGGTGAGAGCCGAACCGACCCCATTGCAGGTCCGGATGCGTCCACGCCACGCTTCGTGTGTGAACTCGACCTTCGTGACGTAGCTGAAGCTCTCGACGTTGGAGAACCCACCATGGTCGAGATCTTCAACCTGTTCAGGATGGATCCCTCGCCAGCCCGCCTTGGGCCAACGCGGGTTGTGCTCCAGGATCAGGGCCTCCGTTCGGCTTGCGACGTTGTCCGGTAGCACCAGGTAGCTGAAGTCGCAGATGATCAACCGCCCACCGGGACGAAGAATGCGACGTACTTCCTCGATGACAGCACCACTATCGAACCACCACCAGCACTGACCGGCCGTGACGAGATCGTAGCTCGAGGCAGGGAGTCCGGTGGCTTCCGCCCGACCTTCGAGGAACTGCACGCTCGATCGCTGCCTGTCGGCAGTCCTCGTCGCGACCTCGAGTAGTTCGGGAGCGATGTCGAGCCCTGTGACGTCGAGGCCACACCGGGCAAGGCCGAGAGCGATGGTGCCCGTCCCCGTGCCGAGGTCGACCGCCCGATCACCCACTGTGATCCACTCGCGGTCCTTCAACACCGAGAAGAAACTCGCAGGGAATCCCGGCCGATATCGCTCATAGTCGGCCGCGGTTCGTCCGAAGTCGATGCGGCGACCCTCGTGATCCGTCGAGCCGATGCTTGAGTACATGTGATGAATCTAGCTGCCGGGTCGAAGCGGCGGACGGCACCCACCGCACTAGCCTGTCGGTTCATGCTGCGCTTCATCACATCGGGAGAGTCCCACGGCCCAGGCCTCGTGGCGACCGTTGAAGGCCTCCCGTCGGGCCTGGCCGTCTCCTCCGACGGTATCTCGGCCGAACTTGCCCGTCGCAGGCTCGGCTTCGGCCGGGGACCCCGGATGCGGCTGGAAAAGGACGAAGTCGAGATCCTCGGTGGAGTTCGCTTCGCCAGGACCCTCGGCGGACCGGTGAGCGTACTCATCCGCAACACGGAGTGGCCGCGGTGGCAAGAGGAGATGTCGCCACATCCCGGCGCTGCCACGAAGGTCGAAACGACCCCCCGGCCAGGGCATGCAGACCTCGTCGGGATGATGAAGTACGACACGCACGATGCACGCGACATCCTCGAGAGGGCCTCTGCACGCGAGACTGCTGCCCGCACGATCGTGGGTTACCTCTCCAAGCAGCTGCTCCGCGAAGTAGGTGTCGAGGTCTTCTCACACGTCACCGCCATCGGTTCGGTGACCGTGCCGGGCGCAGTCGATCTGCCGGTTCCCGGGGACCTTGCCCAGATCGATTCATCACAGGTCCGGGTATTCGACGCCGAAGTGGAATCGGCGATGATCGCAGAGATCGAGTCGGCAAAAGCGGACCGCGACACGCTCGGTGGCTCCATCGAGGTCCTCTCCTACGGTCTGCCTCCCGGTCTCGGGAGCCACGTGCACTGGGACAGGAAGCTCGACGGGCTCCTTGCAGGTGCGGTCATGTCGATCCAGGCCATCAAGGCCGTCGAGATCGGGGACGGACTCGCTCAGGCGGGCGCTCGAGGCTCGCAGGCGCACGACGAGATCATCCGCACCGACGATGCCTACGCTCGACGTACGAACCGCGCAGGAGGCCTCGAGGGCGGCATGACGACCGGGGACGTTCTGAGGGTGACCGCGTACATGAAGCCCATCGCGACGCTCATGCGTGCCCTCGATACAGTCGACGTGACCACCAGGGCGGAAGCGAAAGCGTTCCGAGAGCGCAGCGACGTGTGTGCGGTACCTGCAGCAGGTGTCGTCGCAGAACAGATGGTCGCCTACGTTCTCGCCAACGAGGTGACGAGATCCTTCGGTGGCGACACCGTAGGGGATCTCGCCACGAACTGTGCTGCGTACCGGGCACGCCTCGCGTCGTTCTGATGAAGCACGTCTGGTTGATCGGCATGATGGGGACGGGCAAGACCACCGTGGGCGTGCGTGTCGCTGCTTCGATCCGTGTCCCATTCATCGACCTCGACCAGCGGATCGTCGCCGAAACCGGCAAGACGATCACCGAACTGTTCGATGAAGGCGAAGCGGCGTTTCGTCGGATCGAAGCCGCCATGATCGGTACGATCGCCGAAGGACAGACGAGTGTCGTCGCGACCGGCGGGGGCGCCATCCTCGATCCGGATAACCTCGCGACCATGCGCGCGACGGGTACAACGGTCCTCCTCACCGCGCCACCCGACGCGCTCATCGCCCGGCTGTCTGGGGAATCCACGGATCGGCCGCTGCTACGTGGCGAGGAAGACCTCGAGCGGATAGCGATCGAACGCGAAGCGATCTACAGCGCTGCTGCCGACATCATCGTCGACACCACATCGCGAGATGCGGACCAGGTTGCAAGGGAGGTCGTCCGATGCGTCGCCACGTGATCTGGAGAGGTGACGAGCCGGTGTCGACGATCCTGGTCGGCCACGGCGTCTCGAGTGTTCTCCCCGAGCTCCTTGCACGGCGTACCGGTCGCCGGGTAGCCGTCCTCTGCCAACCATCGACGGTGGCCCTCGCCGAACGCTACGCGAACGACCTTCACAGGTCTGGGTTCGAAGTGTCGGGATACACCCTGCCCGACGGTGAGGAGGCGAAACAGCTCGGTATCGTCGAAGACGTCTACCGCTTCCTCAACGGAGCCAAATTCACCAGGGACGACATCGTGATCGGTGTGGGTGGGGGAGCGCTCACCGACGTGACCGGCTTCATTGCTGGGACCTACCTCCGTGGCGTGTCCGCCATGTACGTCGCAACGACTTTGCTCGCAGCGGTCGATGCAGCTATCGGTGGGAAGACTGCTGTGAACGTCGATGGGAAGAACCTTGCCGGCGTGTTCTCACATCCTGAAGCCGTGATCGTCGACATCGATACCATCGATGCCCTTCCACGCCGGCACAAGATCGTCGGTGCAGCAGAAGCGATCAAGACGGGGTTCATCGCGGACACCGAGATCATCGCGGCCTTCGAGGCGGACGGGATCGACACCGACCTGGAGGACATCGTCAACCGCTCCGTTGCGGTCAAGGTGGCAGTCGTGAACGAAGACTTCACCGAACGGGGTTCTCGAGCGGTCCTCAACTACGGCCACACCGTGGGACACGCCATCGAGTCGACCACAGGACGACCCCACGGAGAAGCAGTCGCGATCGGGATGGTCGCAGCCGGTCACGCCGCCGCCCACCATCTCGGCTTCGCTGGTGTCACCCGTCAGCAGGAGGTGCTCGTGAGGATCGGTCTCCCGCTGACGGCCCCGGAGGCGGACGCTGAGGCGGTGAGAGCCATGATGGCGCTCGACAAGAAACGAGATTCGCAGGGCCTGCGGATGGTGCTCCTCGAAGAGTTCGGATCGCCTGTGCTCATACACCCGAACGACGCTACCGTACGTGCCGCCCTCGCAGGTATCGACCTCGTGTAGACGCCGCGAACCCGCCCAGGAGGACTCCGCCATGATCTCTACCAACGACGTACGGCCAGGCATGGCGTTGAACCTGCCAGAAGGCCTCTTCTCGGTCGTGGATCACCAGCACGTGAAACCGGGGAAAGGGAAGGCGTTCGTACGCATGAAGTTGAAGAACGTGCGCACCGGTGCCGTTCTCGACAAGACGTTTCGGGCCGGTGAGAACCTTCCGAAGGCACGCATCGATCGCGGGGACTACACGTTCCTGTACAAGGACGACATGGGCTTCAACTTCATGGACGGCGAGACCTACGAGCAGATGAACGTCTCGGGGGACCTCGTCGGCGACAACGCCGACTTCCTCTCGGACGGGATGACCGTCAAGATCGCCATGTTCGAAGGAACTCCCGTCGACATCGAGCTTCCGGCATCGGTGGAGCTCGAGGTCACCTTCGCCGAACCGGGAGTCAAAGGAGACCGCGTCTCGGGTGCGACGAAACCTGTCACGCTCTCGACCGGCCGTGTGATCCAGGCGCCGCTCTTCGTCGAGCAGGGTGATGTCGTGAAGGTGGACACGCGCACCGGCGGTTACATCACGCGCGTGACATGACGGCCGACGCAGCGAGGATTGGCGCGCTTGGGGCGCTCTACGCCGCCGACGCCAGATCGATGGATGCCATTGACATCACGAAGGTCTCGGCGAGGGCTGCATCACTTGCAGAAGGTGCCTGGCTGAACAAAGAGGTCATCGACGCAGCGATAGGCGCCGCCTCCACGAGATGGCGCCTCGAGCGCATGCCTGCAGTCGATCGGAACATCTTGCGCCTTGGCACCTTCGAGCTGCTCTTCACCGACGTGCCGCTCGGCGTCGTCATCGATGAATGCGTGGAACTCGCCAAAGAGTTCTCGACCGCAAAGAGTGGTGCGTTCGTCAACGGCATCCTTTCAGCGGTCGCCGTTGCGAAGGAAGAACCGGGACGATCAGACACCGAGAAGACCAGCGGATAAGGAGCAGTCGTTCTCCGTTCTCCGTTTACCGTTTGCCGGCGAAGCGCAAGCACCCAGAAACGGCCAGGCTTTCCGACTGTGAACTGTCAACTCAGCGACCGCTGCCCATTCGCTGATCCCGGTACTACAGTGGCTCCAACAAGCACCCTTTAACCCGGTCCCGTGAGGCCGAGAAGGAACGAACATGAGCACACGCCGGCTGCCGCACATCTCGATGTGCGGCTTTTCTGTTTCTGTACCAACGACAGCAAAGGACCCTTCATGCGGCAGGTGATGGATGGGGATGATCTCACGCGAGTGACACGGCGGATCGCACACGAGATCGTCGAACGCAACCACGGTCTCGAAGGAACGGTCCTCCTCGGTATCCCGACGAGAGGCAGGCCCTTTGCCGAACGCCTCGCGACGGCTCTTGGCGAGATCGAAGACAAGGCAGTGATCGCCGGTTCCCTCGACATCGGCATGTACCGCGACGACATCGACACACGACCCAGAACCCGTATCGGTCCGACAGACATCCCCGAGGATCTCGACGGCAAGACGGTCGTGCTTGCAGACGACGTCCTTTTCACCGGCCGTACCATTCGCGCCGCGCTCGACGCGCTCGCCGACCTCGGCCGTCCATCGGCAGTCCAACTGGCGGTCATCGTCGATCGGGGCCACCGCGAACTCCCCATACGGGCCGACTACGTCGGCAAGAACATCCCGACATCTCTCGAAGAACACGTCTCCGTCCGTTTCTCTGAGATCGACGGTGACAACGGGGTCTGGATCGGCAAGGAGGCGACATCGTGAAGCATCTCCTCACGACCGAAGGCCTCGAGCGGGAGACGCTCGAGAATCTGATCTCCGACGCCGATGAGTTCGCCGAAGTCCTCACCCGACCCATCCCCAAGGTGCCGGCGCTGAGGGGAAAGACGGTGGCAACGATGTTCTTCGAACCATCGACGCGTACGAGGATGTCTTTCGAGAAGGCAGCCAAGGCTCTCTCCGCAGACACGATGTCGTTCTCGCCTGGGACTTCCTCGCTGTCGAAGGGCGAGTCGCTCAAAGACACCGCACTCACCGTACACGCCATGGGTGTCGACCTCATGGTCGTGCGACACGGTGCGACGGGGACGCCGTGGCGCCTGGCCGAGTGGCTTGACATCCCGATCGTCAACGGCGGCGATGGCGCTCATCAGCACCCGACCCAGGCACTGCTGGATTGTCTGACGATCAAGCAACGCTTCGGATCCCTCGATGGGCTCGACATAGCAATCGTGGGGGACATCAAACACTCACGTGTTGCACGCTCGGACATGTTCGCGATGGCGACGCTCGGCGCGAATGTCACTCTCGTCGCACCGCCGACACTCCTCCCCGTGGACACGACGGGGTGGCCCGCAGAGACCACTACGGACCTCGACGCGGTGATGGAAGCGATGGACGTCGTGTACCTCCTTCGTGTCCAGACCGAGCGTGGAGGAGGCTCTGTATTCCCATCACTCCCTGAGTACACGAAGCGGTACGGGATGACGAGCGAACGCTTCGCCCGGTTGAAACCCGACGCCATCGTCCTGCATCCCGGCCCGATGAACAGAGGTGTCGAGATCGGTCACGACGTCGCCGACGACGAGCGTGCCCTCGTTCTGCAACAAGTGACCAACGGCGTGGCGGCCCGCATGGCCGTGCTCTTTTCACTCTTGGGAGGTGACTCCGATGTTTGACATCGTGATTTCTGGAGGATCCGTCCTCACACGTACGGGTATCGAACAGACCGACGTTGGCATTGCAGATGGTTCCGTCGTTGCACTGGGCGACGCCCTCGAAGGATCCCAGATGATCGATGCCTCCGGCGCCTGGGTCGGTCCCGGCCTCGTCGACCTCCACACACATCTGCGAGATCCAGGCGAGGAGTGGAAGGAGGACATCGCGACGGGTACGGCCGCCGCGGCCGCCGGTGGCTACACGGCCGTCGTAGCCATGCCGAACACCGTTCCTGCAATCGACAATGCACAGATCGCGTTCTACGTCTCGGAACGGGCACGTCGTGTGGGGTACACAGACGTCTTCCCTGCAGGTGCGATCACGATGGGGCGCCTCGGCGAGCGCATGGCACACATCGACGAGTTGTGGGAGGCGGGCGTTCGGATCTTCACAGACGACGGGACCTCGGTCGACGACGCCGCGGTTCTGCGCCTGGCCATGGACTACATCGCCAACCTTGGAGGTGTCGTTGCCCAGCACGCCATGGACTCGACGCTCAGCGCCCACGGATTCATGCATGAAGGTGCCGTATCGTCACGGCTCGGGATGTACGGGATCCCGTCGGAGGCAGAAGAGATCGTTATTGCGAGGGATCTGGCACTCGTCCGCCTCACAGGCGTGCGCTATCACGTCCAGCACGTCTCGACGGCGAAAGGTGTCGAGTTGATCGCCGCCGCCAAGGAGGATGGACTTGCAGTCACGTGTGAGGTCACGCCGCATCACCTGACCTTCGATCACACAGACGTCGAGACGACCGATCCGGACTTCAAGATGATGCCACCGCTTCGCACCAAGCATGATCGTGACGCTCTGGCTGAGGCGCTACGCAGCGGAATCATCGACATCGTTGCCACAGATCATGCACCGCACGCAGCGAGAGAGAAGGAAGTGCCGTTCGAGCATGCGCCCAACGGCGTGACCGGACTCGAATGGGCGGCATCGGTAGCCGTCGAGACCATCGGTGACGACGTGTCACGGTTCTTCGAAGCGCTCTCGATCACACCGGCGAGTATCGGGCAGATCCCCGCCCACGGTCTTGCGGTGGCGGTAGACCAACCCGCCCATCTCGTCGTCTTCGACCCGGTTGCTGCCTGGACGCCGGAAACGACGCGATCCAGATCGAGGAACACGCCGTATCTCGGGACGCAGCGGACAGGGAGAGTGCGCACGACGATCCTGTCGGGGAGGATCACCTACGAGGCAGGTTCGTGAATCCCGCCGTCGTCGCACTCGCCGACGGCACGGTGCTCAACGGCATCGCCGTTGGCGCCGAAGGTGTCGCCACGGGCGAGATCGTCTTCAACACCTCCATGTCTGGGTACCAGGAGATCATCACCGACCCCTCATACGCCGGCCAGGTCATCACGTTCACGGTTCCTCACGTCGGCAACTACGGTGTCACAGACCAAGACGACCAGGCCGATCGAATCCATGCCCGCGGTGTCGTGATGCGCTCGATCTCACCGGCATCGTCGTGGCGATCACAGGGGAACCTCAGCGACTACCTGATCGCCAACGACGTCGTTGCCGTATCGGGCATCGACACCCGTCGTCTGACGCGTCGCATCAGGCAGTTCGGGGCGATGCCGGTAGCGATGGGTACCGACGTCGATGTCTCGGAGCTACGAGACATCGCCGCATCCACCCCGCCGCTACTGGGCACCGACCTCGTCAGTGGCGTCACAACCGATCACGCCTATCACCGCCCGGCCAAGGGGGCGGAACTGGGCCACGTGGTCGCGTACGACTTCGGGATCAAGCGCGCCATCGTCAACGCCTTGACCGACCGTGGACTGGCGGTCACCGTCGTGCCTTCAGGGACGTCGGCCACCGACGTCATGGCCCTGGATCCCGACGGCGTCTTCCTTTCCAACGGTCCGGGAGACCCGGAGCCACTTTCGGGCCCGATCGGTGCAGTTCGCGAGATTCTCGGGAGAGTTCCCCTGTTCGGCATCTGTCTCGGGCACCAGCTCCTCGCCCTGGCGCTCGGTGCCCGAACCTACAAGTTGCCGTTCGGACATCATGGCGGGAACCATCCGGTGCGCTCGCTCGAGAGCGGGACCATAGACATCACGTCACAGAACCACGGATTCGCCGTTGATCTCTGGTCCCTTGCGGGAACTGAACCGCCACCCACGGGAACCCTGGCAACGTCCGACACCGTTCCTCGCAGTCTCGATTCGGCATTCGGAGTCGTCGACGGCACACATCAGAACCTCAACGACGGAACGAACGAAGGCCTGGCATGTCGCGATGTCGTGGCCTTCTCGGTGCAGTACCACCCTGAGGCTGCCCCCGGCCCGAACGACGCATCGATCCTCTTCGATCGGTTCGCTACGATCCTTGGAACTGCCCGTGCCTGAGCGAAAAGATATTCGCTCGATTCTCATCATCGGCTCCGGACCCATCGTC
>VAPM010111524.1_pt1 | contig 11915 bp, 8 predicted proteins | sample 3395091 | NCBI WGS metagenome assembly VAPM01 (sample SAMN08290445, study PRJNA428436) | hydrothermal vent metagenome | isolation source: Deep-sea hydrothermal vent chimney 3 | place: Pacific Ocean: Juan De Fuca Ridge | reverse complement strand
TTGGTTGTCGGGTGTACTGCTTTTTTTGCAGTTCATACACAAACAGAAGAAGAACAGGAGAAGAAGATGAAGAAAGTACTTGTTGCAGGTGCCGCTCTGTTGCTGGTTGGGGGTATGGTTGGTTCCGCCATGGCAGAGGTAAACCTGAGTGGTGATGCCCGTGTCCGTTGGGTTGTTAAAGACAGCTATCAGTTCGGTAACGGCGGGGGACTTGTTGATGGTCAGTGGAAATCTCAGGATACCACCAACTATTTTGATTCCCGTATCCGGGTAAAAGTTGATGCAGCGTCCAAGGGTGGTGCCTGGGCCAAAGCTCGTATCCGCATGAACGACTTCAGGTGGGACGGCCAGGGTTGGGGTGCATACAAGGAAGATAAAAATATCTGGGTTGATTATGCATACATCGGTGTACCTGTTGGACCGACTACGCTGATTGGTGGTACTGTACGGTGGGATGTAACCACCTTCTTCCAGTGGGATGTTCGCCCCACAGTTGCCGCTTTGAATTACAAGAATGACAATGTAGACATCTACGGCCTGTGGATTGTTGAAGATGACGATGTCAACGCCTATGACAATCTGGACGACAACAACATGCGTGCCTACGGTATCTATGCCAAGGCCAATATCAATGCCGACTGGTCTGTTCTTGGGTATGGTCTCTACAATGACGATCAGCGTGATTATACTGACGGAACGGATATCGATGGCAATTCTATCCTGGTTTCCAGAAATGGCAATGATAACTCCGGTTTTCTTGGAACCCTGCACGTAGATGGGAATGCTGCCGGACTGGGAATCGTCGGTGAGGTCGCCTATGTTAATTCCGATGTTCAGGGGACAGAGAATGACGGTTGGGGTGGCTACGCTGAGCTTTCCTTTCCTATCGGCGGTCTGGATCTTGCCGGCAGCGTAGGTTTTACCAAGGACAGCTACACGGCAGATGGTGACTTCGGTTGGCTGATGATCGGTGACATCCAGCCCATCGGAGTGGTCAAGAATGTCGGTGGCTTCGGTCAGGACTGGGTTTGGGGTGCATTTACTCCGTCTTTTGCCGTTAGTGAGAACTTGAAATTGACCGGTAACCTGGTTTATGTCAGCATTGATACCAATGATGATGCAATCGCTGATGTCAATCGTCTTGCCGACCTGTGGGAGCTTTCCGCTGAAGCCGTTTATACGGTTTCCGAGGGTGCGAATCTCCAGGCTGGTGTCGGTTACCTGCAGCCCAGCTATGATGGTCGTGCAGATTCTGCCGGCATTCAGGATGACGGAGCTTTTGGTTTCATGGCTTCCATGAACATCAAGTTCTAAGTCGGAGCTGATTTGATTCACACTGTAGTGTGATGTTAACGGGCCCTTGTCACAAGGGCCCGTTTTTTTTTGTTTTTTTGTTCTATTGCGGTTTCCGTGCAGAGGTAGTCTCGTTCCTTTTGTTGAGCACCTTCATCGAAATCGCGGTTCATTCCTGATTTTATGCCCAACCATCAGCGCATCCTTTTGCTGGTTTCAATCGGCGTTTTCATGTCCACCATGGATAGTTCCATGGTTAACGTGGCACTGCCCACCCTGATGCGGGTTTATGGGGCCTCTCTGGCCCTGACCGAATGGGTGGTTCTTATCTACCTGTTGACGATTACCACCACCCTGTTTTTCTGGGGATATTTTTCCAGAGGATTCGGCCAGGGAATTTTGTACAGCCGTGGTCTGCTGGTATTCTCTCTTGGTTCTCTGCTCTGTTCCATGGCGCCGACCATATTTCTGCTCATTTTCTTTCGTTGTATCCAGGCCGTCGGGGCTTCAATGATGATGGCCATGGGGCCGGCGCTGATCAAAAGCAGTTTTCCAGGCAATAAGCTGGGTGGAGGATTAGGGATGGTCGGCATTGCCACCTCGCTCGGGCTGATGACCGGACCGGTTGTCAGCGGCCTGCTGTTGCGCTGGTCGCACTGGCGACTGATTTTTCTGGTCACGGTTCCGGTCGGGCTGTTGGTTTTTTATGCCGGTCGACGCTTGCTGGAGCCAATCGGCTGCCTCGATGATGGAGTGGATGCTGTTGAAAACAACAGCTTTGATTTTCCTGGCGGTGTGCTCTATGTGGCCTCTGTCGTGCTGACTGTCCTGTTGCTTTCCCACGCCACCGTGACTTCCGGTCATCCGGACAGTTTTCTTCAGCCGGTGTACAGCGTGGTTGCGGTTCTGTTTACATGGGGCATGTTTATTCTCCATGAGCGGCGAACCAAAAAACCGTTGTTTCCGCTCTCACTTTTTAAACAACCTTTTTTCACCATGGCCATGCTCAGTGCCATGCTCTCTTTCACGGTTCTGTTTTTCGTGCTCCTGCTCATGCCCTTTTACCTGAGTTCGGTCAGGCAGTTGCCGCCGGATCAGGTTGGTTACTTTATGATGGCCGTCCCGCTTTGCGTTTTTTTTGTTGCGCCCATAGCGGGCAGGCTGCATGATGTAATTGGAGCAAGAATCATCGCCAGCTTCGGTCTGGCCTGCTGTCTGGTCAGTATTCTGATGCTGGGTCGGATTTCCGTCGGATCCTCGGGTTTTTTTATCGTAATTTGCCTTGCTCTGCTTGGCTTTGGACAGGCAATGTTCCTTGCCCCCAACTCTGCCGCCGCCTTGACCGGTGTCTCCCATGAACAGAGCGGTATTACTTCAAGCCTGCTCGCTACCAGCAGAAATATGGGGATGCTTCTGGGGACGGCGCTGGCAGGCTTTCTATTTGCCTATGTATACGCCGGTTTGACCGGGGGGATGGATATTAAGGATTTTACCTTTGAGCAGGCGCCGCAGTTTGTCCAGGCACTGCAACAGACCTTCAGGGGCTGCGCTCTGGTCGCTGCTGTGGCGGTTGCCGCATCCCTGCTACGGGGGAAACGGTAGGAGCCCGCCCAGCGGGCGAAAACTCATATCATGAGCCGCGCGATATCGCCCGCAGGTAAGCGAGCTGTCGAGACTCCGGGGCGGGCTCCTACGACGACAAATAGAATCAACTCATCATCGGCAGCTGGACAATAATCCGGGTGCCGCCGGATTCACGGCGTTGGATGTAGAGTGAACCGGCATGATCTTTAAGAATTCGTTTGACCAGGGTGAGCCCCATGCCGGTGCCGAACGTCTTGGTGGTAAAAAACGGGTCGGTGGCCCGGGCAAGGTTGGCATCGGCAATGCCTTTTCCGGTATCTGTGAGGATAACCCGGACCTCATTATCGGCCTGCTCAACGCTGATTGTGAGCTTGCCGCCGTCGGGCATGGCCTCGACGCTGTTGCGGATGAGGTGGACAAAGACCTGATGGATAAGTTTGCGGTCAAGGTTAAGCACCGGTTCCGGCTCCGGTAGCAGTAACTCATGGGTGATATTTTGTTTCTGCATGGCCGGGTAGTAGAGCATCAGGGATTTATCCAGCAGGCTGCCCAGAACAACCGGTTCCTTCTCCGGTTGAACCGTTTCGACAAAGCTGAAAAGATCCTCCAGGGTTGTCTCGATTTTGGCCACTTCATTTGTCATCATGTTCAGGAATTTCAACCAGTCCGGATCCTGTGTTTTCCTGGCCAGCAGCCGGGCGGTTCCGCCTATGGATGTAATTGGATTACGGATATTATGGGCCAGCTGGGCAGCCATGTGTCCGACGGCTGAATAGCGTTCAGCCTCAACCAGCAGATCCCTGTTCTGTTCGAGCTCGTGGGTGACGGCCTCCAGTTCCTGGATTTTATTTTCCATGGCCATGTAAAGGTGGCAGTGTTCAATGGCCAGACTGGCCTGGGAGGCAAAACTCTCCAGATCCCTGATCAGCGATTCGGTAATCGGTGCTTCGGTAACAAAATGATCGGCAATGATAACCCCCAGTGATCGGCTGGGTGAATAGAGCGGCACTATAACAAAACATTCTTCCTGAAGCAGGCCCAGCAATTCCGGTGCTACCGGCCACTGGCTTTGGCCGTTAATCACATTTATGGATTTTCGTTCTCCGGCGGCCCGAATGAGGATATGCTCTGTGTCTGAGGCTTCCACATACAAGGCCTGGGCAATGCGGTTGACTTCCGAGTCGTCACTGAACGAGTGAGCCTTGATGCTTGCAATAAGGTCTTTGAACTGCAGGTTGCGGGCCTGAATATCATGCCAGATCCGGCCGCCTTCGTCTTTCCGACCCGGACCTATGGCAAGTCGGCCGTGGAGGGCCTTTCCCTGATCGTCAAAAAGGGCCAGGAATGCGCGGTTGAACTGCAGCCCCTCCTCTGCGGTAATACCCACCAGGATAGCCTGCAGTATTTCATCAAGCTCGGTCATGCTCAGGTAGGCGGAATTCATCTGCATGGTCAGCTCGTGCAGGAGTTCGATCCGGAACCGGGCCTGTTCAATCTGTTTCTGGTAGCGACGGTTATTGATGGTCAGTCGTCTTTTTTCCAGGATTTTTCTGAGCGTGTTGAGAAATTCGGTAAACTGAACCGGCTTGGTCAGGTAATCGTCTGCTCCCTGGCGCAGACAGTCCAGGGCGGTCTGGAGATCGGTCACTGCGGTCAGCATGATAACGGCCCGATCCGGATCACCGGCCTTGAGCTCGGGCAGCAGTTCAATTCCGCTGGCATCGGGCAGGCCGATATCGAGCAGAATCAGGGCGATATCGTGTTCCGCGACAGTCTGCCGCAACTCGGCAGCTGAACCGGCAACAAGAGTGGGAAAGCCCTGATTTGTGAGAAATTCCTGCAGCAGAAGGACAATGTCGGGGTAGTCATCGACGATGAGAATCTTTTCGCTCTTCTCAAGCAGCGTATCGTCATCGGGAGCGGGTGGTGTCGGGGGATGTTGAGAATCGACCATCATTCTGTGGACTCATGAGTTGAAATGATTCTATGATCAACTGTTCTACCCTTGATAAAACAGTGTGTCAAGCGCTGTCGGACTAATCACAGATTGCCTGCCGTGGAGCGGCATGGTATGAGAGAGGGCATAAATTTGTAACTCTACGTCAGAATCCAGGTACGTCGCCTGCATTGATGAATGCGTTGTAAGGTCTACCGAGCCGAAGAGAAACCATGCCGAAACCAAAGGAACAACAGACAGGCGGAACCGTCAGTGATGAAGAACTGCTGGCGGTCATGGCCGATTTTCTGGAGATGGGACACGTCGAAAATATCGTGGCCATGTATAAACAGGAACCACGCTACTATGAATGGACGGGACGACTGCTGACCGATGAACGCTTTGTCGTCCGTCTGGGGGTCTCGGTTCTATTTGAATATCTTGTCGAGCAGCGGCCAAATGATGTCCGGCAGGCGATCCCTTCACTCATGGAGCAGTTGAAAAATACCGACTCCCTGGTCCGGGGCGAGGCGCTCAATGTTCTGGGCATTATCGGTGGCGAAGATGCCCTGGCTCTGGTCGAGAAAATGGTGAAAGACCCGGACAGTCAGGTTGTCGAAGTTGCCCGTGACATTCTTACGGAAGCGTACCCGCAGCGTACGATTCCATGAACACGATTTTTGGCCCTGAAGGTGTGCTTGCCCACCATTTAAACGATTATGAACCACGTCCGGGCCAGCAGGAAATGGCTGCGGCCGTCTCCGAGCTGCTGGCCAGGATTGATCCGGATGAGGATGGACAGGCAGGTTCGCTGGTGGTTGAGGCGGAAACCGGTCTGGGCAAGACCCTGGCCTATCTGATTCCGGCGGTGCTCAGCGGCAGGCGGGTAGTGGTGTCCACCAATACCAGAAACCTGCAGGATCAGATCCTTGGGCGGGAAATTCCCTTTATTAGGGAATATATTGAACCGGAGCTGAAGGCGCTTTGTGTCAAGGGACGGCAGAATTATCTCTGCCTTTATCGTTGGCATCAGCAGGTGTCCGGGGGGCAGGGAGAGCTTTTTGACGATTCGGCGGCAGCTAAAATCGGCAGCTGGATTGAGCAGACCCGTTTTGCCGACCGGGCCGAGCTTGACTGGCTGTCCGCCCATTCCCCGCTGTGGCAGAAGATCTGCTGTCAGTCGCATTTTTGCCTGGGCGGTGACTGCCCGGACGGTGCACATTGTTTTTTAAACCGATTGCGTCGGGAGGCTGCAAACAGTCGGTTATTGGTGGTGAATCATCATCTGTTGTTTTCCGATCTGGCCGTCCGGCGTGGCGGCTATGGAGAGGTTCTACCGCGTTACGAGGCGGTTATCTTTGATGAGGCCCACCATGTGGAGAAGGTAGCCACCCAGTTCTTCGGCCGTTCGTTTTCCCGTTATCAGCTGCAGGATCTGGCCGGTGATCTTGAGCGAAGCGCACTGGCTGAGTTGGGCCGGAGTGAGCAGAAAGATTTTTTAAAAAAAGTCCATGCCCTGTCCGGCCGCATGGAACAGCTGGCGGCCATGTTTCCGACCCCGCGAGGTCGTTTTCCACTGCAAAAACTGTTAGCTGAAGATTCGGGGCTGACGGAAAAACGGGATGGGCTGCTGCGCGCCTTTGATCAGCTGGCCGACATTCTGGAATTAGCGGGAAAAGGGCAGGAACCATGGGCGCAATACGGGGTTCGCTGCCGGGAGCTCCAGGAGCAGCTGGAGTTCATAACAACCGAATCCTTTGACGACCTGCTGCCGGAAGACATTCGTTATATTCACTGGTTTGAGCGAAGAGAAAAAAATCTGATCCTGTCGGCTACCCCGATAGATGTTTCCCGGGAGTTGCAGGACAGTCTGTTTTCTTCCGTAGCCGGGAGCGTTTTTACCTCGGCCACCCTGACCACGGGCGGGGATTTTAAATATTTTTTCAAACGGCTGGGCCTGCCGGAAGAAACTCCGTCTCTGTCGTTTCCCTCGCCTTTTAACTATGAGGAGCAGACCCTGCTTTATGTTCCGGGCAACAACTTCCCCGAACCTGTTGCCCCGGGATATCAGCAGGCCCTGCATGAGCGGATTCAAGCGCTGATTGAAGCTGCAGGCGGCAGAGCCCTGGTTCTTTTTACCTCATTTAAGGCCATGGATGCGGCCTGGGATACCCTGGAGGATGCGTTAGACTTCCCGTTGCTTTGCCAGGGAAATGCACCCCGCCACGAGCTGTTGCGCCGGTTTGCCGGTGAAACCCGGGCGGTTCTTTTTGCGGTTGCCAGTTTCTGGGAGGGTGTAGATATTCCGGGTGAGAGTTTAAGTTTGGTCATAATAGATAAATTACCATTTGAAGTCCCCAGTGACCCTGTTATTATGGCCCGATTGGACAGAATCAAGGCCGGAGGCGGCAATCCGTTTTTTGAGTTCCAGGTGCCCCGGGCGATTCTGAGCCTGCGCCAGGGGGTAGGGCGTCTGATGCGGAGTTCAGGTGATCACGGGGTGATGGCGATTCTTGATGTGCGCCTGTTCAGCAAAGGCTATGGCCGGCGTTTCCGAAATAGTCTACCGCCAAGCCCCCTTGTCCGAACTGTTGAGGATATCGTAACTTTTTTTGAGAAGGAAGATGAACGCGAGCAGCAAAAATAAACAGACCCGTTTACGTACAGTTGCGGCAGAGGTTGCCGCCCGGGTGGAACAGGCCATGCACACTGATCTGGAGTCCGCCCTGCAGGGCTGTGACCCTTTGCTGGTCGAGGTGCTGGAGTATGGTTTATTCGGCGGTGGTAAACGGATTCGACCGCTGCTGGCGGTGTTGTCCTCTTCGATCTGCGGACGCAGGAATAACGAGGTCTATTTGCTGGCCGCTGCTTTTGAGTATCTGCATGTGGCCACCCTGATCCACGATGATGTGATAGATCATGCCCGTGACCGTCGGGGCCGGGAGGCGGTGGGCCGGAAGTACGGCACGGCTGCGGCCATCCTGGCCGGAGACTGGCTCCATGCCCGGTCCATGCATCTGGTCGGTCGTCTGACTGGACCGGACGGTCTGGATATCTTCTGCCGGGCAACCGGGGCCATGGTTGATGGTGAATTTCTTCAGCTGCGTTATGTCGGAGATGCCGGTATCGGCGAGGACGAATATTTCGCGGTTATTGCCCGCAAAACCGGCAGTCTGATTGCCTCGACCTGTGCCATCGGCGCACTGTTCGGCGGCGGTGATTCCGGTCGGCAGCAGGCCATGAACAGCTATGGCGAAAAGATCGGGGCCGCCTTTCAGGTGGTGGATGATCTGCTGGATTACCTGGGCAAACAGCAGCAGACCGGCAAGAAGGTGGGCAATGATTTTATTGAAGGCAAGGTCACCCTGCCGGTGATTGCCGCCATGGAGCAGGCCGGAGACAAAGAGCGCCGCGAATTGACGGCGTTATTTTCCGGAGATCGAACCGGGGACGGTGCTTACGATCATCTCTATGGGCTGCTTGAGCAGCTGGGCGGATTTCAGCGGGCACAACTGGTTGCAGAAGAACTTGTCCGGGAGGCCGTGGACTCACTGCAGGTTTTTGCTGATGCTGAAAATGAGGGAACCTATGGGCTGCTGGTTGCCATTGCAGAGTACATACTGGTAAGGAACAAATAAATGCGCAGTAACCACCAAGTATTCATCCGGCCTGTCCTGTATACCGTTTTGCTGCTGTTTATGATTGGGTTGTCCTCCTGTCGCTTCCCGTCAAAGGAGGATACGGCAGCTGTGGAACAGCCTGCCCGGTCTGCTCTTTTGGAAAAAGAACAAAAAATCGTTTTTGAAGAACCGAATCTGCCCCAGCCCCATGATGCACAACTGGACGGCCGGGAAGGTGTTGCCCCCTGCGAGGCTAAACCCGTACCGGTGGACAGAAAACCAAAGATCGCCATAATTATTGATGATATGGGCTATCATCAGAAAATCGGCAACAGCCTGCTGGCCCTGGATATGAATTTGACGTTCTCTTTTTTACCCGGAGCCCCGTTCACCCTGGAGCAGGAAGAGCAGGCCTGGCAACAGGGACGTGATATTCTGGTCCATATGCCCATGGAGGCCCGGGATTCGGCCTGGGATCCTGGTCCTGGTGCCCTGTATCTAAAATTCACTCCGCAAGAAATCAGGACCACCGTGGCTGAGAATCTGGCTGCGGTCCCCCATGCAATCGGCTCCAATAACCATATGGGATCCCGGTTTACGGAGAATCGAGCGGCCATGCATGAGGTGTTGAGTGTGCTGAAGAAGCGTGGGTTGTTTTTTATTGATTCCTATACCACGGCCCAGTCAACAGGACTTGATGAAGCTGGAAAAATGGGGATTCCCACCGCCCGCCGCCATGTGTTTCTCGATAACGTCCAGGAGCAGGATAAGATCTGCCGTCAGCTTGAGCAGCTGGTTGCGCTGGCCGGGAAAAACGGCTGGGCCATTGGTATTGGTCATCCCAATCAGGCGACCCTTAAAGCCCTGACCCGTTGTCGAGCTCGGCTTCTGAAAAACGTGGATATCGTCAGCGTCCATACCCTGGTCAAGTAGTTGTACCGGCAACAGATAGCCTTTTTTTTGTCACCACTCACGGGGTTAGTAACTATGTGTTTTCATATACCTCAATTCTGTAAGCCATCACAGGTGGTGCAGGTTTTTGTAGTCACTTCTGTTCGCAGGTAAGCGTAGACTCCGATAGTCCCTCTATGCGGACTGGAGTGATCGCGTAAAGAGGTAAGCGAGGTACGAGACTCCGCGCATCGCCTGTGATGACTTACTTTTTTTTAATCTCGGCTTTCTGAAATTCATGTCTGCTACTTCATCCGCTGCCAATCCTCCATTGTCCACTCTGGGTATGATCCTCAAGGGATACCCGCGGATATCTGAAACCTTCATTGCCAATGAGATCTATCGTCTGGAACAGCTGGGGATCCCGGTTCATATTTTTTCCATGCGTCATCCCCGGGAGAATTTTGCCCATGCCGTTACTGAAAAAATTCAGGCCCGGGTGGACTACCTGCCCACCGAGCTGTTTGAAGATTTTCCCCGGCTCTTTTTTCCAACGGCCATGCTGGCGGTTCGCCGGCCAAAACCTTTTCTTGCCGCCCTTGCCAAGGCGGGTGAGCGTTTCGGCCGCACCCGCAACCTGGGTACCTTGAAACATCTGCTCCAGGCCGGGTATCTGGCCGGTCGTCTTCTGCCGCGTTTCCCCGAGGTTGTTCATCTTCACGCCCATTTTGCCCATTCCCCCTCGTCGGTCGCCCTGTTTACCAGCCTGCTCAGCGGGCTGCAGTTCAGCTTTACCGCCCATGCCAAGGACGTGTACACTTCAAACCCTGCCCAGCTCAAAGAAAAGATCGACCTGGCTTCCCTGGTGGTGACCTGCACCCGGTATAATAAAAAATACCTCCAGGATCTGGCCGGAAAGACCAGCACAAAAATCCATTGCGTGTATCACGGAATTGATCTTAAGCTGTTTCGGTTTCCGAAGCAGCGCAGATTACCCAAGCCCCCGTACCGGATACTCAGCGTGGCCCGGCTGACGGAAAAAAAGGGACTTGCAACTATCCTGGATGGGCTGGCCCGACTGCGAAAATCCGGGGTCGATTTTGAGTATACCCTGATCGGCGACGGGGATGATAAAGAGCTGGTCATGGCACAGATATTTGAGCTGGGACTGCAGGATTGCTGCCGCTACCTCGGCACCCGGACCCACCGGGAGGTGGTGCGGGAGTTTGAGCGGGCCGATCTCTTTGTTCTCGGCTGCCGGGTGGCTGCAAGCGGTGACCGGGACGGCATTCCCAACGTGCTGGTGGAGAGCCTGGCCATGGGGCTGCCGGCGGTGGGGACAACGGTCTCCGCTCTGCCTGAAATTCTCCATGATGGTCGCACCGGCCTGCTGGTTGCTCCGGAAGATCCCGCGGCCATGGCTGCGGCCATGCTCCGCCTGTTGACCGATACTGATTTACGATCCCGGGTTATGCAGCAGGGACAACAGTTGGTGCAGGATGATTTTGATAACAGGCAATTGATCAGGCGGCTTGCCGAGATTTATTGTTCGGGCATTCCGGCCCTGCAATGTTCCTGTACGCCATTAACGCCTGAGATCCTTGAAACAGGTAAGCTTGATAACAGAAAATGCGGATAGCCTTTTATGCCCCGTTCAAGCCGCTGGATCATCCACGGCCATCCGGTGACCAGACCATCGGCCGCAGCCTGTTCAGGTGGTTCCAGGAACAGGGCCACCAGGTCCGGGAAATCAGTCGACTCAGAACTCGGTGGATCTTCCGCCATCCCCTGGAAATGGCCGCCTCAATTCTTGAGCAACGCCGGGTTCTGGCGGAATTAAAGGAATATCCGGTGGATTGCTGGTTTACCCATCACAGTTATTACAAGGCCCCGGACCTGCTGGGCCCGTTTATCCGAACAAACCTGCAGCTCCCCTATGTCCTTTTTCAACCCAGTTATGCCACCAAGTATAGAAAGAAACCGGCAACCGCACCGGGATTTTATCTCAACCGGCGGGCGCTTCTGGCCGCTGACTGCTGTCTGACCAACCGGCGCCGGGACATGGTGGACCTGGAAAGAATTGTGGCCCCAGGCAGGCTTTTTTTTATTCCGCCTGCTCTTTCCACGCAACGGTTCAGTCGCGACCAACAGGCGCGGGAGCGCCTGCGAACCAAATGGCAGGCCGGTGATCGAACGGTCATTCTGAGCGCGGCTATGTTCAGGGATGATGTCAAAAGTCTCGGACTTGCCCGGGTTTTGGAGAGCTGCATTCGCTTGCAGGCCCGTGGAGAGCAGTTTTTGCTGGTGATTGCCGGGGACGGCTGCAAGCGTGTTTGGCTGGAGCAGCTGGCCCGCCGGTTGTCGGAAGATTCGGTCCGTTTTGTCGGCCGGTTGCAGCCGGAGGAGATGCGGGAGTTTTATTCCGCCGGAGACTTTTTTGTTTTTCCCGGTATTAACGAATCCCTGGGCATGGTGTATCTTGAAGCCCAGGCCTGCGGGCTGCCGGTGGTTGCCTATGCCAACGGCGGCATTGACGGCGTGGTTGAACAGGGTAAAACAGGGTTTTTGACCAAACTTAATGATGATGCGGC
>VAPM010182957.1_pt1 | contig 11926 bp, 11 predicted proteins | sample 3395091 | NCBI WGS metagenome assembly VAPM01 (sample SAMN08290445, study PRJNA428436) | hydrothermal vent metagenome | isolation source: Deep-sea hydrothermal vent chimney 3 | place: Pacific Ocean: Juan De Fuca Ridge | reverse complement strand
GTCGCCGGCTCGGTTGTGCTGATTGGTGGTGATCCGGGGATTGGCAAATCTACTTTGTTGTTGCAGGCACTTGCATCATTTCCCGGTAACCTGAAAGCGCTTTACGTGACGGGTGAGGAATCACCCGAGCAGGTATCACTGCGGGCACGTCGCCTGGAGGCGGGTGCGGACAACATGCGCTTGCTGGCGGAAACCTCTGTCGAACGGATCATTGAGCACGCACGCATTGAGATACCGAAGGTTATGGTGATCGATTCGATCCAGACGCTGTATACCGAGGCGTTGCAATCAGCACCAGGATCAGTCGGGCAGGTGCGCGAAAGCGCTGCACAACTGGTGCGTTTTGCCAAGCAGACCGGCACGGCATTATTTCTGGTCGGGCATGTAACCAAGGAAGGTACGCTGGCCGGTCCACGCGTACTGGAACACATGGTCGATACGGTGTTGTATTTCGAAGGTGACTCCGGTGGCCGCTACCGTGTCATCCGTGCTGTCAAAAACCGTTTCGGTGCTGTCAACGAGCTGGGTGTTTTCGTCATGACCGACAAGGGTCTCAAAGAGGTCCGCAATCCATCATCCATTTTTTTATCACGACATGACCAACCGGTGGCGGGCAGTGTCATTCTGGTCACCATGGAAGGGACACGGCCGATGCTGGTTGAGGTGCAGGCTCTGGTGGATGACAGCCTGCTATCCAACCCAAGGCGTGTGACGCTCGGCCTGGAACAGAACCGGCTGGCTATGTTGCTGGCTGTCCAGCACCGCCACGGTGGTGTAGTGATGGGGGATCAGGATGTTTATGTCAACGTGGTGGGTGGAGTGCGCGTGACGGAAACAGCGGCTGATTTGTCCGTGTTGCTGGCGGTGTTGTCGAGCTTCCGGGATCGTACCTTGCCGAATGATCTTGTTGTTTTTGGCGAGGTGGGGCTGGCGGGTGAGATTCGGCCGGTACCGAACGGTCAGCAGCGCCTGCATGAAGCGGCCAAGCTGGGTTTCCGGCGAGCACTTGTACCAGCGGCCAATGCGCCGAAGTCAGCCATCAAGGGCCTGGATATCTGTGCAGTATCACGCTATTCGGAAGTAATGGACTGGTTCTCCGGGCAGTGATGCTCAAATCGGTTCAATCGGTGCCAGTGCGGATAATTCACGCTCCAGCAGTTCCGGGTCACCCAGATTCAGTTCTACCAGCCGTCGCAGGTGGGTAATGCTGTCAACATCAATATCGTCGCAGCGCAGCCCTGTCGTTCCCGGCTCCTGATGCGCCACATGGACATCCATGGCGATATCCGGCCCTCCTTCCAGATGAATGTCGAGGCGATACTGTGCGTCTGCATTTGATGTAAAGTCTTCCGGTGTATGAATCAACGCACCGTGCAGGGAAATATCCGCCAGAGTGCTTTCCCAGTGTGTGTCACCAAGATGCAGGCTGACGCTAACATCGAAGGGGATGCGCCTGAACTTGCGTTGTTCGGTATGCTCATCGGATTTGCTCATATCGGTATTCTCCTGTGGTGCCTGTGTCATGCCTGAGAAAAACTGTACTTGCAGCTCACCAACACTGATGTTATCGCCGTGGCAGAGTCTATGTGCCGTATCGCCGATTGTTCGGTCATTGACCACCGGGTGCTGTTCGCCATCCAGGTGGGAAAGATAGTAACCATTATAGCGGCGGGCGATAATGGCAAGGTTACTGTCTGTACTTCCGATGCGCGTGAAGGCCTTGTCGAGGCGGATGGTTCGACCAAGGTGTGAACCGCTCTGAATTTGTAGCCAGTGGTGTGCATCGTAATATGTGCGGGTTTGCAGGGGCTGTGGTGCTTCCTGTGCAGGGAATTTCTGCTCTATGGAATACGTCAGGGTGTGTTTCCCGATTTGTATGTTGTCTCTATCCGAGAGTTTATGTGCCTTTTCAACCCGTACAGCGTTGACGAGGACATGACTTTCCTGGTCGACAGGCTCAACGGTGCAGATGTCTCCATGCTGCCTGATGATGGCATGTTGCGGTTCAATGGCAAGACTGTCGATAAAGATTGCACAACTGTCATCACGGCCAATGACTGTGTCAGTCGACTCCAGTGCAAAAATCTTCAGTTTCTGGCCCTTGAATGACAATGTCAGGCTGGCCATGTATTTCCCCCGGCAGGTTTTACAAGATGTGTCCCAGTATAGACATCGGCTGGCAGGACTGAATCTGATGGCTAGTTTTGTTCCGGCACAGGTTGACGCCTGGTGGTATGGATGCGCAATGTTTTTACCAGATTCCCCTGGGTCTGCACGATATCTATCGGGTATCCGGACAACAGCAGGCTGGTCCCCGGTTGTGGGATATCTTCCAGATATTCAAGGACAAGCCCGTTCAGTGTTTTCGGGCCATCGGTCTGCAACGCTATATTCAACGCCCGGTTCAGCTCGCGAATGGTGACGGTGCCGTTGACCAGGTAGCTGCCATCCTCCTGCGGCATAATATCCTTGCTGCTGGTGGAGGGGTCGGTGGTGAATTCGCCAACCACTTCTTCAAGAATGTCCTCAAGCGTGGCGAGTCCCTGGATATCGCCATATTCGTCAACAACCAGTCCAACACGTCGCCGTTCCCGCTGGAAATTCAGCAGCTGACGGTTCAATGGTGTATTTTCGGGGATGAACAGGGGTTCACGAATGGATTTTTCCAGTGCCTCCTTGTCGAACTCATCGTGCTTCAGCAGAGGCAGTATCTTGCGCAGATGAATAAAGCCGATGACGTGATCGATGCTGCCCCGGTACACCGGCAGGCGCGTGTACTGGCTGGAGATGATCTGGCGCATAATCGTGTTCCAGTCCTCATCCAGGTCGATGCCGCTGATCTCCTTGCGCGGCACCATAATATCTTCGACCGTGACTTTTTCCAGGTCGATAATATTGAGCAGCATATCCTGGTGGCGTTTGGGGATCATGGCGCCGGCTTCCAGGACGACCGTACGCAGCTCCTCCTGGCTCAGGGTATTGGTATCGCCCCGTTCGGGGCGAACACCTATCGCTTTGAGTATGGAGTTGGCGATGATGTTGACGACCCATACGAAAGGGTAAAGCAGCCACAACAGCGGCCCGTAAACAAAAGCGGCAGGGAAGGCTACTCGCTCGGGATGCAGCGCCGCGAGTGTTTTGGGCGTGACTTCCGCAAAGATCAGAATGACCAGGGTAAGCAGCGCAGCACCGACCATCAACCCGGTTTCACCAGCGATACGGAAAGCGATCACGGCTGTCAGCGTGGAGGCAAGGATGTTGACGAAATTGTTGCCGAGCAGAATAAGGCCGATAAGCCGGTCAGGACGTTCCAGCAGTTTCTGCGCACGCACTGCACCGCGATGACGTGCACGCACCAGGTGACGCAATCGGTAGCGGTTAAGCGTCATCAGCCCGGTTTCTGAACCGGAAAAGAATGCTGACAGTATGATCAGGAACACCAGTATGCCGAACAGCACGCTAAGCGGTATGTCGTCCAAGGAGGTCTGACCTCGTCGCCGTAGATGGGGGGATTGTATGCCGGACGACGAGGTTTGTCAGGCGTTGCCGGTCAGAATCAGTTCGAGCACCAGCTTGCTGCCGAAGTAGGCCAGTGCCAGCAGGGCAAAGCCGCTCAGTGTCCAGCGGATGGCGGTACGGCCACGCCAGCCGAAACGCCAGCGTCCCCACAGCAATACCCCGAAAATAATCCAGCCGGCTATCGACAGGATGGTCTTGTGTACCAGGTGTTGTGCAAAAATGTCTTCGATGAAGAAAAAACCGGTCAGCAGAGCAATAGTCAGCAGCGTAAAGCCGACACCAATCATCTGGAACAGCAGTTTTTCCATCACCTGGAGTGGTGGCAGAGCGCGGATGAAACCGCCGGGCTGGCGATTGCGCAGGTGGCGTTCCTGGATGGCCAGCAGCACCGCCTGGAAAGCGGCCAGTACGAACAGGCTGTAGGCCAGTACAGAAAACAGGATATGGGTGTCGAGTTGCCAGCTGGTGGCGCTGATCGCATGTTGGCTGGGATAGAGCGCTGCCAGCCCCAGTGTCGTTGCTGTGATGGGCAGTAGCGGGATGCCAATCGACTCCACAGGCTGCCAGATGGCAGTCAGTAACAACAGCACTACGGTCAGCAGGGCGACCAGTGAAGCTGCATTAAAGAAGCCCAGGTTGATGCCCTGTCCGGTAATCAGTTCCGGGTAGAGAACCAGGGCGTGCAGTATTGCGGCACTGATGCCGGGTACAAAGATGATTTTACGCGTGGCACACATGGACAATGTGCAGCCGCCAAGACGCATGGCCAGCCCGACAGTGGCCAGCAGATAGAGCAATACAGCGGGTAAGGCGAGTCCTGTCGCATTCATCCGCTAATGATGGCATAAGCCACCGGGGGCTTAAAGTCTTGCCGCCTTATCCTGAAAGGAAATCGCCCGACAGTGTCACTCAGACTGACGTACAGCGTCAGTTGTGTTTGCCGTGTTGCATGGATCACGCAAATGTGCTTGGAAAAGGGCGAAGACTGTGAGCCGGTTCTCTCTTCCTGTGTGAATTGCCGTGGCACGGTACTCGCATTACCGGTATCAGGTGATAACCGGAATCAAGACGATGGAACTGAGAATACTGGGATGCAGTGGCGGGATTGGCACTGAAATGACGACTACCTCTCTGCTGGTGGATGGCGATATCCTTATTGATGGAGGAACCGGTCTAACGGAGCTCAGTCTCGATGAGATGAAAAGAATCCGGCATATTTTTGTGACGCATTCACACCTGGACCATATTGCCGGTATACCCATGTTGCTCGATTCGGTGTTTGACTACATTCATGAACCCATTATATTGCACGCCCGGGCAGAAACACTGCGTGCCTTGAAGGAGCACATCTTTAACTGGCAGATCTGGCCGGATTTCTCCTGTCTGCCGAGTGCCGAGGCGCCGGTGCTGCGCTTTGAAGAGATGCAGCCAGGTGAGCGGATGCGTGTCGGCAACCGCAGTGTTGAAATGATCGCGGTCAATCACGCGGTGCCGGCGGCAGGTTACCGGGTGCAGAACGGTGTTGGCAGTTTTGCGTTTAGCGGCGACACCACCAGTAATGAAGGGTTCTGGACGGCACTCAACCGTCACGACACACTGGATTTGCTGATTGTCGAGAGCGCCTTTCCGGATGAGGATCGCGAACTCAGCCAGCAGGCACGGCATTATTGTCCGGGATTGCTGGCGGCTGACCTGAAAAAACTGCGTCACCGTCCACAGCTCTTTCTGACCCATCTCAAGCCCGGCAGTGAAACGCGCATCCTGGACCAGTGCCGCGACCAGATCGAAGCGCTGGATGTGCAACGCCTGTGCGGCGGGGACCGCTTCACGCTATAATCCTGCCTTTAACTGGGAAGGTTTTGCATGTTCGAGAATCTGACAGATCGCCTGACCGGCACGATCAAGCGCCTGCGCGGGCAGGGGCGCCTCAGCGAAGATAATATCAAGGATGCGCTACGTGAAGTGCGCATGGCCCTGCTTGAGGCCGACGTGGCGCTGCCGGTGGTCAAGGACTTTATCGACAAGGTGCGGGAACGTGCTGTCGGACAGGAAGTTATGCAAAGTCTGACGCCGGGTCAGGCGTTGGTCAAGATTGTTAATGACGAACTGGTCGCGCTGATGGGTGAGGCCTGCGACGAACTTCAGCTCAATGTGCAACCCCCGGCCGTGGTGTTAATGGCAGGCCTGCAGGGTTCCGGCAAAACCACGTCGACCGGCAAGCTCGCGCGCTGGTTAAAAGAGCGCAAGAACAAATCAGTGATGGTTGCGAGCTGTGACATCTACCGTCCTGCTGCTATTGAACAGCTGAAAACACTGGCGACTGAAGTCGGCGCTGTCTTCTTCCCAAGCAGCACAGACCAGGATCCTGTCACTATCGCGAACGCCGCGCTTGAACAGGCACGTAAACAGCATGTTGATGTGCTGATTATTGATACCGCCGGTCGCCTGCATATCGATACAGACATGATGGATGAGATTCAGCGCGTCCATACGGCTGTGCAACCGATCGAAACCCTGTTTGTGGTTGATAGCATGACTGGCCAGGATGCGGCCAATACCGCGCGTGCTTTCAACGATGCATTGCCCCTGAGCGGTATTATCCTGACCAAGACGGATGGTGATGCCCGCGGTGGTGCGGCGCTGTCTATTCGTGCAATCACCGGCAAGCCAATCAAATTCCTCGGTATTGGTGAAAAAACTGATGCCCTGGAGCCATTCCACCCGGATCGTGTCGCCTCGCGTATTCTGGGGATGGGCGATGTCCTCAGCCTGGTCGAAGAGGTCGAGCGCAAGGTAGACAAGGAAAAGGCAACGCGGCTGGCGAAAAAGCTGCACAAGGGAAAGCGTTTCGACTTGACCGATTTTCACGATCAGCTGGAGCAGATGGCAGGAATGGGTGGTCTGGGTGGCTTGATGGACAAGCTGCCCGGCATGAGTCAGATACCCAAAAACGTCCGTGAACAGGTCAATGACAAGGATATGGATCGCATGCTGGCGGTTATCCGCTCCATGACACTTAAAGAACGCGCTTTCCCGGGTATTATCAAAGGCTCACGGCGCAGACGTATTGCCGCCGGTTCCGGGACACAGGTTCAGGACGTCAACCGCTTGCTCAAGCAGTTCACCCAGATGCAAAAAATGATGAAGAAAATGTCGAAGGGTGGCATGAAGAATATGATGCGTGGCCTGAAGGGCAAGATGCCACAAGGATTTCCTTTCCCCTGACATAAAAGCGGCGAGCCGTGAGGCTCGCCGTAGCAGTAGAGCATTTATAATCTTTCCCCCCTGCCGTCAGTGCTGATTCTCAGTTATTTCTGACGGAAGGATTTTCAATTGCCGCAGGCCATTCTTGTAAGACAGCTGGCGCTCAATCGCCCCTCGTACATAGAACACAGACATATCTTGTTACTTACATCGTTCCCTCGCTAACTGAAAGAGCAAGCTCCATGCCAGAAATGGCAACCCCTGAAAAAACAGTCTGTTATGTGAGGTTATCAGGGAGAGGGCTGTATCCGACTTTTTTCTATGTAAACAAATTCGACAGTTATGTAACAAACCAAGGGGGGTTATTTTTGTGATAACCATATGAATATAAAATATTAATTGATTAATTTGGCGATGTTTTGGTGTAAATTTTCCGCGTAAAGAAAGTCGACGTTTTCTGGAAAGTCTACCGATTCATGGTGGCGGGTGGTTTGCCGGGCAGCATAAAATTCAGACACTATCCGGCATGCCGTGATATTTGTTCGCAAGTGCTTCACTTTCTGCCGGAAACGCGTAAAATGCCCGCTTTTCCGCGCAGGCCAATATTCCGCGCGCAATATTAATTCGTTGTTCTAGAGGTTTTGTCACGATGGTAACAATTCGACTGTCGCGCGGTGGTGCGAAAAAACGGCCCTTCTACCATGTGGTGGTCACCGATTCCCGCAATCGTCGCGACGGACGCTACATTGAGCGTGTCGGCTATTTTAACCCGGTTGCCACCGGTGGTGAAACGCGTCTGAAGATTGATGCCGAACGGGTACAGCACTGGGTCGGCCAGGGTGCCCGCACTTCGGACCGTGTTGCCAAACTGCTCAAGGATCAGCAGCAGTAAGCCAACGCGAAACAGAACCGCACATTATTCCGGTAGGCCGTATTTCAGGGGTCTACGGTGTGCGTGGCTGGGTTCGGGTCTACTCCAGCACACAGCCGCGCGAAAATATTGTTACCTACAAGCCCTGGTACCTGCGGCGTGATCAGGGTGACTGGCAGGAAACCTCACTGGAAGAGGGTCGTGCACACGGCAAGGGTGTTGTCGCGAGGCTGGTGGATTGCACGGATCGTGATCAGGCGCAACAGCTTATCGGGGTCGAAATTGGTATCCGTAGCGACCAGTTGCCGGCCCTGTCGCCCGGTGTGTATTACTGGAAAGACCTGATCGGTTTGCAGGTTATGAATACGCAGGGTGATGACTTTGGCCAGGTGGATAACCTGCTGGAAACCGGTGCCAATGATGTGCTGGTCGTGAAAGGTGACCGGGAACGACTGATCCCCTTCGTGATGAAGCAGGTGATCGTCGAGGTGGATCTCGAACAGGGCCGGATTCGCGTCGACTGGGACAAGGATTTTTAGGGTGGCCACACGCATTGATGTGGTGACCCTGTTTCCCGAGATGGTTCGGGACGCATGCAGCTGGGGTATCCCGCGCATTGCGCAGGAAAAACAGCTGCTGGAACTGGGCCTGTGGAATCCGCGCGACTATGCGGATGACCGCAACCGCCGGGTCGATGATCGCCCTTATGGGGGTGGCCCCGGCATGGTGATGCAGGTACAGCCGGTGCATGACGCGATTGAAGCGGCACGTGTCGGCGGTGATGGTCCGGTGATTTATCTTAGTCCGCAGGGTCGTCGTTTTGACCAGGCGGCGGCTGGACGGTTTGCCGAACTGCCGCATATGATATTGCTGGCAGGGCGCTACGAAGGCATCGACGAACGGCTCATCGAGCAGGATGTTGATGAAGAGTGGTCCATCGGCGACTATGTGCTGAGTGGTGGTGAAGCCGCCGCACTGGTCTGGATTGACGCTATCACGCGCCTGTTGCCGGGTGCGCTGGGCGATGAAAACTCGGCCGGGCAGGACTCCTTTATGGAGGGCCTGCTGGATTACCCGCATTACACGCGGCCGGTGGTGGTAAACGGCAAGGCCGTGCCAGAGGTTCTGACCGGCGGTCATCACGCCGACATAGAACGCTGGCGAAAGAAACAATCGCTGGGGCGAACCTGGAAACGCAGGCCAGACCTGCTGGAACAGCTTCAGCTCAGTGATGAACAGCAGGCGTTGCTTGAGGAATATATCCGCGAGCAGCAAACAACAGATTCGGAACAGGACCCTGGCAGGGGATAGAGAAAATGAGCAACATCATCGAAGAACTTGAAAAAGAACAAATGACCCGGGACGTGCCGGAGTTTTCACCCGGTGACACCGTGGTCGTACAGGTCAAGGTAAAGGAAGGTAACCGCGAACGCCTGCAGGCTTTCGAGGGTGTGGTTATCGCCAAACGTAACCGCAGTCTGAACTCCGCCTTTACGGTGCGCAAGATCTCACACGGCGAAGGCGTGGAGCGTGTGTTCCAGACCTACAGTCAGAGTATCGACAGCATTACTGTGAAGCGTCGCGGTGCTGTACGCCGTGCCAAGCTGTATTACCTCCGCGAGCGTTCCGGCAAGTCTGCGCGTATCAAAGAGAAGCTCTAACGGCATGCGGCAGCCTTTGGCTACCGCCCCGATGCAGTATGACGGGCAACCTGGCCACAGGTTGCCCGTTTTTGTTTGTGGCCTGACAAGATTCAGCGCCGGCCTGTTGGCGACTTTGTGGTCGCTGATGGTTATGCCACTGGCGCAGGCTGTCGATACTTCGGCGCTGCGCGATATTTCCCAGCTTGCTCGCAACGGCGCGCCGCAACTGGCGCTACAACGTATGGACGTGGAACAACCGGGCTTTGCAGATAACCCGGTCGACTGGATGACATGGGAGCGTGAACGCTTGCAGATCCTGCGTAGTCAGCATATGGATGACGCGCTGGCAAAGCGCGTGGAAGCCTTGCCCCCGGGCATCGATGAGCGTTTCCTGCATTTCGCCAGAACACTTGGTGTTGAGTCATTGCTGCAACTCGGCGATATTCCTGCTGCACTGGCCAGCATGCGTATACTGATCTGGCAACATGGCGCGCATGCGGATCCCGATCAACTGGAACACTGGCGGCGTCTTGTCGTACGCGCCTATGTGCGTGAAAACCGTGTCGAGGATGCACGTCTTGCGCTGTTGCGCTACCGGCAGGATTACGGCACGGATAACCGCGAATGGCGCTGGTTGAGCGCACGTGTTTCCCTGCAGGCCGGGCACCCGCGTTCCGCACTGAAACGGCTTGCCGGAACGCGTCAACCGCGAGGTGAATTCCTGTACCAGGTGGCGGCATTGGCAGCAGGTGAAAGTAAACCCGTTCAGATCATCGATGAAGCCGCTCAACAGGCCGCTGCTGCAACTTCACCCGGCCTGCAGCGAGCCTGGTGGTCACTGGCGGCGCGCGCTGCTGCAAAGGCGGACAAGCCTTACGATGAAATACGCTACCTGGAACATGCCCTCGCTTTACGGCCTGACCCGGAGCTGGCGTTGCTGTTCCCGGAGGTCAATGCCGACAGCCTCTGGCAGAGATACCTGGCCCTGGGACAGCAGATTGGTAACAAGGAACAGCGCCTGCTCGGTAATGACGACGACTGGTATTTTCCCGCGACCGAGGCGATGGAAAAAGATCCGCTGCGGGCGAGAATTTTCTTTGCGGTACTGGCTGAATATGCGGGTAATAATCAGCGTCGTTCATTGGCGCACGAGTACCTGGTCGGTCTGCTGGACGAATTGCCGGAAGGCAAACAGCTGGTGCGCACCCTTTATCTCAACGCAACGCGTTATGCAGAGGCTGACCGTCTTCCTGCCATAGTACGGTATCGCCTCATCGATGAAGCGCTGGAAACAGGGGATCTCGACACAGCCTCACGGTTGATGGCCGGGCTGGCCGAGCCACCACGCGGACAGGATCGCTTTGAATGGACCCTGCGCCGTGCCCGGGTTGCGATTTATACGGGTGAAGTGTCGGCCGGAGTTGCCTTGTTACAGCAATTGCTGAGTACAGAAGAAGGCGCTGACTGGGACAGCAAACGTGTCGATCGTCTGCTGCAGATTCTGTTCGATCTGCAAACCGTGCAGCATCACCGTGAAGCACTGGAGCTGTTTGACGCTCTGCTGGAAAAGCCGTTGGAAGCCCAGCAACGCCGTGAATTACTGTTCTGGATGGCGGAGTCGTTGCAGGCACTGAAACAGTTTGACCAGGCCGCGTACCTGTACCTCAAATCAGCCACGCTCGTCGATCCACAGGCCATGGATCCCTGGGCACAGACCGCGCGTTACCGGGCGGCGAAAGCACTGGTCAAGGCCGGATTGCTGGATGATGCGCGGCGTATTTATTCCAGCCTCATGCGCGCAACGCGCGATGCCAGTCGCAAGGCCGTGCTGAACAGTGAAATACAGCGCCTGCGCCTGGTCGATGCGGTAAAAAAGGAGGATCAGTGATGACACAGTCCACGCGTTTTGATGCTGTGTTCGACAGCCGGGTCGGCCGTCTGGCTATTATACTCGGTGGTGACAGCCTGCGTGGTTTGCAGTTTGTTGATGGCCGTACTGCCCTCGTGGCGGCTGATTGTGCACCAGTACGCCGCATACAGCGGGCCATACTGCGTTATCTTGAGACACCGGCTGTTCTGCCATCGGTACCGCTCATGGTTGAGGGAACCCCGTTTCAGCAACGTGTGTGGGCGGCCCTGCAAGCTATTCCGGCAGGGCAGGTGATGACCTACGGTGAACTCGCGGTTCGGCTGCAAAGTGGTGCGCGGGCAGTGGGGAATGCCTGCCGGCACAATCCGGTCCCGCTGGCCATCCCCTGCCACCGGATTGTCCCGGGCCGGGGTCTTGGCGGGTTCGCTGGCCAGACATCGGGGCGGCTGGTCGCAATAAAACGCCAATTGCTGGCGCGTGAGGGTGTTGAAATTCATTGAACGAATCCCCATGTGGTGTGCGGAGGGAACGCCGACCAGTGGGCTGTAGTCCCCGTCACTTTTTTGATTCAAATTAAAGGTTTTAGAACATGAGCGTAGAAACCCGGAAAGAAACTATGGAATTTCAGGCTGAAGTTCGTCAGCTGATGAAGTTGATGATCCATTCGCTGTACTCCAATAAGGAAATATTCCTGCGTGAACTGATATCCAACGCCTCCGATGCCTGCGACAAGCTGCGTTTCGAGGCGCTGTCCAATGATGCGTTGTACGACGGCGACAGTGATCTGAAAATCCGCGTCAGTTTTGACAAGGACGCACG
>VAPM010262310.1_pt1 | contig 11932 bp, 5 predicted proteins | sample 3395091 | NCBI WGS metagenome assembly VAPM01 (sample SAMN08290445, study PRJNA428436) | hydrothermal vent metagenome | isolation source: Deep-sea hydrothermal vent chimney 3 | place: Pacific Ocean: Juan De Fuca Ridge | reverse complement strand
TTTAATACAAAACCATTTATTGCTTTTGGTGAAATATATGCCGGAGGTTATGTAGCATTAAAAATTCTATTTTTAGAAGCAAAACTTGAATTACTCCTGCTCCTCGGTGGTATGTCGACAGATGATGGCTATCGTTATGTTGGTCTATTTGCAATTAAATTAGGGCTGCCCTGGCCTATTCCAGATTTTAAGTTTTCATGTGATTTTGTTATCCAAAGCGATAATTTTTTGCCCCTGCCAAAACCGATGATCTCTACCACGTCAAACGGATTACGTCGCTTAGCACCTGAAACAATAGAATTAGGAACGGATGATGCCAGCCCTTTGCCTATTGATGGAATTATATCCATTGCCTTTGATAAAGCCATATTTGAAATCGACATTGAAGATGGTGAAGGAATCGATAAAACACAATTATTATTAAATAACGAAAATCCTGACGATGATAAAGTATCAGAACAAATTGAAACGGATTACCAAGGTGTACGCTATTTAATTTCTTTAGTACATATTGTTGAATCTGTAACCATAACACGACGACCCTTAATAGGCGGCGCAACGGTACAGGTAGAAGAAATCAATGCAACCTGGGCCATACCCAGTTTGTATGATTCAGGAGAACCCAGTTCAGAATCTGAAACGAATCAAACATTGTTTATCAATAGCTTATTTCCTCCACATTTACAATTCGCAACCGAAGAACTGGATCGGTTTAATACCTGGAGAGAAACACGTGATCATGTGTTCCCCTGTGAATATCCCGGTCAAGTTTGTATTAATCGCGAACCTAGGCCGACTCTTAACACCGACAGCATACCGGAACTTCGTTTCGAAACTGACTATGGCAGCGTAACCATTCGAGAAGATGGCATAACCGAAGAAGAAGCACTTGAGGCAGAAAATACGGGCTTGCTTGGTTGGGAAAATATTTCTGTTCCCGTTATTTCATTACCACGCCGAACACACATAGATTTACCCTACCCTGACAAAATTCAATTTATATTTCTCTTTGCACAAGAAGAACAAATAAGTACACGGGTTATTTCTCAAATCGTTTTAGAACTTCAAGTTGAAATAATTATAAAACTTCGTGGTAAAGATGAATACGATCGCTTAATTCTAAAATTATTACCCGATGATACTATCGACTGTGGATGGCGAATCGACGTTGAAGAACTTATCGTTTATGGTGATATTTTATCACTTATCGGCTTTAACGGAATATGCGTAGGTAACAGTAGTGTCGCAGCAATATTAGATATAGGAACATCTAACTTTACCAACCGGATCGATTTTATAAAAATAAATGGTTATAGCACTATATTTAATCCTGTGGTTTATGACTCATGGAGTGTGATATCAAACAAAAGATATCAGGTAATCAATTGGCTTAGTGGGTTTAAATTTCTCCTTGGTAACCTATGTATTGAAAATACACAACATTCATCTCGTAATTGGGAAACATCCCAAACCACAAATGACATATTAGCCAACCCGGCAGAAGCTGTTGATATATTTACCGATCGTCTTTTATTTGAACCAAACAATGAGTACACAATAAATTATCAGATACGATCATTTGCTTCGATTTACCATATTAATGAAGAAGGTACCAATCTGGTACAAGAAGTAGATAAAGTATTTAGTACAACCGATGATGACTCGGGTATTCAAGCAGTACAATTTAATACCGAGGCAACCCCTTCCCACAACATTGAAAGATACCTTGGTTTTACCTATCCAATGCCCGGTATGCAGGCACCCTATCCTGCTTCTTTAGCCCCATTTATAACACTAAAATATCAAGGCATGATTCAAAATATTTATAAGAAATATTATGGACGTGATGTATTGTTTCCAATGTTAGTTGATATTGATGGTAACGAACTCGTACCAGCACTTGAAGACACACTAACATTACAGTCGTCAAGCAGCGATCAAGCCTTACAGGAATTACTAAGTGCTTGCCTGCCTAATGCAGAAGATTTCGTGAAGTTACAAATATTCGTTTGGCAACGCATATTACAAACAGACACCCGTTATTCTCTTCAACTCAAAGATAATAGTAACCCGGATAGTCCACGAATCCCATTTACAATCAGCTTTAACACAAGCGTATTTCAGGACTTGGCAAGCCATGTAACACACGTTGCAAGCTTGTTTGAAACAGTTGAGCAAGACCCAATATTAAACGTCGATACATTTTCAAATGAATTTATAATTTTAATCAACAATATCTTGTTTGGCTCAATCTCCGGCTTTGATGAAAGTATTGAGAAATTTTATTTTGATTTTATGGGCGTTGAAGGTGGCCAACTCAATCCATTACCAACAGGTGATTATGCATCATATTTAGTTGGCATAAATAGCAGCGGCGAATCAGAAATATGGGGATTTGCAATTGAACTTAGAGAACCCCTTTTAGGCAAAGAAGGTATCAGTGTCGCAATCAAACCTGGCTTTGAGTCTCATGCCCTTAAAGGTATTTATGTTACAGATAATGATTTGTGTCTAATCCGCGACCATTCCGGCAGCCGCGTCATTATTTTAAATAGCACCGACCTGACAAGCTTCCAGAAATTTACTTCGGATATAACACTCGATATAGAATTTTCAACCACAAAAGTATTGCGTACGTCTATTGCAAACTATATTTCCATAAATTTCCCGGATCTAAGCGATGCAGAACAAAATCTATTAGTAAACACACAATTGAGTGAAACAATGGCAATACCGGACATATCCAGTGCGATGACTTCATCCACTTCAACTTTAACCATTGAAATACCAACTGAATTATGACAACACTCTGGCGATCAAAAGCATTTTCAGCATTAGGTGCAGGCTTCAAGGCTGATGATACCCTCCATGATGGCATACACCTCAAGTGGATGTTCGACCCACGCTATGGCTTACCTATACAACAGGATAAACAAAAAACAACTGACGATGGGTTTTATGTATATAAACTGAATAAAAAAATCCCCTGTCTCAAACAAATACAGTTAATCCAATGGGTTGACAGCTCTAACATACCTGTATTTGCTGAAGCCAATAACAGTCCTGATGGGCAGCTTTTGATTGCAGCAGACAATAAATATTATTTTTTACGCAAAGCTGAGCAAGAAAGTAATCGCTTTGTTCAAAAACTAAGAAACCAGATTCGAGCCATACGCAAATGGAAAATAAACAAAGTTGAAACAGATTTTTTAGATTACTTAAATGACATAACGAAAACATTAAGAAGTGACCTGCATAAACCAGCCCCATCGTTAGAAAAAGCCGAAGTATGTGCAATAGATATTCGGTTTTCTGTTGGTACAGGTTTTAATCCTGTTGGTGATGGTTCAGGGAACAGTGGCTGTTTAGGTATACTAGTTTCAGCCTTTGCCAAAAAAACATATGCATGGGTTCGAGCTTATGACAGCAACAACCAATTGGTTGCCCAGGACTGGGTTGGGCGACATGCATTTTCGGGAATAACATCCCTTTCATATCTAACGCGTAATAAATTAACCGTGCAATTCCGAGCTCCAGGCATACATCATATCGTTATCGAACCGGTACCCAGTCAACCGGTTCTTGAACGAGATGAATTCACATGGATTTTTTGTGAAGATTATTGCAATGCCAACATTTGGGAGCTAGTCAACCCTAACCCAATTAACTTTAAGAATAGTGCCACGGCATATTCTGAAGATACACTTAAAAATTATTATTATCGCCCGTTTAAGAAAGTTTTTGACTGGACTTCAATCTTAAATAACTGGATCAACGGAGTTATTAATAACCCAGACTTACAATCCGTATTATCCATCAAGAATACATTTAAAATGTTTCAACAAAAACTAACCCTTGATGATAATAATCCAGCCCCACCCCCGGCAGAAGAGAACAAACTTAGCCAAAGTAAAATTCCAATCTTACCGGCTATCTTACAAGCATCGGTCGACCCGGCGCTTGCAAGTTTACTAGGACTATATTCGCAGCTTGATCCAGAAATCGACAAGCGTGATATTAAAATAGAAGCCCGGATGCCCTTTTTCGATTATGAAAACCTGCAATTTTTGGAAAACTTTCTAAAAGAAATTAGCAGCAAGCAAATACCTGCATTTTGGCTCGACAAATTCTCTGGCTTTGCTAATGAAATCAATAAAGCATCATTACGCTTTGCAGGTTTGGTTATTTGCCCGGTTGTTGCAACAAAACCATCACTCAATGATCCTGCACCCATAGACACATTTGTATCCTCGATGGATTTACCTAGCAATGAATTTGATGAAACCATACTACTGGTAGATTCACTCATTCAGTCTCCCAAACCACCTTTTTCACTAGAACCCTATAAGAGTGTGCAATGTTACGAACTTGAACGAAGTATTGAAGGCCAGGAATTTATTAACCCGGCAGCATCAGATGCAACCGACCCATTTAAAAAAATGGGTTTGCTCCCTCCTGTGTATATAGCCAAACAAAATGGCTCCAAACTTGAAATTAGAGATTCTTTTCAACTGCGCTTACCGCCAGATGAAAGTGTACAATATCGTTTACGTGCTTACGATGTTTTTGCCCGACCCGGCTTATGGGGCGATGGTGCGATAACCGCAATACCAATCCCATGCAAAGCCCCCGACCCCGCAAGCAACTTATCTACCCAGGTCGTACGTCGTGGTAACATTCTATGGGCTCAAATATTTGTAAGCGTCGATGGCATTCAAAAAGATTTACAGGCACGTGCAACGCAACTTGAAATTGCACTTTACGATATAGACAGCACCGATAATCGTGCAGCGGAGGAAATTGACTGGTCAGGTAACAAAGATGCAAGAGGACTAAGCCTGAGTTATGACACAAGCATTCAGTACCCCGACATAACAAGCCTAACGACACAATGCGTACGTCTGAACTGGACAGGCGACTCGCTCAACTGGGCCATTGATGCTGCCAATACCTGCGATACTATTTACCCAATCACAACCCCAACCGTTGAAGTTTTCGAGAATCAGGTCTTGAATGAGTCAACCAGTAACTTCCGAACATTTAAATTTGAAATAGCACTTGCAGACGTAACAGGATTAACACCAGGAACACATGCATGGTGTAGCCGCATTCGCATTAAAGGTATTTGCGACAATCTAGCTGAAAAGTATTCTAAAGAGTCCAGCAATAGTTTCCAATATCGTCTTGTTGCACCACCACCGCCAGTTATTCAACCAGCTTTATCGATAATACCAGAAAGTACGTACCCAGATTCACAAGGCGATGCCTATTATAATATTGATCTTGCCAACTATCTCGGGGCTGCAAGCAACCCAAAACTAATCAATATTTATCGAATTGAACTTGAAAAACTAGAAGAAAATATTAGCACTCTCGTTGATAAAAACATTTTACTCGCGGGTGCAGAAGCAATACTGCTAAACCTTGCAAGAGCAAACCGCAGCCGCTATCAAAAAATTAACGACAAACCAATAGCCGTCAGTAGCAGTGACCACATTTATTCTGTGAAGATACCGGGAGAGTTAGAAACCTATCACGTACTCGGCATTGTAGGCAGCAATAACCAACTTGAAGAAAGCAGCTGGGACGAAGCGGCCATTGTGTTATTTAAAACGCCTCAACCAGTCGATATACCCAAAATTAATTTTGTAAGCTTAACCAACAGTAAAGCATCTTCCTCAATATCATCAAAGCTGACGTTTAGAACAGAAGCAGGAAGTGTAAGCAGTGAAAGTTCAATAGCGCCCAAGATACAAATTATTCGCTATGACTTAAGTGCGAAACAAAAACGTTTTATTGGTGAAAGTATCGGCAGCTGGAATGAAGACCAGCAGTTTTACCAGTTTTCCTACCAGGATCTTAGCATGAAATCGTGGCGCCGTTATCACTACGAAGCAACCTTGCTATACAGTGCAGATAAATACAGTGGTGCATTTGTTAAATCTAAACAACATGCCTACGCCGATTTATTAGCTGATGGCATTATCACCCCCTTTGCTGGCAGCCCCGCACCAACTATTACTACAATCGGCAGTGGATTTTCCGTGTTATTTGAACTGGCTATTGGTGATTTTTCATTTTCCATAAGCAAAACCAATGCAGCCAAAAACAAAATACGCTGGTCTGGCAACTTACTAAACGGTGAAGTAACGGATTCAGAAGATATTTCACTAAAAATCAACAAAACCACCGGACGATACCAATTAACACTAAACGATACCAACAGTGCAGCGGGAGATTACACCCTACGCTTGTTTAGAGATCAACAAATTCCATGGATAAAGAAGCTTGAAACATTATGAGTGAAGACATTCTAATCAAAGGCGGCAATATTTCTATCCCGAGTGATAAACCCTGGGAAATTCGTTTTGATAGTGCAGACGATATTATTTTACCCTTTCGAGGTACGGTTGTTATACCAGCCAACCCTACAACCGAACTTGATTTTGCACGTATTGGTATATACGAATCAATGTTTATATCTTTTAAATACCCTTTAGCCGTTGAAGGTGAAGCGACTCAGCGTAAGTTTCCATTTTTACGCGATTATAAAAATCAAAGCATTATAACCAGCCGCCCTACACTAATACTGGTTGCAGATGATTACTCCTACTTAGACAACTTAAACTTTGGACAATTATTTCAAGATATTAGCGAATTTTATGAACCACAATTTGTAGAAAATATTACAATATCAAGCATACCTCGATATTTACTAATTGAGTTTGATTCAGCTCTGTTTACTGGTGATACACAGCTACCCGAAAATGCCCGGCCGGTTTCAAGAAATAAAGAGTTAAAGCTAAAAGTTAATACCGAAACAGAATCAGGGCTAGTAGAACTAAGAACTATTTTATCCAGTTTATCAACACTTTCCGGAAACATTCGTGCGTTTGATCAAGCTGGCCGTCAAACTGAAGCTTATTCTGCCTTACGTGCATTAGGTGTAGACAAAACAATTAGTGATCAACCTGCTATTGATGGCTCAACTATCAAAGTACAATTTGTTGATTTACACGGTAATGTTCTAAATCTCGACACATTTCCATTATCGCACTTAAATATAACTCCCGCACTTGGTGGCGAAAGCGATTTTGAAATACGTCAATTTTACACCCTGAATTTCTCAGGAGCCGAAAGAAAGCTTAACTTTAATTTAAAAACAGTGCCTGGCAGTTTGGCAGATGGTGATTTTGAATATATGTATCATCTTCATTATTTTTGTCTATGGCCGGGTTATGGATATAAATTAAAAGAAATAAAAAGCGATAGCTCTAGCGCTAAATTAGATTTAATTAAAAACTTTGATCCTGCAGAAAACACACAACCAACTTTCGTGCGTATCTGTATATTTCATCCCCAGTTAGACTTTCAGTCAACAATAGGTGGAGACATAAAGTTTACAGAATATAATGACTTCGATTTAAAAAAACATAAAAAAGTTGTTTTTCAGGACAATAAAATACAGTTTTTTTCAAGCGAAAACAAAGTAAAAATATTTAATAGCGGCGACCAGTTCTTTAAGCATTTATATAAACTTGTTAAAAAACTTAAAACTGATGATGAGTATTATCAAATTAACTGGTCATCGAATCCACTATTACATTTAAATGGCAGCATGGCCTTACGCGCGATTACACACACTGATACCGATAGCACCACAATCAGGCAACAAATTGAATCCCTGCGTACTCAATCCATTATTGTTAATATTATTAGCACCAATAAATTTGCTGTGTGGTTACCTAATCGCATCAATGCAGGCGCAGTATTTACCAATGACTTTTCTGTCGAAATTAAACCAGCACCATCTATAGGCGTATTTGAAAAAGTCGTCCACAAAGGGTTTGTTCGTTCTAATACCGTTTGTGCCTGGAAACTTAAAGTAGTCGATCCCGATTTACCAATCCGTAGCGCAGGCCAGCATCATGTGCTTGCCTATTGGAAAAACAGTATGGGAAATGTAATTGATACTCAACTTGATGAATTACTGGTTACGCCCTCACAAGAAGTAGTATCCATTAACAATATTTTTCCTGATGCTGCTTTTAGTTTAGAAACAGATGAATCAGATCCACCACAGCTACAAATTCGTCGGCTCGATACTATAACAAACATTACGGCAAGCCCGGGGCTTTCGACAGCAACGGGCGCACTACAGCTTATAGTGATTAATCTTGCTAGTGGTGGCTTTTATTTACTGCCCATTGAGCCACCAGGGAGTGACCCAACCAGTTCAGATGTTATTCTGACTATTGCAAGCGACTACCCGGAACCAGATTCTCAGCGCACAGCCATTGAAGAATTAATTTCTACTTTTAGCGCGGGTGATAAACTTCTATTTTCAATTGGCCAGTTAACAACAAGCGTTGACAGTTTATTAACAGAAATGTTGTTAACCGACTTTACCGAAAAACAGTTTTCTAACGATGACATTCGAACAGCCAACATCCCATTAAATAATCAGGAGCTTGGTGGATTACTTCGTTCAAGTATACAAAAAGGAGTAAAAGTAAAAGGATTGTACTGGGAACAATATCTTGCAACATTAACTGGTAGTTCTTCGGCACAAAAAGGGCTATCGACAAATGAAAGCATTGTAAACATTATCAACCGTTCTATTGATGGTTCTCGAGGACATGCTTTTAGAGATCGTTCAACACGTGATTTTGGTTCATGGCACCAGAAAGCAACGATCATTTTCAAGGATAATCCATCAGATGACCTATTTCCTCCTCCAGCAAGTAAATCTGTTATATGTTATATCGGAGGGCTGGACTTAACCACAGGCAGGTGGGACACACCGCTCCATTTTAACAAAGACCCCGATCGTCAGGGCAACCCCTGGTTTGATGTTCATGTTTATATTAATGGAGATGCAGCCATTGACGTAATGCAAAGCTTCAAGCACCGCTGGAAAGCAATGGAAGCCTTCTTAACACCAGGAATGGATGACTGCCGTCCGGTAAACGCATCAACTGAATTAGCTAACTCCGTTAGTTTACCATTTAGAATGCCAAATCCGGTTGAAGAACGTATTAAAGCGCCTAAAAAAGGTAATGCCTTTATTCAAATCAATCGCACTATTCCACCACTCTCTTGTTTTGCCAACCCAGCCGTTATAGCAACAACGGGGGTCAGCATTTCAAATGAAGACGGTGAACTAGCGGCACTCGAATCCTATAAATATGCAACCTCTAATGCAAAACGTTTTATATTTATTAACGACCAATATTTTTTCAGCCTTGAAATGGCTCTATTGCTTCATGAAAGATTAAAAGCCGTTGATGGACCAGACTTTTTAGTCTTAGCTGTACCCAAAAACCTGAATGAATCAAAGTATATTGACCCACATTTATTTCAAATACGAAAAATGGCAATCCAAGTATTAAAATATGGCGCAACCGATTCAAGTGGTGGCTCGGGCCCCCGTTGTGGCCAAATAATACCTCTTACGTCATCAACTGCAGATACTGATGTAAGTAATAAAGTTGCTGTTATGATCGCAACAAATCAGGAAGGAAAGGACATTTACATTCATTCAAAACATTACATTGTTGATGATGTATGGATGTCGATTGGCTCTGCTAATACAAACAATCGTAGTTTAACATTTGATATGGAAATGAATGCCGCCATTATGGGTAAAAAATTATTTAAAGGTGGAACAGATATCGTAAGAAACCAGCGAATAAGTATCTGTAGACAGTTGCTCGGCTTACCCAATGCCTATAGTGCGCTATTACAAGACCCTTACGCTACTTTTCGTTTGTTCAAAGCTATCGAAGGTCAGGAAGAATCCAATAGTTTCCGATTACATCCCCAGCCATTGATGACAAAATGGTTAAATGTAGATTATAAAAAACGTACCGGTAATGCCGCATTTGATAACGAAGTTGATATTGTAGCAAGCCTGGATCTAAATGATGCATCGTTCAACTTTTTAACCTGCAACTTACTCGACCCTGATGGCCGAAGCCCGGACTCAAACCGACTCGCCGTACTAACAGCACTTGGTGGTATCGGTAAAACAGCGCCATCAGCAACAGCAAATTTAAGCTTTACTTACGATGCCTTGTGCGACAGCGAAATTCGTACACGAATTTCTGCCGCAACAGCCGTAAAAATTTATATCCAGGTATCCATAACAACAAACGAAGAAGGTAGCTTTATTACTAAAGGCCCCTTCGACATAGAAAATTATTTACTGGATATTTCAATAGAAACTTCTGCAATAATATTAACCGGCAACCTTAGTGGTGTCGTTACAATTCCACTTTCCACCCTAAACACCATTATAGCTCATGTATATGTAAAAGATGAATCAAGCGACACCATTATTTGCACAGCAGAACAAGTATTTAATCCATCGACTAGCGTTCCAGCAATTACCTATGGTTCATTCCGAAATGTTGTTCTAACGTTGGAAGCACCCTAAAACAACTCTCTGAGTTAACAACACATATACCTTAAAAATGGAGCTTGAAGGCTTTATTCTTTGTTTGCTTTACTGCAACACACATTCCTTCGGACGTTGCTTGATAAAATTCATGAGGATCTTTGCAAAAATATACATTTTGCTCGCATTTAGTACAAAACCGTATCGTGTCATTTTCTGTTTTTTCTAAATCATCCCTGAGTATGATGAATATTCGTTAATGCAAAATTTGAGAGTTTATGACGAAGGAGTTTATTAATTCTATTATGTTCATTTCGAGCAGACTTCTTTGTTGGTGATACCTCATCACGATAGCGTTTTAAGATGTCACCGAATGTCTTACTCATCACTAAAGCGCCTGGCTTTAATGACTACTCAAGCTCTACACCTCAACGCTTGTGCATGTAATTTTGTGTCGAAGGTCTTTGATTTTTTTACGCCAAATTTTCTAACTTCAGCGTGCCATCTTTTAGTTTTTGTTCTTCGTATTGTCACCATATTATTCATCCATTTTCGCAATCTGTTCGCAATTTACTCACAAAAAACGGCAAAACATGGCTATATATACAAGATAATATACATAACAATTCAAGCATAAGTTATTGAATAATAAGAAATTGCCAGACTTTATCTATCTATTTGGCTTATTGTACGCTAATTACGTATAGATATTTTAATTCCCCCTTAAATACAACAAATAGCTGATTTAAACTTAAATATTCATTTTTCCTATACCATATTGCGCTATATATAGACCATATAACGCCTTTATGAGCCATTTTATAGTGCATTTATAATATGAGAAAATCACTGACACACACATATTCACGCTACAGCAATGATGCTGTACAGCTTATCGGTCGCCTTATTAGAGTCGCTCGTAAAGAGCGCAAACTTACAGCCCCGGAGCTCTCTGAGCGTGCGGGTATATCCCGAGGATTACTTCAACGTATCGAAAAAGGTGACCTCAACTGTAAGATTGGCGCTGTTTTTGAGGTGGCTGCCATTGTTGGTGTAAAGCTATTTGATGCCGAAGCGACAACATTGTCAAAATACATTCGTGAAGCGGAAGATAAACTCACATTACTACCTAAATCAGTGCGCCAGAAAACAAGAGCTGTAGACGATGATTTCTAATATTTAATACAAAGAATCCTATGTCTGGATTTGGCTACCAGAAGAAACCGAGCCCGTTGTAGCAGGAAAGCTGGAAGAGGATGGTAGTAATGTTCAATTTAACTACGGTAAAAGTTATTTAGGTCGAATGCATGATTCAAAAATGGCATTCCCTATCTATGCCGTTGAACTTCCTTTAAAGCCTGGAATTTTACCTCTACTTAATGGCCTAAACATGCCCGGTTGTATTCGGGATGCTGCCCCCGATGCATGGGGTATGTAATCCCCCCGAAAAATAACAGGCGTTTTAAGTAGAAAATTCTCGTAAACTAAGAACAGGAGTTTTCTATGAAAAAATCACGATTTACCGACAATCAG
>VAPM010757851.1_pt1 | contig 11934 bp, 11 predicted proteins | sample 3395091 | NCBI WGS metagenome assembly VAPM01 (sample SAMN08290445, study PRJNA428436) | hydrothermal vent metagenome | isolation source: Deep-sea hydrothermal vent chimney 3 | place: Pacific Ocean: Juan De Fuca Ridge | reverse complement strand
TTGGGCTGAAAATGGAAAAAGAATTCGCCCGCATGAAGCGCGCTTTCGATGTCATGAAGCGGAATTTGTGCATTGATCATAGTCGTACTGGCGTCCTCACCTCCCCAGGCGCTAGGACACTACCACGAGGGTTTTAAAGGGTGCAATTTCCTTTTCATCCCTTAATAAGAGTACTCGGTAAAGATGGGGTCGATCACGTTCTTCCATCGCCGCTCATAGGCGAACAGCAGGTCCTCCGCCGGGGTCAAACCGGATTCCGCAATCTGAAACAAGGGCTTCAAGAAACGGCTTTCGTCGCGTCCCAGGCCGTCTTCCCGGCCACGGGCAACCAGACCTTCATGGGCGATTTCCAGAACGTCGAGCGCGATATCGCCAAGTTTGGTGTTGCGAAACGGCGTATTCAAGGCCAGCGCCGGAACATCGTTGCGCAGGCGCGCGTGTTCTTCGGCGCTCCAGTCTTTGGTCAGTTCCCACGCCGCATCCAACGCAGCAGAATCGTAAAGCAGACCCACCCATAACGCAGGCAGGGCGCACAAGCGTCCCCACGGACCGCCGTCGGCCCCGCGCATTTCCAGATACCTTTTCAAACGCACTTCCGGAAACGCCGTGGTCAGGTGGTCTTCCCAGTCTTTGAGGGTTGGGTATTCGCCTTCCAGCGCCGGCAGCCGTCCCACCATGAAATCCCGGAACGACTGACCCGAGGCGTCGATGTAGTCGCCATCGCGGTACACAAAATACATGGGCACGTCGAGCATGTATTCGACGTAACGTTCAAAGCCGAAACCGTCTTCGAAGACAAACGGCAAATTCCCGCAGCGTTGCGGGTCGGTATCGGTCCAAATGTGACTGCGATAGCTGAGATAGCCCGACGGCTTCGCATCCTTGAACGGGGAATTGGCAAACAAGGCGGTGGCGATAGGCTGCAGGGCCAGGGACACACGGAACATCTTGACCATGGTGGCTTCGCAAGCGAAATCCAGATTGACTTGAACCGTACACGTGGATTGCATCATATCCAGCCCCAGCTTCCCACGCAGCGGCATGTAGGATTTCATGATGGAATAGCGCGCCTTGGGCATCCACGGCATATCTTCACGCCGCCATTTCGGTTGATAGCCGAGACCCAGAAACCCGATATCCATTTCAGCGGCGACGGCCTTGACCTGTTGCAGATGAAGACCGACCTCGTTGCAGGTCTCATGGATGGTTTCCAACGGCGCACCGGACAATTCCAACTGGCCGGCCGGTTCCAGCGTGATGGAGGAGCCGTCGTCTTGCAACAGCGCAATCACGTTGCCGCCTTCGACAACCGGGCTCCAACCGAATCGCTGCAACTTTTCCAGCATCACGCCCACACCGCGCGGGCCTTCGTAATCAAGGGGCCGCAGATCGTCCAGGCGATAAGCGAATTTTTCATGCTCGGTGCCGATTCGCCAGCGTTCCCGCGGTTTGCAGCCAGAGGCCAGGTATTCAACAAGTTGCCGTTTGTCGGTGAGCGCCGCGGTGGCATCCGGAAAAGCAGACGGGACGTTCATGGGGAACCTATTCATTGGTTTCGCTCCAGTCCCCGGACAGGGCCTGCATTACCGCCAGGGCGGCGATGGCCGCCGTTTCGGCGCGCAGGATTCTCGGTCCCAGACTGACGGACATAGAAATGCTCAAATCCTTCACCACGTCAAGTTCCCCCGTCTGAAAGCCGCCTTCGGGGCCGATCAGAATCCCCAACGGCCCCCGGGGCACAGGCGTTTCGCGTAAGACATCGCCAAGCGGGCGCGCATTTGCCCGTTCTTCGGCAATCAGCAAAATGCGCTTTTCAGGCCAGCTTTCGGCGAGTCCCTCCAACGTCATCGGCGCGCTCAGTTCGGGCAGGCTCATGCGCTCACACTGCTGTGCGGCCTCAATGATCTGCCGGGACACGCGCTCGGTCTTCAAAGCGCGGTTCTGGGTGCGCCGACACAGCACGGGGATGAGGCGTTCCACACCCATTTCCACCGCTTTTTCGACCACTTGATCGAGACGTTCCTTTTTCAGCGGCGCGAACGCCAGCCACGGTCCGGGCTCCGCCGTTTGAACGCGCACCTGCGCAAGACATTGGGCAATGGCCCGGGCCTTGTCCACGGCGATCAAGCGCGCGCGCCAATCACCGTCACGGCCATTGAACAATAAGATCTCGTCCCCCACACGCGCGCGTAAAACGGAACGCAGCTTGTGCGCCTGAGCGAGATCGAGCCCACACGCAACCTCCGCGCTCAACGCCGAGGTCGTAAAAAGGCGGGTGATGGGAGGGGCCTTACTCATGGGGCTCATAAAGCCAGTTTGCGCCGGTGTGCGTCAATGGCGTAGAACTACTCACCATGAACAACGCTTCTCCCCCCGATGCCAGCGACATTCAACGCCAGGGCTGGATCGCCCGCGCCACGCCCGCGCCACTGCGCCCGTACCTATATCTCATGCGGCTCGACCGTCCGTGGGGGGCGTGGCTGTTGTTGTTGCCGTGCTGGTGGTCGATCGCCCTGGCTTCAGGTGGCGGGAGCTTGTCCGGCGATTGGCCGAACCTCCTCAAGATGCTGGCCCTGTTTGCGCTGGGCGCGTTCCTCATGCGGGGCGCGGGATGTGTGATCAACGACATCGTCGATCGCGATTTCGACGCCCAGGTGGCGCGCACCGCCTCACGGCCCCTGCCCGCAGGCGACGTCACCCTCACACAGGCCTTTGCGTTTTTGGCCCTACTCGGTCTTCTGGGCTTGGTCATTCTGGTGCAGTTCAACCGCTTCGCCATCGCCGTCGGCGCACTCGCGCTCGTGCCCGTTGTCATTTATCCGTACATGAAGCGTTTTACCTATTGGCCGCAGGCGTTTTTAGGGCTGGCCTTCAACTGGGGGGCCCTGCTGGGCTGGGCGGCCATCAAAGGGTCCCTCGATGGGCCGCCACTGGCACTGTATGGGGCGGGGATTTTCTGGACACTCGGCTACGACACCATCTACGCCCATCAAGACAAGGCCGACGATATAATGGTCGGCATCAAGTCCACCGCGCTAAAACTGGGCGAATCGACACAGGTGTGGGTCGCCGGATTCTACGGCCTAAGCCTGGCGTTGGTGGCTTTTGCGGGGGGGCTGGCCGGGCTGCACTGGACGTTTTATCCGGCCCTTCTGCCCGCCGCGGCGCATCTGGCCTGGCAGGTTTCAAGCGTGGATATCCATGACGCCGGAAGCTGTCTGAAACGTTTCAAATCCAACCGCGATTTCGGCCTGCTGATCTTTGCCGCCATCATCGTGGGGCAGGTCGTTTAATCATCGAAGAGCTTGCATATCCATTTTGAAAACTCAAGGGAAAAGGCGGCCCGGGCGGGATCGTCAGAGGTCTGCCAACGGCCCAGTTCATCCACAAGCTTGTCGAACAATACATTGAATTCCTGGGCCTTCTTCCGTTCCGCCAGCCACTGATTATGCATCTTGTCCAGTTCGTCTTGAAGCTCCCGTGCGCTTGAACGCGGCGCGGACGCCGCCGGACGACGCCGCGCGGTTTGGCGGATCAGGCGCACCCGTTCGTTCATTTCACCTTCTTGCGTGGCAAGACGCGGCGAAATGCGTTTGACCTCATCAAGATCGACCGACCCTTCAAATGTTTCGATTCCCGCATTACGCAAGCGCGCGCACAACTCGCGACGTTTGACACCCAACGACCGCGCGACTTTGGTGAGGGAAACACGCTCTTCCATGACGAACTCCCGAGTTGATCGGTGAATTTCTTATTATCCTATAGGTAGTTTACGACGAAATGAGCTTCAAGCCGTAATGAACCTCGTCGGACAAAAATGTTCGCACCTGAGCAAGCGTCTCCTTCAGGCCGAGACGCTGCACTTCCACACCTTCGGGAAAGGCGGTGGTCAAACGCGTGGGCAGCGCGCCGTCCAGCATCACGAAGACACCGCGGTCGTCATGTTTACGCACCAGCCGTCCGAAGGCCTGTTTGAGTTTCAAGCGCGTGAGCATTTCATCATAGGCACGCCCGCCGAAATGTTCGCGCCGCGCGCGGGTGAGAATATCGGGACGCGGCCACGGCACCCGGTCAAAAACAATCAGACGCAAGGACCGTCCCGGCACGTCCACGCCGTCACGCACCGCATCGGTGCCCAGCAGGCAGGAATTTTCCTCGGCGCGAAAGATATCGACCAAAGTACCCGTGTCCAAGGCATCGACATGCTGGGCGTACAGGGCGAAACCTTGTTCATCCAACGGCCCGGCAAGACGATCGTAGACCCCGCGCAAACGCGAAATTGCGGTAAACAGGCCCAACGCACCGCCGCCGCTGGCTAAGAACAGTTCGCGATACGCCGCCGCCACCTGATCGAGGGAATTTTTGTTGACATCGGTGACGATAAAAACCCGGGTCCGCCGGGCATAATCAAACGGGGAAGGCTGTGCGACATGGACAATGGGGGACTTGAAATGCCGGGCTCCGGTGCGCGCTTCGGCGGCCGCCCAAGCCTCACCATCACCCTCATCATCATGCCCTCGCTCACATAAGCTCGCCGACGTTACCACGATGCCCTCGGCGCTTCGCGCCATGGCATCCGCAAACGGCTTTGTCGGGTCGATCCAGTGACGATTGAAAGCAACGTCGAAATCCCGGCCCTGGACACGTTCGACACACAGCCAATCGACAAAATCAGCGGCCGCTTCACCTTCGCACAACGCCTTCAGCATAGCTTGCCATGCTTCAAGAGGAAACGCCGCACGCCGTTCCAGACTTCCCGCCAGCCCTTCCAGACGCGCGCGCTCCGCCGTTTCCAAGGTGGCCGCTTCATCATCCAGTTTCTTCAGCAACCGTTTCATCAAAGCGCGCACCGGCTTGGCCACCGCCCCCAGGGCTTGCGCCAAATCATGCGCCGCCGCAAGCAAGCCTGCCACCGGATCGGCGGTCGAACATTCCAAGGAATAGCCACCGCGCACGTCCTTGTCACGCGCGTAGACCTGTTGGCGCACGGCGCCTAAGAACAGTTCCGTCGGACCTGAGGGCAGGTTGTCCGCCAGACGGGTCCGCCAGCGCGCGCCGGGCAGAACCCTGGCGGCGTGGCGGACGTCATCCACCAAATGCGCAAGCTTGTCGTCCGTGGCGCTTAAGTCTTCCAGGCGTTTCTTGAGCCCGCGCGCGCGGGTGCGCGAGTTTGCCCCGTCTTCACGGCCCAGAATCCAGCGCCGCAAATCTTCCGTCTCATAGCCCGACAAGTGAGCGGCAAAGGCGGAATCGGCAGCGTTGAACAGATGATGCCCCTCGTCAAAAACATAGCGCGTCGGCAGGCTGGCATCTTCCGGCGCCCCCAGCGCAGCTTGCACCATCACCAAGGCATGATTGGCGATAACCAGCCGGGCGCGTTTGGCGCGGCGCTTGGAATGTTCGATAAAGCAGACGTTGAAATGTTCGCACGCGCTATAGGTGCACTCTCCTCGGGTGTCGGTCAATTCACGCACCAAGCCCCGCCCCAGAACGTCGGGCAACCACGCCGGAAAATCGCCGCCCACCATATCGCCATCACGCGTTTTCCCCGCCCAGCGCGCCACCAACCCCAGGGCAATCGCGCCGTCGGGACGGAGGTTCATACGTCCCAGAGACTCGGAAAAATTCAGCAGGCAGAAATAATTCTCACGCCCCTTGCGCACCACCACGCGGCGCTTCTTCTCATGCACGTCGGGGTAAAGGCGGTCCAGTTCCCCATCCAACTGACGTTGCAGATTGCGGGTGTAGGTGGACAGCCACACCGCACCGCCGTTTTGTTCCGCCCACACGCTGGCGGGAGCGACGTATCCCAGGGTCTTGCCGACCCCGGTTCCGGCTTCGGCGAGAACAAAACGCGGCTGGCCAGCAATGTCACACGGATCGAACGCGGCGCTGACACCAAGGGCGTAGGCCTGTTGTTCCGGGCGGTGTTCCGAACGCCGCCCCGCCAGCAATTCGCTCAAACGCCGCCGCGTCTGATCCGCGCTCACCGGCGCATCACCGGGTTTGGTTTCACCGCCACGATCTTCCCATTCGGGCAGACGATCCCACACGGCAAAAGCGCGCCGCACATTGCGGCTGTGGGGCGCATCGGCAACGACGGTTTCGCCCAAAGCGTGAAGCACCGGCTTCGCCCACGGCCAACCGCCTGCGTCCATGACCCGCGCCAGCCCCGCCATGAAGCGGCCTTCGTGGGGGTCTTCGCGCGCGTGGCGTGCGGCTTCTTCCAACAACGTTCGCGCCGCCGGTGCCAACAGCCCCACCTCGTCCTCATGGCTGCGGGGCAAGGCCAACGCCAACGCCTGTGCCAGGCCCGCCGGGGTGGGCAGGCAAAACACCGCAGGGCGCACGAAGGCAAACAGTTCCAAAACATCGAACGCGCGCGGGACTTCGCGTCCCCCCTCGCCCACGCCGAGGCGCTGCGCGGTGCGCCGCCCATGACAAACGAGGGGCGGTGTTTTTCCTGCATGTAGCGTCGCTACGGCGACCTTGAAATCGACATGCAAAACCTCGCCCGTGACCTCCACCATGTACGCCTCGCGAACGCCGGCCACAATGGCGCACGTTTGCGGCAATACGATTTCAGGCGGGGATAAAGGCGGATTCGGCATGCCCGCAGTATAATACGCTCCTTCACCTTGGCGGGAGAGAATGCTATGGCTTGGCCATGTTGAACATCATCGGCCTGGAACGTTTGAGTATCGGCCCCATAGACCTGCGCCTGAAAGCCGGTGAAATCGTGGCCTTGAGCGGTCCTAGCGGTACGGGAAAATCACTGATGCTGCGCGCCATTGCGGACCTGGACATGGCGAAGGGCGAATTTTACCTCGCCGGGGAAGAGCGCCGCTCCATGTCCGCTCCCCTATGGAGACGTCAAGTGATGTACGTCCCCGCCCATTCGGGCTGGTGGGAAGACACGGTGGAACCCCATTTCCAAAACGCGCAGCGCACACGCGTCATCGACATTTTGCACCACCTGGGCCTGGAAAGCACCGCGCTGGGGTGGCGGGTGGCGAACCTGTCCACGGGGGAACGCCAACGTCTGGCACTGGCGCGCGCCGTGGCCCTATCTCCCAAAGTCCTGTTGCTGGACGAGCCCACATCAAGTCTGGATGCGAAGAACGTTGAGCGCGTCGAGTCCCTGCTTCAGGCCCAGGCGCGCGCGGGCGTCGCAATCTTGCTCATCACCCACGACACCACCCAGGCCGCACGTCTGGCACAGCGCACGTTGCTCCTTGAAGGCGGCCGTATTCAATGAGCAGCGTCTACGTTCACCTCAGCTATTTCGATCTGGCCATGGCCTCGGTCCTGCTCTTGTTGGCGGGGGGATTGTCCATCACCTTGAATCTCGGTCTGGAAAAATCACTGGGCATCGCCGCGCTGCGCACGGTGATCCAGTTGAGCCTCATCGGCATGGTGCTGAAAATCTTATTCCAATCGGTATCGCCCGGTTGGACCGCATTCGCAGCGCTGGTCATGATTTTGCTGGCGGGACGTGAAGCGGCGGCGCGCCAGAACCTGAAGCTGAGCGGCATATGGAATCTCGCCATCTCCACCACCGCCTTGATGACGGCCGGAACGGTGGTCACCCTTTTGGCCCTGAGCACCGCGATCCGCCCCGAACCCTGGTACGATCCGCGTTTCGCCATACCGCTGCTGGGCATGGCGCTGGGCAGCACATTGACCGGAATTTCCATCGGCATGGACCGCCTCAGCGCCACCTTAAAACGTGAACGCGACGCCGTGGAGGCCCGTCTGGCCCTAGGCCACACGCGCCGCGAAGCCGTACGTCCGTTCGTTCACGAAGCCATGCGTGCGGGGCTGTTGCCAATCATCAACGCCATGTCAGCGGCCGGACTGATTTCGCTGCCCGGCATGATGACAGGACAGATCCTAGCCGGCGTCTCCCCGACGGAGGCGGTCAAATACCAAATTTTGATCATGTTTCTGCTCTCCGGTGCAACCTCCATCGGCACCTTGATCGCGGTTCTGGCGACCTCCAAACGCCTTGGCGATGCACGCGACCGCCTGCGCCTCGATCGAATCAGGGGGGAAAGGGCTTAACCCTTAAGTCGATTCGTGGATTTTTTCTTCTATCCACACGTTTATCCCTAAAAAAAGACGAGAAAGATCAAAAGCGTACATATCTGCCATTGAAGTTCCCTTTTACGTCCTGTATGAGTCCCCCCCGTATCCAGAAATCTTACTATAACAATGGGACGCGCCGGTGACTTCGGAGGATTAGAGCCTCGTTCCCGGCTTGCGGCAAAGATGAGGATCATGGCAAAAATTCTACACCTGATGGAATCCTTGTTGACCGGTCACGACGAAATCGACCGGGAGCATGCGCAAATTCTCGACACCGTCAACGCACTGAACGCCCTGCTCGGGACGCATGCCGAAACGGAACGGACGAACGTTCTCTTCGATACCCTCATCGAACAGTGCAAGGATCACTTCCACCACGAAGAACGCGTCCTGTCCGACGCCGAATATCCGGGACTGCTCGACCACGTCGCAAGCCATGAGCACGCGCTGAACATAATGGTAAAAATGCGCAAAAAGTGCACGGCGGAAAAAACCCGCGAAACGACCCTGCGTTGTTTTCACGATATCCTGAATCTGCTGGTGGATGAAATTGTGCGCAACGACATCGCGTTCGTTTCGTTTTTAGAAGAACGGCACATCGTACGCAGAAAACCCCCGCACAACGGACCGCTCAGTTCGCATCAAAGTGGATATCCTGCGGCTGAAGATCGTTCGGAAACTTCTCTTTGATGTAATTGCGAAAGTAGCTCTCCAGCATCGGCATGGAGTGCGCTAGACGCCAGAAGTCGTCCTTTTCCAGACGCAACACCAATGAATCCTCCAGAACGTCCACGCGCCCGGTGTGAATGCGTTTGTCGGGACTGAACAGCACCCGTTCGCCGAAGTGGTCGCCTTTTTTCAAAATGCGTGTAAAAGGTTCCTGGCCGTCGGCGCGTGCGATGGAAATGGCGAAGGACCCTTTGACGATGGTGTAAAACCCGTTGGCGGTCATGCCCGGTTCAAACACCGTCTGGCCCTTGGAAAAGCGCATCATCCTGGCCCCGCTTTTTTGCGCCTGTTCGATTTGTCCCAGATTTCGCGGAGCGAACAAATCCAGTGTCCAGTTGATGACGACGCGCAGCTTCGTCACCATGCCCGGCAACATGCCCAGATAGAACGCCCGCCACAACAACCACGCCATCACCCCCGACAAACGCACACCCATCACATCCGCCACGGCACGGAAATTCCCGATCGACGCCATGGACCCGCGCGGAATATAATGGAACGGTTTTAGGGCCGTGCCTTTCAAGGTGGCGACAATATTCGCGGCCAGTTGCTGACCTTCACGCACCGCGAATTGCGCCGTCGGTGGGGCAAAGGCATCCTCGCCTTTTTTGTTTTTCATCGGAATCAAAGCCGCATCACCCACCGCCCACACATTTTCGTGTTCGGGAATGCGCATGAATTCATCGGTTTTGATCTTGCCGCGTTCCAGAGCCACGCCCAGGGTTTCGGCCACGGCTTCAATCAGCGCAGACGGGCCGTTGCCGATGGTGGCGACGACCGTGGCGGTCTCCACGATACGCCCATCTGTCATTTCCACATCGTAGAACGTGGCGCCTTTGACACCGGTGTTCAACCAGACATCGATCCCCTGTCGGGCAAGTCGTTTTTCGGCGTATCGCGCCAGACTTTCGGGCAATTCGCCAAGGATGCGTCCTGAAAACTCAACCAGCAGCATGTGCACCTCATCCCTGGCGATGTTGGGATAATACTTCAAGGAGCGGTCGATCATGTCCTTGAGTTCCCCGATGGTCTCGACCCCGGAAAACCCCGCGCCGATGACGACGAAACTCAAAAGGCGCTTGCGCACCTGAGCATCTTTAATGCCGTCGGCATACTCCAGACAATTGATGACGTGATTGCGCAAACGATGGGCATGGGCCGTCGTCTTGACCGGAAAGGCGTGTTCACTCAGGCCCGGCACGCGATCGAGACGCACCACCTGACCCAGGGCCAGGACCAATTGATCGTAAGCGAGATCGGTCACGCGACGCTTGGAACCTTGCGTCACGCTCACGGTTTTGGATGCAAAATCGACGCTCAAGACCTCCGCCTGAACGAGGGTGACGCCCTTGAGAAGCTGGCGCAACTGGGTAACGGAATCCGAGGCGCTCAGCGCCCCCGCTGCGACTTCGGGCAACAGGGGCTGAAAGGTGAAATAATTGGTCTGGCTGACCAGCACGACCTCGGTGCCGGCAGGTGCACTGTGGGCCATGGCCTTCGCCGTAAAGACGCCGGCAAAGCCACCGCCAAGAATAACAACGCGCGCCATAAAAATTCTCCCGCAAGGTGTGGTCATTCAAGAAATGTCTTGTAAAGACTATACCCCCCAACCCCTCTCCCGACCAATGCTCCCACCTCATGGCTGCCATGAGGCGAAGCGCCTGTTCGGAAAAATATGCCAAAATTGCAGACCTACAATAAAACAACGTTTGTTTAATCTATGCATGGCACCATTATAAATGAATCATGTATAATTGTTCTTGATTTGTTCTAGCGAGGTGAAATGGCCGCATGGCACAGACTTCCAACATTGAATGGACCGATGCAACGTGGAATCCGGTAACGGGTTGCACGAAAATCAGTGCCGGATACGACAACTGCTACGCTGAGCGCTTTGCCGAATGTTTTCGCGAGGTTAAGGGCATCGAAATGTAACTCTATATAGGTTGTTTTATGTGTGAAGTTAAAAACTATAAGAATGGCGTATTAAAATACGTTATTTTATAAAAAAACGTATTATTATCGGTTTCATTTTTTCATACTCGAATTAAAAATACGGGTATGAGCATGAAAAACCGAGTTGGCTCACGTATTCAGGCAATCCGCAAACGGAGAAGCCTGACCCAGTCACAATTGGCTGAGATGATCGGGAGGAGTGTTGATGGCGTCTCCAACTTGGAGCGAGGCGTGAGTCTGCCTAATTTTGAAACCCTGGAAAGGTTGAGTGAACACTTGGGTGTTCCGGTCAGGGATTTCTTTGATTTCGGTGCCAGTGACGATGACCCGAAGCGGGCAGGAAATATCACCCGACTCATCGACTTTGCCAGACAGTTGGATGATGCCCATCTGGAGATTGCGGTCGAACAGATCGGAGCGATGGCTGCTAAGATAAAAGGTGGTCAAAGATGATCCAGGCGGTTGATTTCTTTTGTGGCTGCGGTGGAACTAGTGCGGGTCTTAGAAAGGCCGGCATCAAAATCCTGGCAGGGATCGATTTTGATGAGGAAGCCGGGCGAACTTTCCAACGAAATTTCCCCGAGGCGAAGTTCCTTCTCGAAGACATTCGGAATCTTCATCCATATAACCTTGAAGGGCTGATTGAACGCAAGCGTCGTTCGCCTTTGCTATTCTCAGCATGTGCGCCATGCCAGCCGTTTTCAAAGCAAAAAACGACCAAACGTAAGAAGGATGATCGCGTCGTTCTTTTGGATGAGTTTCATCGTTTTGTACGGACCTTCCGGCCTGACTATATTTTTCTCGAAAACGTTCCTGGACTTCAAAAAATCAAAGCAGGTTCGGGACCACTTGCACGGTTTATAAAATTGCTGGCCTCCCTTGGATACGCATTCGACGTGAAGGTACCGCAGTCTCAAGAATATGGTGTTCCACAGGTCCGGAAACGGCTTGTGCTGCTCGCGAGCGTGTTGGGTGATTTGGTTGCCCCAGAGGCGACGCATGGCCCGGGGACTCCCAATGAAACATATGAAAACGTTTGGGATTGGATCGGAGACCTTCCTGAGATTAAAGCTGGTGAAGAACATCCAAAATTTCAAAATCATCGTGCAGCCGCACTATCGAATCTAAATCTACAACGGATTGCAGCAACGCCGGAGGGCG
>VAPM010344773.1_pt1 | contig 11935 bp, 8 predicted proteins | sample 3395091 | NCBI WGS metagenome assembly VAPM01 (sample SAMN08290445, study PRJNA428436) | hydrothermal vent metagenome | isolation source: Deep-sea hydrothermal vent chimney 3 | place: Pacific Ocean: Juan De Fuca Ridge | reverse complement strand
AGTTCGTAGTCTTCATTGTGTGGAAGCAATGCGAAGTTAAGCGAGGTAATTTCCGCATTTTTGGTACCGAGAGTTTTTGTGGCTAATTCCTTAGACAAACCTTTTGCAACAGCGCGAAGCGCCCATATCGTACGCGAATGAGAAACCAAGAGAATTCTCTTGCCTTTGTATCTTGTTTCAAGCTCATACAAAAGAGCTCCAGCGCGATGCCGTATGTCATTTAATGTTTCTCCTCCTTGCGGAGCTTTTGTAAAACGCTCTTCAAACGAAGCGAAAAAATTGTCATATCCCTCTAAAGGTTTTTCATCGAAAACACCTACTTCTATTTCGCGCAAACGGTCTTCCAAGATAACTCTGGTATCTGGCACTCCAAGCTCCTTTGCCAAAATCCGTGCGGTCTCACGAGTACGCGCAAAAGGCGATACAAAAATAAAATCGAACGGTTCTTCTTTTGCCAAAATCTGCGCCGATTCCAAAACCTGTGCGCGCCCTGTATCTGTCAGGCGATCGACACTCGCGCTTTTTGCCGAGGTGCTTGTTGTGTTTGTTGTGTTGCTCTTAGACTCACCGTGTCGTATCGCAACGTAAGTGTTCTTACCTGTTTTTGCGTGCGCAACGAGGTCTCGCACAGAGCCGACAACTATTTTTTTACCACTTTGCACTCCGCGCCATATCGGTAAAGGTGTCGCCCAATAACGGTTACGCGAGATAGTCCAGTCCGGAGCACTTTCAAGTATGTTGTGGAATCTTCCCTCCTTAAGGTGCTCCGGCACCCAGTTAATCTCTTTATTAAGTTCGAGCATTCGTTCCTTGTGTCGCTGGATATTTATAAACCATGACGGTACAGCATTATAAATGAGAGGTGTCCCGCAACGATAGCAGTGCGGATATGAGTGGGTGTGGTTCGCCCGAGCAAATAAAACCCCGCGCTCTTCTAAATCTTTTTTAATATCTCGTTCCGCATCTTTCAAATAGAGCCCTCGGAATTGTTTCGGCGCTTCATCGTTATAAGTGCCATTAGTACGCAACATTTGCACCATAGGCAATCCTTCACACTTCCCTAGCTCGTTGTCTTCTTCACCATACATAGAGGCAATGTGTACTATGCCCGTGCCGTCTTCTGACGTAACATAATCGGCTCCGTAGATATGAAAAGCTTTTTCAAATTTCGGTTTTTCAGATGCCGACTCTGTTGTAATTTCCGGTGGGTACAAAGGCTCGTAAGAAAGTCCGATAAGCTCGTTGCCGGTTTTCTCATCGACGATAGTATATTCGTTTTCATTAAAAACTTCCGCTAGGCGCTCTTTTGCCACAATGAATCTCTCGGAAACATCGGGGCTTTCTTCTTTCTTTTCTATCGTGACATAAACCATGTTCGGGTTTACAGCAAGCGCAACATTCCCCGGAAGAGTCCACGGTGTCGTTGTCCATGCAAGGAAAGAGGTATGCGGAAGAGTTTTCGCGCGAAAAGCAATCGTAACAGCTTCATCGGTTATATCTTTATACGAATTGTCCATTGCTATCTCCGCCTTTGCAAGAGGAGTCTCGCAATGAGGACAATACATGAGCACGCGGTTTCCTTCGTACAAATCGCCCTTATCGTAAATTGTTTTAAGCGCCCACCAAACAGATTCCATATAACCCGTGTCCATGGTTTTATACGAATCGTCAAAATCGACCCAACGCCCGATACGTTCGATATACTGTTTCCAATCATCTACAAAAGCAAGTACGAGTTTGCGCGCCTCACTGTTAAACTTCGCGACCCCTATTTTTTCGATATCTTTTTTTGTTTTCAGTTCGAGTTTTTCTTCGACTTTTGTTTCAATAGGAAGTCCGTGACAATCCCACCCCCAAACACGACGAACATGATATCCGCGCATTGTTTTATAACGACCAATTGCGTCTTTGATTGAGCTCGCAAGCAAATGCCCGATGTGCGGTAACCCTGTCGCAAAAGGAGGTCCGTCATCAAAGACAAACTCACCATTGGAAGCATGTTTTTCCAGGGATTTTTCAAAAATGCGTTGCTCTTTCCAAAAAGAAAGCACCTCCTCCTCGCGCTTGGCTATATCTGATATCTGGGGTTTTTCCATACAATGCCTATCCTATCGCTTTATTGGAAAAAAAGAAACGCTGTATGTAGAAAACATCTATGTTTTCTACATTTTTTCAGGTGTTGGAATACCTAGAATAGTGAGCCCGTTTTTCATGGTTGTTACAAAAGCGCGCGCTACAGAAACCTTATGATCTTCGTATTCCCCTCCAACGATACGTTCCTTTGCATAAAAAGAGTTCCATGCTCCTGCAAGCTCAGTAAGATATGTTACTAAAATATTCGGGGAAAGAAGTTTCTCTGCCCGATAAACAATGTCCGGAAAGCGCGCAATAAGACGAGTAATTTCATACGGTGTCTTGGGAGCGTCTTGAGTAAGCGCCGGCTCATTACTAAGAGGAATCTTTTCTTTAACAAGGCGTAACACCGACAACGCGCGAACAAGCGAGTATTGCAAATAAGGACCGGAATCGCCCTCAAGCGAAAGTGACTTTTCCGGATTGAAAATTATATCCGTGCCCGGCGCTTGACGCAGTACCATATATTTAACAGCACCGACAGCAACCTGTTCCGCGACAACCGGATCTTTACTTTTTTTACTCGCGCGCTCTGTTACATTTTTCAAAAGCTCACTTGCGGTAATGACATTCCCTTCGCGCGAAGACATTTTGCCTGTAGTTAAACGCAAAAAGCCGTGAGGAATATGCACTGTTTTCTTTGCAAGGAGAGGGGCGACGTCTTCAAGTGCGGAAAGAACCACTTTGAAATGCCCTGTCTGCTCATTAGCAGTGATGATTATAGACTTGTCTGACGGAAAGCGTTCCTCTTTAAGAAAAGCAAGCCCTATGTCTTTCGCCTCATACGTTGGCGTACCGCGACCTGTAATAAATACGAGAGTGTGCAACCCTTTTTTTTCACCCTTATAAACGATAGCACCTTCACTTTCTTCAAACACGCCTTTTTTAAGACCGTCCAAAACAACTTCCTTCCCTATCGCGGTGGTGTCGCTATCAAAAAAAGTGTAATCAAAATGCGTTCCTATTATGCGATACAGCCTCTCGAAAGCTTCCATTGAAACAGCACGACCGGGGCGCCACGTGTCGAGCAGTTTTTTTGTTTCCGGCGACAATTTTTCTCCTTTTTTTGCATCTGAAACAGCCTTATAAAGTTCTACGTTCAGTTTATCGATTTCATTTTTTGCTTTTTCACTTTCCACATAAGCGCGCGCTCCATGAGAGTACGCCTTGCCTATTTCACTTGCAGATGACGGCTCGGTAATTCCGGCACTCTGCAAACCCCATATTGCTTTTGCCACATGAGGTCCAACATCTCCACCAAAAGTATCGCGCGCAAGTACAGCACCGCCTTGCTCGATAAGACGCGATAAAGCCTCGCCGATAATCGCACCCATTAAATGCCCAATATGCATTTCTTTAAACGGATTCGGATTTCCGTACTCTACGATAACTCTTTCGTCTTTGCTTATTTCATTTTTCCCCCATGACTCCTCACCTACAATAGCTTTTTCCAATTCTCCGATAAGCACTGCGTGCGCAAGCGTTATATTCAAAAAACCCGGGCCTGCAACCTCCACAAAAGATACTTCTTTACCGAGTGTTTTTTTAATATGTTCTGCGAGGGTTATTGCCACTTCTCGCGGATTCTTACCGAGTTTCTTTGCCACAACCATCGCTACGTTTACAGCAAAATCACCATGCTCCGAGTCATTTGGGTATTCTATAGAAAATAGGACATCGGAAACTCCGATAGATGCAAGTGCTTGTGTTGTGGCTTTTTGTATCTTTTCTTTCATATCGCGAGTGTAGCAGAGCAAAACGAATTTAGCTAAACCTTCCGAAGTGCTCCAGGAGTTGCAAGAAAATCGTAGTTCGCAATAGCCTTGTGCGCGTACTGCCTCAAACCTCTGTCTCGAACATGGCGGATAGATAAATCAACCATGCTGGCATGCTGTACAGGACGCTGTAAAAGTATTTTTTTAAAATAAGAGTAGGCTTCTTCCGGACGATGATGCGACATTGCTATAAAAGTAAGTACCTCTTTATGCAACACCTCCGGAGAAGTATGTGCAATTCTGTGTTCAACCTCTTTAAGCTCGTGACGTGAAAACTTACCAACTATTTGTGTTAGATGTTCTATTGCCACAATATACGCAACCTTATGATGATCTTTACCAGACACACTATTTACGGTCTTTGGCATAAAACCTTTCGGCAAATGCTCTTCCATTTTTTCCGATAGATTTCCGGAGCCTCCGGGAGCAAAAATAGCTGGGGTAAGCTGGTAGGGTCCAAACGATGCAAGCATATCGTGCACCGCCGGAATTCTGTTTACAAACGAAGCTCCGGCATTGCGTAATAGGAAATCGAGCACGGTGGCGTTTATCTTTCCATCTCGAGAAGGCATGAGCTCTGTAAGCGAACATGCGAGCAATTTTTCATATCCGATATGCTTTGCCAACCTTTCGATAACAGACCGCCTTTCTCTCGGGAAACGGTGGTCTCTCCTAAGCTCGTACATGGCGTGCATAAACGCGCCGTGCGCTTGATTCGTTACAGATGTTATTTCTTTTGCGTATTCAAAAAGAGGAACTTTGCGCGCAGTGTCCTGGTTGTACGAACTATACAAACGCTCTGCAAGAACCATAAGGTCTTTGTGTTTATGAAGAAACTTTTTACGTATTGAAATTTCTTCTTCTTGCGTACGTCCGGAAGCATCGAACCCAAATTTCCTTCTCCAGAGACTTGCGAGATTTGCTTTAAAATCGACATCGAGTTTTTCCGGAACGATACTGCCATCTTTAATCCCAAGGTATTCCGCATATAGATCTGCAAATTTCTTTCCCGAAAGTTTTCCTGTAGACACTTTTTGTTTGTTTTCTTTAGATTCAAGAAACGTAAACTTTTCTAATCCGTCTTCCCTTTCTAACAAACTTTGCTCACGAAGCTTTTGTCTCAACTTCTCAACCTCCTTTTTAGAACGCGTGTTTTCGTCTTTACGTTCATTTTCAGACAAACTTAAATACTTGTGTGTTTTTCGTGCCGTCTTCTCAAGACTGCTACCGCCAGCTACCACCCCAAGAGCCATAACAGCAACACCTAAATCCTTCAAAAAATCTCTTCTGGTTTTGCCGACTTCTTTTGTTTCTTCTGTACCCGATTTTTTAAACTCCCTCTCTACGCGATGTTTTTTTGCGCGTTTTATTGCGAGCGTATCGTTTTCATATGCTTTGTTTTTTTCAAAAGCAAAAGATTCTCGCATACATATTTTTTATTCGAACGAATCTGGAATAGGATGTTTGTCCGCTAAATCGCGTACAGTGTTACGCACCTTCTCACATGTAGCATCGTCACGTTTCGTTAACACTTCAAGCATTAAATCTGCAACCGCTTCCGAATCGGATTCTGTAAAGCCTCGTGTGGTAAGAGCGGGCGTGCCAAAACGAATACCCGAAGGATCCATCGGTTTGCGAGTGTCATTCGGTATTGTGTTTTTGTTAAGAGTTATTCCGGCATTGTCGAGCAGTGTTTCTGCTTCCCCACCAGAGATTCCGAACGAAGTCCATGCGTCGAGCAAAATCAGATGGTTGTCCGTGCCTCCCGTAATCATACGAGCTCCTGCAGAGTTAAAAACTTTTGCCATTATTTTTGCATTTAGAATCACTTGTTTTGCATAGTCCTTAAAACCGGGGCGGAGTGCCTCGCCGAAAGCTACCGCTTTCGCCGCGATGTTGTTCATGTGCGGACCTCCTTGAAGCCCTGGGAAAACGCTTTTATCTATTTTCTTTGCAATCTCTGCATCTTTGCGAGTAAGTATCATTCCGCCACGCGGACCGCGAAGCGTTTTGTGCGTTGTTGTTGTAAGAATATCGAAACCGTAATCAAAAGGATTCTTCACAGCCTTGCCGGCAATAAGCCCGGCGATGTGTGCAATATCCATAACAGAAACTGCTCCGACCTCGCGAGCAATCTCTACAAACTTTGCATAATCGAGCTCACGAGGATATGCGGAAAAACCCGCGAGAAGTATTTTTGGTTTTACCTCTTTGGCAATGCGAAGCATTTCATCATAATCAATTTCACCAGTATCAACATCTTTCATCTGATAATGTGCGAAATTAAATATCTTTGTCAGATAAGTTACCGGGTGACCGTGTGTTAAATGCCCGCCGTGAGAAAGCTCCATACCGAGCACTGTGTCTCCAGGAGAAAGCAATGCGAAGTACATTGCGATATTTGCATTTGCACCTCCGAGTGGTTGTACGTTTGCATACTCCGCGCCAAAAAGCTTTTTGGCGCGGAGTATGGCGAGTGCCTCTACAGAGTCTGTAAACTCCTGCCCCCCGTAGTAACGCTTCCCCGGATATCCTTCCGCATATTTATTTGTAAGAGAAGAAGCAAGCGTTTCTTTCACTTCCTCAGAAACATAATTTTCAGAAGGAATAAGCTCTAACCCCTCCGCCTCTCGCGCGTCCTCGCCGATAACTGCAGAATAAATTTCGCTATCTTCCTTTTCCAGAAATGAGTATTTCATATTGAAATAAAGTATATCTCAAAATTAAAAAACAGCACGGCAAAACTTATGTATAAGTTTTGCCGTGCTGTTTTTTAATAATATGGCGCGGGATTTTGATATCTAAAAGACCAACTAACATGCCGACACTCTTTGCGGACACTGCGGACACTTGCGGACACTTGCGGACACTAAGTGTCGGCAAAGATTAACAGCTAAAAACCTAAGCGGTACGTTGCGATGGATTAAGCTCTCTGCCGACACACTTTGCGGACACTTAGTGTCCGCAAAGTGTAGTTTCGTCCGCGCCATGTTGTTTTGTAATGTAACGCGGGGTTTTGCGGACACTTAGTGTCCGCAAAAAATTAAGTGTCGGCAAAAATAGTGTCCGCAGAGAAAAGCGCGCGGTACGTTGCAAAAACAGGTTTTATTTTGGGAGCTTAAAATGCTTTGAAAGTTTTGCGGACTGCTGATTCACATAATTTGATTTCGCAACATCATATATCGTTTCCGGAACGTCTTTCATATATTCATAACGAATCCTCGCGATAGTCTGACCGTCTCTCACAAGCATATCCTCTTGAGGGATTACCTCTAAAGTAATAGGACGCCCATGAACGTTTCCGGTTTTCCCATAGCCCCACCCCGGATCAATATACCCCGCCGCATGCGAACGAAACTCTCCGAGCCTGGGGTCAATAGCGCGCAACTCTGCAGAAAGATGCGGTGGAACACTAACATTTTCTTTTGTGGAGAAAATATAAAAATTTCTTTTACGCAAAAGGTATCCATTTTTTGTCGGGCGTACTGCCTTGAAAAAATCATTCGGCTTATAGTGCCCTATGTTCCCAAGATTGAGTATCTTATGTGTACCTCGACACTCCCATCCCATTGTTTTGTCCACCTGCAAAGTAAGCATCAGGGAGTTTGTTTGCCATCTGATTTGGTTCGGTAATATTTTCTTACTCGAGGAATCAAAAACAAGTCCTTCTTTTTTAATCTCCGCCTCAGACTGTTTTCTATCCAAAATCGCTCGCCCTTCGATAAGGCGTACCTGAGCTATCGCAAGACCCGGCGAAACTATCACGGGGAAATAATCCGTACGTGCAAGTATCCACATTTCACCTCCCCACCCAGAATCAATCAACGAATCATATCTATCCACACGATCTGCCACAACCCTACAAAAAAAACCTAGCCTGCCTGATGACGATTTGGGATTCGCATATCCATAAACATTGTCCGGCAATTTCCATGCACCGCTAACGCGTATCAGATACGGCACGCCAACCTCGAGAGGTTCTGCAAGAGAATGCGGGCGCGCTCCGACCATCGGCAACAAGTCACGGACTTTTTCTCCATGCAGTGGGAGAAAAATACTTTCAAGCCGATACGCCTCCTCAGAAAGAGGAAGATCAATTGACGCTGGGTTGATATATTTTTCGTCTACACCGGTTATATAACCTTTTTTAAACAGTGAACGTAGAACCTGCTTGGGCAATACCCCGTTCTTTTTCATTAGTAATGAATATATCTTATGTACATAACTCACGCAATGTATTACATTTTCCTAACCATGTTGTTTTATTTATAATAAATACCCAAAACCTCTTGAACTTTTTTATACACCTCTTCGATAGATAGACTCGCATCTATCTTATGTGGTGTGCCAATATCTCCTAAATGCTTTAAGTACCCCTCATGAACACGTTTATGAAAATCCAGTTTCTCTTTATCAAAACGAGTAACCTCTCCTCTCCTACTTGTAACTCGAGCAAGACCGACTTCAGGTAACACGTTCAATAAAAAATATGCGTCCGGCTTCCATTTTCCAACAACAAACTCGCTAACTGAAAGCAAAAACTGTAAATATTCTTGTCGCTGGCGTCCGTAAACCTGATACGCGATGGTTGATAAACCGAAACGATTACTAACAACGGTTTTTCCTTCCTTAAGAGCCGGAATAATAATCTCTTCCAAAAGCTGTGCTCGTGCTGAAAGAAACAGAAGTAGTTCCGACTTTACGCTCATTGGAAAACCGTATTCGGTAAACAAAACTTCGCGCAATTTTTCACCGAGTGCCGTTCCGCCCGGCTCGCGCGTAAAAACAATGTCGCTACGGTTTGCGTAATCTTTTTTAAGAAGGTCTATAATAGTGTCTTTCCCCGAACCTTCACCGCCCTCAAAAACCAAAAACTTTCCTTTTTTATTTTCTTTTTTCATCATTAAAAGATATTCTATCACGCGCATAATCCATGCTAGAGTATTGACTAACAATCAGCATGTCTTTTCAAACTCTAAAACACTCGGTGCAACACACCTCCGGAGGAGCAAAAGTTTTTGTACTGGACACTGGCGCACTAATAACCCCCGAAGCGGAAGCAATGTTGCAAGCGCTTCACTCTCGTTCGGTTGGCGGAATTGCAGAACATCTCGAAACATTATCTCAAAAAGGTGCCGAACAGTTTATGTCTTCGTTTTATGTTGGTTATGGACATAAATCAATCGGTGATTGCGGAAGCGGCACTATATTCATAGAAGGTGTTTCAATGCTCACCGCAAAAGCAATTCAAGATTGGCAACTATATTCTGGGCAAGAATCCTCAACTCGTTATATCGATTTCTCCTCACAACCTTTCATTGATCCTGTTGGCTCAGACAAATCAAAAGAGGTTCTAGAAAAGTGGCGCACTTTTTACCTAAAAGGAATGCTTCCTGTTCAGGAAAAACTAAAAAGACAATATCCTCTGAAAGAAGGCGAGGATGCGGGAGTTTATAAAAAAGCGATTGATGCCAGAGCTTTCGACATAATGCGCGGATTCCTTCCATCAGGAGCGTCAACAAACCTCGCGTGGCACACAAACCTAAGACAAGCGGCCGACAAACTGATGCTTTTACGGCACCACCCTCTCCAAGAAGTGCGCGAGGTTGCAGAAAGTATTGATTTGGCATTGCAAGAAATGTTCCCGAGCTCATTCGGTCATAAACATTATGAAAAAACAGAGGAGTACAACAATGACTGGATGAATACTGAAAATTACTTCTCGAAAAAAGATACTTCCGATTTTAAATTATTGAGAGATTCCGTCGACCACGAACTTCTTGCAGAGTACCGACATATCCTTGGGTCTCGTCCGGAAAAAACAGAGCTCCCACGTTTTATCGCAGAGTGCGGTACCGTACAGTTTGAGTTTTTGCTCGACTTCGGTTCCTTCCGTGACATACAACGACACCGAGCGGTTACGCAACGCATGCCACTCGTTACCACAGAACACGGTTTCGGAAAATGGTATCTGGAAGAACTTCCGGATGATTTAAGAAAAGAGGCTGTGGAGCTTTTGAAACAACAAGAAGACGCATTGGGTGCTCTTCGCATTTCAAAAGAAGTCGCACAATATTACATAGCAATGGGTTATAACATACCAAACCGCATCACGGGAAATATTCCTGCACTGGTATATTTGGTAGAGCTTCGTGCAACACGATTTGTGCACCCCACTCTCCGTAAAAGGGCTATTGAAATGTCTGACATGCTTCTTAAGCTATATGGAAAAGACGGGCTTGTACTTCATCTCGATAGCGATCCCGGAAGGTTTGATATTGCGCGCGGTACGCACGACATATCATCAAAGTAAAAGTATAAAACAAAAGGCGCGGTGGATTAAAATCCACCGCGCCTTTTGTTTTATGTTTTTCCGCACTATTTCACTTCAATACCCATGGAGCGTGCTGTACCCTCGATGATGCGGTCTGCCGCTTCAAGAGAAGATGCGTTTAAATCGGGCATCTTCTGCTCCGCAATTTCACGTATTTGCGCCTTGCTTATGGAGCCTGCACGAGAAAGACCGGGCTTCTGCGATGCTTTTTCCATACCGAGCTTCTTAAGGATAAGACGGGCTGCCGGAGGAGTTTTTAATACGAAATCGAAAGAACGATCATCGTACACAGAAAGCTCCACAGGAATAATGTCGCCCATCTTGTCACGAGTAGCCTCGTTGAACTTGTTTACAAAATCACCGATGTTAATACCGGCGGGACCAAGTACGGTACCTACAGGCGGAGCTGGTGTTGCTTTACCTGCTGGAATTTGAAGTTTAATTATTTTTGTTACGTTTGCCATATGTCTCGAGACTGTACGCTATATTTTACGAACCTGCAAGAAATCGAGTTCGACCGGAGTCTCCCGACCGAACATTGAAACCAACACCTTCACCTTTCCACGCTCTTCATCCACCTCACCGACCTTCCCTTCCAATTCTTTGAAAGGACCGTCTGAGATAGTAACCATATCATCTTTTACAAGATCAATCTTATGTTTTGGAGCGTCCGCGTTCATACGCTTCATAAGCATCTCAACTTCAGACTCGTCCATAGGCACCGGTGTAGTACCGGAGCCGACAAAGCCTGTTACTCGCGGAGTGTTTCGCACGACAAACCAAGAATCGTCATCTACCACCATGTGAACGAGTATGTAGCCCGGATAGATTTTTTCTTCTTCAACAACACGTTTTCCTCCCTTTACACGGATTTTCTTTTCGGTAGGAACTATGACATCAAAGATTTTCGACTCCATTCCGAGTGAATCGATGCGTTGTTTTAGGTTGCGCTCAACGGCATTTTCATACCCCGCGTAAGTATGTATTGCATACCAACTCGCGTCTGATGAAACCGGACGCTTTTTGTCTTGTTGTAGTTTGTCTGTATTTTCCATATTTTTTACAAATTAGAAACCGACTAAACGACTAACTCCTGTTGTAAAGATATAATCGAATATGCCGATTATTAAACCGGTTGCAATTGAAATGGCAATTACGATAAGAGTGTGCGCAATGGCGCGGTGCGTTGGCGGCCAAACGACATGCGAGAACTCCAGTCGGACATTTTTGAGATAAGTAATCAATGCGTGCATATTTTTAGGTAAAGTTTACCAATTAAAAAAGCCCTGCGGGCTTCTTATCACATTGCTATGGTAGTACGTATGAGGATATCTGTCAACAAGCAGAGAAGCGCGCCTACGGCGCGCTTCTCTGCTTGTTGCAATATAAACCAAACCGGTAATTTCTAACGAATCTCGTACGTAACAGACACCTGTACCTTGTATTCGTTCTGCCCTTTCGGAATAGTAGGAGTAACAGGAGTGGGCGCAGAGCTTGAGCCTGTTGTCATAAGTCTGTTGTAAACAGGAAATATTTGTGGCGTCTCTGTATATTTTGTAATGCGCACAATACGCACACCGAGCTGTTTTGCAAGAACCTGCGCCTTTTCTTTTGCTTTTGCAATAGCCGTGCCTCGAGCCTGCGCTTCAACTACTGTTGGGTCATCCACCTTAAATGACGGTCCTGAGAAATT
>VAPM010519939.1_pt1 | contig 11956 bp, 14 predicted proteins | sample 3395091 | NCBI WGS metagenome assembly VAPM01 (sample SAMN08290445, study PRJNA428436) | hydrothermal vent metagenome | isolation source: Deep-sea hydrothermal vent chimney 3 | place: Pacific Ocean: Juan De Fuca Ridge | reverse complement strand
CTCGCCGGTTTTTACGCCCTTAACCCGAACGCCCTCAACCCCCAGCGGGTCCTGCGTGCCAAACACCTCTTCCAGCTGGTGATCCCACAGCATTTCAATCTTGTCGTTGTTCATCAGCCGGTGCTGCAATATTTTTTCCGCCCGCAATTCATCCCGGCGGTGGATCACCGTGACTTTATTGGCAAATTTCGTCAGGAACAGCGCCTCTTCAACGGCCGTATTGCCGCCGCCAATCACCACCACATCCTTGCCCCGGTAAAAGAACCCGTCACAGGTGGCACAGGCCGACACCCCGAAACCTTTGTACTTTTCTTCGCTTTCCAGACCCAGCCAGCGGGCCTGCGCCCCGGTGGCCAGAATAATCGCATCCGCGGTATAGGTGGTGCCGCTGTCCCCCATGGCGGTAAACGGGCGGCTGCCCAGATCAACGCTTAAAATAATGTCCGGGATCACCTCGGTGCCGACGGATTTTGCGTGTTCTTCCATGCGGATCATCAGGTCGGGGCCCTGAACTTCGGTATCCCCGGGCCAGTTTTCCACTTCCGTGGTGATGGTCAGCTGGCCACCGGGCTGAATGCCCTGCACCAGAACCGGATCCAGCATGGCACGGCTGGCATAGACACCCGCCGTATACCCCGCCGGACCAGAGCCGATGATAAGTACTTTACTGTGTTTGGTTTCCGACATGTCAGCCCCCGGACTGTGATTTGTTCAATAGGGATATAAACACGGGCGGGGGTCGATGAAACCCCGGTTTCAAACCTGTGATCTAATATCGCATGCCCGCAGAACGTTTAACAATATTTCGCAATCGTGAAATTTTATTGCGCACAGGGGCGCGAAATTATACAAGTTGCAAATCATCTGCAGGAAACACCATGCCAACCAGTAAACTTGACGCCATCGACCGCCATATTCTGGCAGAATTACAGGCGAATGGCCGCATCACCAATGTTGAACTGGCCCGGCGCGTCGGAATTTCCGCCCCCCCCTGCCTGCGCCGGGTGCGCACGCTGGAAGAAGGTGGTTATATCAACGGCTATCATGGCAATGTGGACGCCCGCGCCCTGGGGTTTGAGGTGCAGGTTTTTGCCATGGTCGGTCTGCAAAGCCAGGCCGAGGCGGACCTGTCCAGATTTGAAGACCTGTGCCGGAACTGGCCGTTGGTCCGGGAATGCCACATGCTCAACGGCGAAGTTGACTTTGTGCTGAAATGTGTCGCCCCCGATCTGTCAAGCTTTCAGAACTTCCTGACCGAGGAACTGACCTCAGCGGATAACGTCGCCAGCGTTAAAACCTCACTGGTGATCCGCTGCGCCAAGGACGAACCCGGCGTGCCGTTTGATGTGCTGGAAACCCGTCTGCGTCAGGACCCCTGACGCAGACCAGAAGTTTACCGTTTATGGTTAAGCGGTCCAAAATCATCAATCGATTCCACATGCGGGAACAAATCGACGAAAAATGAATACAGCTCAGACGGCATTTTCATGTGGGGTTGTTCACCGGGGTGATAGCTTTCGGCCAGAATGCCGTTGGCCCGGATCAAATGGTGGCTGGCCAGCCCAAGGTGAAATACCCGTACTGGTGACACCAGATTAATGCCGATCACTGAATTTCCGTCGTCCAGCTGACCCAGTTGCTTCAGGGGTGAGCTTGAATTGGTCGCCAATACCCCGGGCAGAATTCGCGCTGCCGGGCCCAGTAACAGATCAGGTGTGCTGATATCATGCCCATAGCTGCCGTCGGTGACCCGAAACAGGCGGGCCGCCGGCACCCCAAGGTCCAGGTTTTGTGGAAACATGGTCATTGACCCGATCCACATCAGCTTTTGCAGGCCACCGTCAGCAGTGGCAATCTTATCGCCGGGTTGCAGATCTTCGATGGCAACATAGCCCTGATCGGTCTGGATCAGCGCGCCCTGTGCAAAGGCACTAAAGGCATTTTCAAACATCGGCATCGCCGGGGCCACGCGGGTTTCGCTCTGGGCCTCGCCGCTGCTGTCCAGCCACTCAATTTCATAGCGGCGGGTAACGACATCCAATTGTTTTGGTTTGATTGCAGATAACGCCTGACGATTTACCGTCCAGGCAGGTGTTTTAGCGGGATTAATCTTGGTGCGAACAATATAACTCATGAACCAGTCCTTAACAAACTGTCCACATCTGCGTTACGGCCCCCACCCAAGTGCAGAGGGACGTACAAGACTGCCTATGATGCGAACAAACAGTTAAGTCAAAATGTTTCGTAATTTAACTAAAATACGCAGCTAATCACGCTGCTGACCTACAATTTGTTTCCAAATTTTGTTCAAATTTGCCACAATTGGTGTTCAAACGGCGGGTAATCCGCACAGCTGCCTGCCGGTGCTGGTCCGCAAATCAGTCGTTGGTCTTGGCCCGCTCGGAACAGCGTTTGGCCCAGTCACGGCGATTGCCTGACAGTGCCCATGGCATTTTGTTGTCACTGGTCTTTGTGAATTCGATAGTGGCCTTCAGCCAACGTGGGTTCTTTTTCATGTCCTGCACCTCAAATTTCGCGGCTCATTTGGTGAACCGTCATTGCTCAGGGGAAATTTGACATAGCAGTTAGGCAGAGTTCGGGCAGAAATCAGAAAAAATCACCACCGCAGAAAAATTCTATTTCAAGGTGGTGGGTAGTCTATAAAACATATTGTAAACAGTGCCATAGCGAATATATTCGTCAGAATAGTTGCAGTATTCAGCGCCAGCTTCTGGCCGAACAGGCCCAAACCGCCACATCACCGCCTTGATTGTTCTGGATTTCGAAACAATCCAAACGCAGCAACAGTCCTAAAGCCGGATCGCAGAAATCAGCCGCCCGTAATCTGCGTCACCGGCATGCACGCCGCGCCGGTAGGAATAAAACAAATCCGCCTCGCCATAGCTGCAATGCCCGGTCCACTCGGCCGATCTGATCCCGGCATCGCGCAACCGGTGCAACCCGAAAGACGGCAGATCAAACTGATAGCGATCGCCTTTGCCATTGGCAAAGAACCTTGAATATTCCGCATCAACCTGCAGAAAATTCTCCAGAAACTCAGGTCCAACCTCATAGGCACGCTGGCTGATGGCGGGGCCGATGACGGCGACAATGGCATCCCGACTGGCCCCCAGCCCAACCATACTGTCAATGGTGGCGTGCAAAATCCCGTTCAGCGCGCCCTTCCAGCCGGCATGGGCCGCGCCCACAACACCGGCCTCTGCATCGGCAAAAAGCACCGGCTGGCAATCGGCACTTAATGCCGCCAATGCGATACCCGGCACCACCGTAACCATCGCATCGGCCTTGATCGCGCCGGGGGCAAACGGTTCAGTGACAATATGCACCTCGGTTGAATGTATCTGATGCAGGCTCAGCAAATGATCCGGGGCCACCTGCATCGCCTGGGCCACCCGCGCCCGGTTCAATGTCACCGCATCACCCTGATCCGATGATCCGGGCCCGCAGTTCAAGCCCTCAAACACCCCGGACGACGCCCCGCCCTTGCGGGTGAAAAACCCGTGGCGCAGCGGGGCCAGACTGTCAGCGGTGATAATTTGCAGGGTCATGTTTCAAAACCGGGCGGTAGGGCTGCCCCGTTCTGATAAAGGGCAATGGCTTTGAACAGTTTCCCCATTTCCAGCGGGTGGGTCAATCGGCGATGGGCATCTTCGTGTGATTTCAGCTCATCACCCGCTAAACCGGCCGCCAGTTGCCCGGCGCGCAGCTCAATCCCCAGCCGGTTCAGCAGATCACCTTGCGGCACCATATTGCTCACTGAAACCCCGGCTGCGGCCATCGAAAGCGCCTCAAAATCCACATGTGCTGTCAAATCTGCCTGTCCCGGCTCGGCCAGCGGGCTGACCGGGTTGTGGTGTTTCACCGCCTGAAACGTATCGCCCAAACTGCGCCAATCGCCGTAATCCACAATAACCGCCACGCCGCCAAATGCCGCGATCCGCTCGGCCAGAACTTGCACAAACCCTGCCGCCATGGGCCGGGTTTCCACGGTATCGCCGGGTTTTGTATCACTAATGCGATATTCAAGCGATGCAATCGGCGTCGGCCCGGACAGCCCGATTGACAGCTTCCCATCGGCCCCGGCAATCATATGTTCGCGCCAGCCCTGGTCGTCGCGGCTGAATTGCCGGATCGGTAACGCGTCAAAAAACTCATTGGCCACCAGAAACAGCGGTACCTGCGGCAGCTCGTCAATTCCGTCAATCCAGCTTACCCTAAATTCCGTCAGTTTTTCCCTTTGCCGTTCTCGCAAAGCAGGTGAGGCTTCCAGCAAAACCACGTCCATGGCCGCATGAAACCCCGCCACATTTGCGGTGGCCCGCAGGATATCGGCCATCAAGGTGCCGCGTCCGGGCCCCAGTTCCGCCAACACAAACCGCCCCGGCGCGCCCTGATCCATCCAGCTTTGCGCCAGACACAATCCCAGCAATTCACCAAACATCTGGCTGATCTCAGGCGCTGTTGTGAAATCCCCGGCCTCACCAAACGGCGCGCGGGTGGTGTAATAGCCATGTTCCGGGTGCAGCAGGCATTCATGCATGTAATCCGCCAGCGTCATCGGCCCGGTGGCAGCAATCCGGCGCAGCAGAATCTTTGTCAGTTCAGACATTACGGCGTCGGGACCAACTCCAAAGCGCAAGGCCAATCAGGATCATTGGCAAAGACAATAACTGCCCCATGGACAGCCCGATATTGGCGCTGCCAATGACATATCCCATGGGGTTGTCCGCCGATATAAACTGCGCATCCGCCTGCCGGAAAAACTCCACGAAAAACCGTGACGCACCATAACCAATCAGGAACATCCCGGTGATTTTACCCGGTTGTTTCAACCAGTTACGCTGCCAGGCCAAAAATAACAGCAGGATCCCCAGAACCAGACCTTCCAGCCCGGCCTCATATAATTGTGACGGATGGCGGCCACAAATCCCGGCTACATCCGGGCAAAACTGCGCCTGAATACCCGGAAACGCCACCGCCCATGGCACGTCCGTCGGCCGCCCCCACAGTTCAGCATTGGTGAAATTCGCAATCCGTCCCAGCATCAGCCCAACAGGCGTGGCAAAGGCCAGCGCATCGGCAATGGACGCCGTTGGCAGGCCATGGCGCCGGGTAAACATCCACACCGCCAGAATAACCCCGATAAAACCACCATGGAACGACATGCCGCCCTGCCAGACCTGTGGAATTTGCGCCGGATTGGCAAAGAAAAACGCCGGTTGATAAAACAGCACAAACCCCAGCCGCCCGCCGACGATCACCCCGATGATGATCCATGTCAGCAGGTCTTCCAGCTGGCTCGGGCTCATCGGGCTTTTGTCATCGGGCCAAAGCGTCGGGGCTTTCAAGGCGCGCAAAATCAGCCGCCAGCCAATGATAATCCCAGCAATATACGCCAGCGCATACCAGCGCAGCGCCAATGTAAAACCACCGATTTCAAACGAAAATAAATCAGGGCCAATGTTCGGAAACGGGATAATTGATTGTATCATGGGCAAGGCATGCTAGGGCCACTGTCCGAAGTCAAGCTTGAGAATTGACGCAGCAGCCCCCATATGTTCACAAGGTTGCTACCGGAGGATAAAATGCAGACCCGAAACAAAATTCTTGATGATATTTCCCAGCTGATGACCAATGCCATGGGCGTGGCACAGGGCGCCAAGGGCGAAGCTGAAACCGCCATGAACAGCTGGATAGAACGCTGGCTGGCGGAACGCGACTTTGTCACCCGCGAAGAATTTGACGCGGTTCGTACCATGGCGCAAAAGGCCCGCGAAGAAAATGATACGCTTAAGGCGCGGCTGGACAGAATGGAAATGAAGCCTGCGAAAAAGCCTGCAAAGAAAAAACCAGCGCCCCGCGCCAAAAAAACCTGAGACACTGATCCCAAACCCGGCAACGCCCGGTTTTTGTCCACAGTCCCGCCTTGATTGTGGGGGACTCGGGGTGCTGCAACGGCGTTTTCGCGCCGTCAATCAAACATTGACCTTATTATGCAAAAATAGCGCTTTACAGATAAGGCGTTTCGTAACACCATATCTGGTAAGGGTCAGGTGAAAATACGCTGATCCTAGAGCAAGCAACCAGTTTTAGTGGGTCGAAGCATCCGCAAGGCTAACAGCATAAGAGGCCAGGCATGTCGCTATCCGCGCAGGATTTCCACAACGACGACTTACATCCAATTGATATCGTTGAACATTTGGCCGAACATCGCGACTGGGAATTTGACCGTGTCGCCGATGATCAGATCGCCATGTCGGTGGAAGGTCTGTGGCGGAATTATTCAATCACGCTGGCCTGGTCGGATCAGGACGAAACCCTGCGCCTGATCTGCACCTTCGAAATGGAACCGCCCAAGGATAAACTGCCCAAGGTTTACGATGTTCTGAACCGGGTGAATGATGCCTGCTGGACCGGGGGTTTTACCTACTGGGCGGCACAACGGCTGATGGTCTACCGCTACGGGCTGGTGCTGGCGGGGGGGCAAATTGCCGGCCCGGAACAGATCGACACCATGATCACCACAGCCGTTAAATCCGCTGAACGGTTTTATCCGGCGTTTCAACTGGCCGCATGGGGCGAACAAACCCCGGCCGAAGCCATGCAGGTCGCCATCGCCGAGGCTTACGGCCACGCCTGAAACCGGGCCCAAAATCACGCCTGAATCGGGGCCTGAACAGCACCGGTTTACACCCCCGCCATTGGCACGCTAGTTTCGCCCTGAAACGCCGATAGGGATCAATATGAACACCGAAATTATCAAACAACGCGGCATGGTACTGCTTGGCTGTGGTAAGATGGGCTCAGCCATGTTGCAGGGCTGGCTGAACACCGGTATTCCAACCCGTGCGGTTTGGGTGCAGGACCCGCATCCATCTGAATGGCTGCAGGGGCTGGATGGCCTGAACCTGAATGCCGGTCTGCCGGAAAACCCGGCCATTGTCCTGATCGCGGTCAAGCCCCAGATGATGCAATCCGCGCTGCCGGTTCTGCGCCCCATGGGCAATGGCAGCACGCTTTTCCTGACCGTGGCCGCCGGCACGTCGATCGCAACCTACGAAACGGCGTTGGGCGCTCAAACGCCCATCATCCGGGCTATGCCCAACACCCCCGCAGCCATCGGACAGGGCATCACCACCCTGATCGGCAACGCCAATTCAACCCCGGCCGACATGCAACTGGCCGAAGGCTTGCTGGCGGCTGTCGGGCAAACTGTCCGGCTGACCTCCGAGGCCCAGATAGACGCCGTGACCGGTGTTTCCGGCTCTGGCCCGGCCTATGTTTTCCACCTGATCGAAACCCTGGCAAGTGCCGGTGTGGCGCAGGGCCTGCCCAAAGAACTGGCAATGCAATTGGCCAAAGCCACCGTCGCCGGGGCCGGGGCGCTGGCGATGGCCTCTGATCAGACCCCGGGTCAGTTGCGTGAAAATGTCACCAGCCCAAACGGTACAACCGCCGCCGCACTGCAGGTGTTGATGGACAGCGAAACCGGGTTCCCAACCTTGCTGAACCGCGCCGTATCTGCCGCAACTAAGCGCAGTAAGGAATTGGGATAATGGCAGAAACCAGCTTTGAAGAATTTCTGAAAACCGACATTCGCGTGGGTCAGGTCACCGCCGCCGAACCCTACCCAGAGGCGCGGGTGCCGGCGATCAAACTCTGGATCGATTTTGGCGGCGATATCGGTGAAAAGAAATCATCCGCCCAGATAACCGCGCATTACACTCCGGCCGATCTGATCGGCCGACAGGTCATGGCCGTGGTCAACTTCCCGCCGCGCCAGATCGGCAAATTCATCTCCGAGGTGCTGGTTCTGGGCGTCCCGGACGCTAAGGGTGATATCGTCCTGCTATGCCCCGACGCTGACGTGCCCGTTGGCGGGCGCATGCACTGATGCAAAAACTGCTGATCACCCGGCACATGCCTGATGCCGTTCTTGCCGCCGCCCGGGCCCGGTTTGACGTCACCCATTATGACAGCCCCCACGCCATGACCCGCGCCCAAACCCGCACCGCGCTGCTGGAATACGACGCCATCCTGCCCACCCTTGGCGATCCATTTGATGCGGAAACCTTCGCTGATCTGCCCAATTGCCGCTGCAAAATGCTGGCCAATTTTGGCGTCGGGGTGAACCATATTGATGTGGCGGCCGCCCAACAGGCGGGCCTCACCGTGTCCAACACCCCGGGTGCGGTGACCGACGCAACAGCCGACATCGCGCTGATGCTGATGTTGATGGCCGCCCGGCGCGCCAGCCAAGGCGAAGCACTGCTGCGCTCGGGCAATTGGGCCGGATGGGAACCAACCCAGCTTCTGGGCCTGCACATGACCGGCAAAACCCTTGGTATCATCGGCATGGGCCGGATCGGTCAAGCCATTGCCCGGCGCGCCCATCTGGGCTTTGACATGGAAATTGTTTTTCACAACCGCTCAACCGTGGCCGATGCCGGGGTGGCAGCCCGGCATCTTGAAAACGCCAATGCCGTGGCCAGGGCCGCCGATATCGTCGTTGTCGCTGTGCCCGGTGGCCCGCAAACCCATCACCTGATCAATGCCGGCTTCTTTGCCGCGATGAACCCCCATGCAGTTTTTGTGAACATTGCTCGGGGTGATGTTGTGGATGAGGTGGCGCTGATAGCGGCGCTGAAATCCGGCACAATTGCCGGGGCCGGGCTGGATGTTTATGAAAACGAACCCCATGTGCCGGACGGTCTGCGCGCCCTGCCAAACGTCACGCTACTGCCCCATATGGGCACCTCAGCCCTTGAGGTCCGGCAGGCCATGGGCCTGATGGCGGTGGATAATCTGATCGACTGGTCAGCGGGCCGGGAACCGGGCAACCGCGTCTAGCCGCGCGGCCCCCCGTCACCAACGGCCTGACGCCAGTGTTTGCGACACAGCGACACATAGGTTTCGTTGCCACCGATCTGGACCTGCGCACCATCCTTCAGCACATTGCCATCATTGTCCTGTCGCACCACCATGGTGGCCTTCTTGCCGCAATGACAGATCGTGCGGGCCTCGCGCATTTCATCGGCCAGCGCCAGTAAAGCGGCGGAACCCGGGAACAATTCACCACGAAAATCCACCCGCAGCCCGTAACACATCACCGGCACTTTCAGATCATCCACCACGCGGGCCAGCTGCCAGACCTGATCCGGCTCTAAAAACTGCGCCTCATCCAGAAATATACAGGCCACGGCACCGCTTTTCAGCCGCGTCGTAATCATCGCAAACAGATCATCCCCCGGTGAAAACGTATCCGCATCTGCGCCAATGCCAATCCGGCTCTTGATCCGGCCGGTACCGGCGCGATCATCCAGATTGGCCGTCAGCAGATAGGTCTGCATGCCGCGCTCATGGTAATTATGGGATGCCTGCAAAAGCAGCGTCGATTTACCGGCATTCATGGTGGAATAATGAAAATACAGTTTGGCCATGGGCTGCACCTACATCGTTGTCCAGCCCGGTTTCAAGCAACTCAAGCCAAAAACACCCGTAAAAACGGGTCAGGCCCGCCGAAATTGAAACACCCTAGGCCACGGGCCGAAGCCCTGGGGATGGAAATGGCCTTCGGTTCCAATAACAGCGGACCCATTACAGTGCCGGTTACCCGGTCCCGTAAGCGACGGCGGAAAAGAAACCTTCCCCACCGGATGCCGACGAAACGATGCCAGCCCAACTCATTAACCCCCAACCCTGGGGCCTTTTTACAATGACATTTGCAACTCCTGGTATTAATGGGAAAGATAGTGGTGAATTCCCCATGTTCGGGAATTGTATGATTGGGGTGGTTATGACTGCACACGGTACTTATCTGAAACAGCACACTGAAGCGCTGGTGAAGGACGTCGGACTTGAAAAAGCCTGTGAAATAACGGGAAAATCAAAGGCAACGCTTGGTCGATACTATTCTGACCTGCCTGAGCATGCGGATCGATTCATGCCGATCAGTGCCGTGGCAGAGCTGGAAAAAGTCTCAGGTTACCCCCACGTCACCGGTGCATTGGCCGAGCTTAAGGGAATCACTTTTTCCTACGAAACCGGCACAAAAAACTCAACCGGTGGCAACGGTGTCACCTCTGACGTTATCGCCCTCAGCCAGCGTTTTGCCCAGTTGATGTCAGAATATCACCAATCCATTGAGGACGGCATCATTACCCTGAATGAAAGCAAACGCCTGTTGCGCGAAACCCAGGCCATTCAGCAGGTGCTGCTCAGCATGAAACTCAATCTGGAAGAAGAAGCGGTGTAGCCTTCAGAAAAACACCCGCTGGATGAACCAGAATGCCCCGACAACGGCAATGCCCAGTGAAATGGGCTTTGCAATTACATCGCTGTACCACGGCTTTTTGCCAAACCAGTATCCCACCGTCAGAAACGCCGTGCTGATGATCGCCAGCTGGCCAAATTCCACCCCCAGATTAAACCCGATCAAGCCGGTGAAAAACCGCGTCGGGTCCAGCCCGATATCCCCCAGAACTGAGGCAAAGCCCAGCCCGTGCAGCAAGCCAAAACCAAACACCACTGCCGTGCGCCAGGGCCGCAATTCGCTTTGCAGAATGTTTTCCACCGCCACATAGACAATTGACGCCGCAATCAGCGGCTCAACGATTGACGCGGGCACAGAAATAACCCCCAGCGCCGCGCTGGCCAGTGTCACCGTGTGGGCGATGGTAAAGGCCGTAACCTGGGTCAGGATCGGGCGCAGCTTGAGGGAAAAGAAAAACAGCCCCAGCACAAACAGAATGTGATCCAGCCCCTTGGGCACAATGTGGATAAAGCCAATCTTTATATAATCCAGAAACGCCACCAGCCAGGTTTGGCGCGCACTGCCGGTGCGGGGCAGGGGCGCACTTAGCTCACCGCCGGTCAGATAACCCGAATAACCGTCTTCGCTGTCCAGAACCTGGCGCACCACCAAAGGCCCGTTTTCGGATTGCCAGCCAAATACCACATCGCTGTTATCATTGGGTAAAGCCGCCATTAGAAACAGCACACTTTCGCGCGAAAGTTCCAGGTTGCCAACCTCGGGCACCTGAATATCCACGATCTCCAGTTCAACCCGCTGTTCCCCGGCATTCAGGGTAATACCCTTGCGTATGTCGGGCCAGATTTTGCGCAGCGCCACGTCCAGCTCGGCCGATCCCATGGCGCGAAACCGGTCATACAGCTCAGCCAAAGGTGAGGCATTGGTATCCTCCAGCTCCGTCAGATCCAGCCCGGCCACCAGCGATTCCAGCGTCAGTTGCATTTCAATCTCAATGCGGTCCGCACTCACCGTCAGGTCGGCAATGGCGGGCCTGATTTCATGGGCGCGCAGCGGGTTAAACCCGGCCAGCAACAACATAAACGTGAGCATAAACAGGCTTGACAGCCGCCCCGCCAATAGCCGCTTATGGTGCGATAATGTAGGAGAGTGAATACCCATGAAATACCTGTCCGGACTGATTTTGTCTTTGCTCATTAGCACGTCCGCCGCCCAAAGCCATGAGTTTTGGATTTCCCCGGAAACCTATCAGCTTAACAGTGGTGAAAATATCGTCGCAGCGGTCCGCAACGGGCAAAAATTTTCCGGTGGCCCGTTCAGTTTCCTGCCCCAAAGGTTCATCCGGTTTGATCTGGTACAGGGCGAAAACGTGGTACCGGTTGAGGGCCGGATCGGTGACCGCCCGGCGCTCAATATGGCGCCGCCAAATGATGGGCTCTGGGTCGTGGTCCACCAGACCAAAGCCAGCAAAATCACCTGGAAAGAATGGGAAAAATTCGCCGGTTTCGTTACCCATAAGAAACTTGGCAATGCGCTGGTTGAACATTTTGAACGTGGCCTGCCGGAAACCGGGTTTAGTGAATCCTACACCCGCTATGCCAAAGCACTGGTGGCCGTTGGCAATAGCGATGGCGCCGATAACAATGTCGGGATGCGCACCGAATT
>VAPM010141110.1_pt1 | contig 11965 bp, 8 predicted proteins | sample 3395091 | NCBI WGS metagenome assembly VAPM01 (sample SAMN08290445, study PRJNA428436) | hydrothermal vent metagenome | isolation source: Deep-sea hydrothermal vent chimney 3 | place: Pacific Ocean: Juan De Fuca Ridge | reverse complement strand
TATTTTTATTTTTATTTTTATTTTTATTTTTATTTTTATTTTTATTTTTATTTTTATTTTTCAAGTATACGAGAAATAATTTTTGAAATAAAGTTGTAAAAACAGTATCTTATGTACACTTTTTGTACAAAATGAGGGTTGGCGTAATTACTTCCAATTTTTTAAAGGATCTACCCCCCTTTAAATATTAATAATAAATTTCATACTTTTGAGTGATCCGCCTGTTTGACCGAGCTGTTAATCTTTGCCCAAATAAAAAATTTATGTGTGGGTGAGAGTAATGAAAAAAATAAATTGGTGTTTTAATATTGCGATAGTGCTAGGTAGCTTAAGTTTGGTAGCTTGTGGTGGTGGTGGTGAAAGTTCTAGTGCGCCGGGAGCTGCAACACCCCCCAATGTTACCTCTATTACACCAGCAAATGGCAGTACAGGGGTTTTAACCAATACTACACTCAGTGTTACTTTTAGTGTGGATATGGATACGGCAACGATTAATAACAGTAATTTTACTTTATCAGGCGCTAATCCGGTGAGTGGTAGCATTGCTTACGATGCTGCCACGCGCACCGCAACCTTTACGCCCGATGTGCCTTTAAAGCCAGGCACAGATTATACCGCTAGTCTGACAACCAGCGTGACAGATTCTTCAGGTAATGCCTTATCTGCGGTTTTTCAGGGGCAGTTTAGTACCGAAACATTTATTCGCCGGGTGTCGGTGGATTCCAGTGAAACAGAAGCTAACGGGAGCAGCGTGCAGCCTAAGGTCAGTTCCGATGGTCGCTATGTGGTGTTTCAATCTTTTGCAAACAACCTGGTGAGTGGCGATACGAATAATAAGGGGGATATTTTTATCCGTGACACCAAAACGGGTGACACTACTCGGGTGAGTGTTAGCACCGCTGGTGTTGAGGCTGATAATGATAGTTCTGAGCCGGCTATCAGTGCCGATGGCCGTTATGTGGTGTTTCAATCCGATGCCACCAACTTGATTGGTGCCGGTAATGATACCAATAACCGCACGGATATTTTTCTTCATGATACCCAAACAAAAAGCACCACTCGAGTGAGTGTGAGTGACAGTGAAACGCAGGCTGATTTTTCCAGTACGCTTCCAGATGTCAGTGCCGATGGCCGCTATATTGTCTTTAAGTCCAGTGCCACCAACTTGATTGGCGCGGGTAATGATACCAATGCAGTAACCGATATTTTTGTGCGTGACACCCAGCTGGAAACCACCATTCGGGTGAGTGTGGATAGCAACGAAGTGCAGGCAAACGGACAGAGCGGTGTCCCACGTATTAGTGATAATGGTCGTTATGTCGCTTTTATATCGAGAGCCACCAATTTAATTGGTGCCGGCAATGACAGCAATGGTTCACAAGATGTGTTTGTTCGTGATATGCAGGCGGGCACGACCGCCCGTGTCAGCGTTAGCAATAGTGACGCAGCATCGAATGGAGACAGTTATGCCCCAGGTATCAGTGCCGATGGCCGCTATGTGGCCTTTTATTCATCAGCAACGAACCTGATTGGTGTCGGTAGTGACAACAATAGTGTCAACGACATTTTTGTTCGTGATACCAAGCTGGGTGGCACCACTCGGGTGAGTGTGAGCAACAGTGGTAGCGAGGTGAATGGCGGTAGCTATGAGCCTCGCATTAGCGCAGATGGCCGTTATATCGTATTTCAATCGGATGCCAGCAATCTGATTGCATCGGATACCAATGGCGCCGCTGATGTTTTTGTGAGAGATACGCAGGCGAGCACAACTATTCGGGTAAACGTTGATAAAAGTGGCAGTGTTGGTACGGCTTTCGGTTTTGGTACTGTAAGTATTGGTATCAGCGCAGATGGCCGTTATATCGTCTTTAACTCCAATGCGACTAATCTTGCACCGGAGGGTGATAGCAACGGTGCCTATGATGTCTTCAGGGTGCTAAATACAACACCTTAAAGTGTTCTTGTCTTAAAACTATGCTTGCTGTTCAGCTGGGCATGGTTTTTAAGGTAAAGTGATTGATCATTTTAGTAACGCAGCTCCAATGCATCACATAAAAATTGCATATAGATATCGGCTGCCGAAAAAAAACTGAATACATCATCACGGAAATCCTTATCTAAAACAAATTTGTTGGTAACCTGTGCAATGGCAATAAAATCTTTGCGCTTTAAGTCTTCAATTAAAGGGTGTTCTTTGTCATAGCCCTTTGGCGGGCGAATAAGCGTATCGCCACCTAATGAAAAAATTTTATTAAAGGCTTTATCTTTTTTAATTTCCAGCCATAAGGATTGTTTTTCACAGATCCAGTCACGGATACTGCCGAGCGAATCAGAGTCTGGCCGCCAGATACCGGCAGCAATAAAATTATTACCCGGCTCAATGTGCACATAAAAACCCGGGGAGTGCACATCTTTGGCGCGTTCATGGCGAAATTGAATGCCGATGTTCAGCTTGTAGGGTGATTTGTCTTTGCTATAACGTATATCCCGATAAACACGCATTAGTGAGCCACCGACTTTTTTTGGTCGCGCCTGAAAATGAGGGGATATCATCATCAACTCATCTGTAAAATCCTCGATAAAATTTAAAGCCGGTGTGCGAACCACATCTTCATAATCCTGCTTATGTGCATTAAACCATTCACGCTGATTATTCTGCGCAAGCTGTCTTAAAAAGGTCATTGTTTTTGTTGTGAAGTAAGGATTAGCCATATGAATTATTCTTTGAGTGTGGCAGTGACAGAGCTTAGAGTAACATTTTGTGGGTGATTTATCATAGTGTGGGTATATTTTTTAGAGTCGATCTAAAGAGTGAGGTGTATTTTTTAGAGCTGATCTAAAGTGTAATAAAGACTTGTAAATTTTGTGCCTTTTGAACCTTAATCAAAGTTGATCTGGATCAGAAATACAAACTATTTTTTTTAAGTAATTTCTAAAGAACTCCCTTTTTTAGTCGCTATAACCCACAACAATATTTATGCAGGATCCCCTTTAATGAGTAGTTTTTCTTCAACGTTTCTTTCGCCCTCCGTTACCATTTTAAACAGGCTTAAATTCACCCAAAAATTTGCACTTATTTTTATTATATATTTAATTCCGATGGTTTATTTTGTTTTCGTTTTGATAACCGGCGAGGCAAAAGGTATCGAGCATGCGAAGCTGGAAAAAAAGGGGGCGGAATATATGGTAAAAGTTCGCCCTCTTTTTGAACATATGGCGCAAACACGTGGCATGACGAACGCTTATCTTCATGGCAAAGCAGAGCTCAAAGAAAAAATAATGAGCAGGCGCTCGATGGTTGATAAAGAACTGGCTGCATTAGCCAATATTGATGCGCGATTAGGTAAAGTACTAAATACCGCCGAACGGGTAAAGCTTATTCAGAGCAAATGGAATAGTGTTGTTCAAAATGCTTTTACGATGAAAAGTGATAAGGCGTTTGCTGCTCACACCGTTATTATTGAAGATGTGCTTGAGCTTAAAGAACATATATTAGAATCATCAAGGCTACTGCTGGATCCTGTATTAGATAGTAATTTTATGGCAAGCGCATTGAGCTTACGTATTCCAACCGTAGTGGAAAATATGGGCAAGGCACGCGGACTAGGCGCTGGCATTGTGACCGCAGGTAGTTTTACTCCTGAATCTTATTTGAAGTTAATGGGTTTTATTCAAACAATTGAAAATGCAAATAAAACTATGATGCATGGCTTTAATGTGGTGTTCGAAAACAATACTACTGCTCGTCAGAAATTAGCATCGTTAAGAGAAAAAGCAAATGAAGCAACACGCCAGTTTATTCAATTAACAAAAAGCGAAGTGCTTGATGCCAAAAAAATAAATATTGATGCCGTTGATTATTTTTCGAAAGGCACCCAGGCAATCGCTGCAAATCTGGCATTGTACGATGCGGTAATGCCTGTATTAAATGACGTCCTGGAAAAACGTATCAGTAGTTCCGAGCGTGAAATGGGGTTCCATTTTATTTTAAGTTTGCTATTACTTTTTGGCACTCTTTATTTATTCAGTGGTTTTTACCGCAGCCTGATGAATTCGATTAATGCCGTAAAGATAGCGGTACACGCAATGGCAAAAGGTGATTTAACCGCAGAAATAAAACTGAAAGCGAAAGATGAAATGCAACTTATTGCAACAGACATGAATATGATGATTGCAAAAATAAATGCCCTGGTATCTCAGGTAGTCAGTTCTGCAAACCAGGTTGTGAATTCAGCCGAGTTAAGCGGAGCTGCATCGGAAGATACGCGTGATGGTGTTAATCAGCAAAACCAGGAAATTGAGCTGGTGGCAACGGCAATGAATGAAATGTCTGCAACGGTGCATGAAGTTGCCAATAATGCTGCAAGCACCGCAGAGGCAACACGTAATGCGGATACGGAAGCAAAAGCAGGGCAAGCCGTTGTTAATCAAACGATTGATTCAATTAATGTGCTGTCAAATGAAATGCAGCAGGCCAGTGGCGTTATCAAGCAACTTGAAGAAGACAGCGAAACCATTGGCACAGTGCTCGATGTGATACGCGGTATTGCCGAACAAACGAATTTACTTGCACTTAATGCAGCGATTGAGGCAGCACGCGCAGGTGAGCAAGGTCGCGGATTTGCTGTTGTTGCGGACGAAGTAAGAACACTAGCCAGTCGTACGCAGGATTCGACTCAGGAAATCCAGACAATGATAGAAAAATTACAACAGGGATCGCGCAAAGCCGTAAAGGTGATGGATGAGGGAACACGGCAAACAGAAAAAACCGTTACCCATGCTACTGAAGCAGGAACAACACTGGATTCGATTACCGCTGCCGTTGATCATATCACCTCGATGAATGAGCAAATTGCCAGTGCAGCAGAAGAACAAAGCAGTGTGGCAGAAGAAATTAATCGTAATGTTGTTAACGTGCGTGATATTGCCGGGCAAACGGCGAATAATGCCAATAAAACTGCAGAAAACAGTAGTTCGCTGAAAGATGTTGCATCACAACTTCAGGTGCTTGTTGCAGAGTTTAAAGTTAACTAACCTGTAAAAGTTTAGGCCAAATATGACACATCACTTGCAAAAGTGAGAGTTACCGGTTTTGATAAAGTTAGTAGCCCGGATGAAATAAAATGTAATCCGGGAAATAATGCATTATACTCCCGGATTTCGCTGCGCTACACCCAGGCTACATAAATAAAAAGACACGATTGACAGTTTACCAATGTAGATTTCCTTATCCCGACTTCAGGTTATATACTCTACTTTTTGCTGATAGTGGCTATTTCTCAAGAAGTATGAAGTTTAGATGAATATAATTAATCAGTTATCCATTAAATATAAAACGTATTTACTGGTAGCTCTTATTGTTGTGGTGGCACTGGTTTTATCGCTGGTATCCAATGACGGACTGCACACTCTTCGTCATGAGCTGGATGAGCTGATTGCCTCAACCCAGATTGAACGCTATACCAATAAACTGATACTCGAAGAACAGAAATATCGTTTAAATGCAAATGGTTCAGTTTATGATCCTGATGCGGCGAATCAGGCATTTGACAATGCACTGGGGTATGTCGACAAGATCTACCATATTCTTAACCGCAGCAGTGCTCTGGGCCACAAAGACTTATCAAATAACATAGATAAAACTCGACACTCAACAGATGAGTATAAAAGTCTCTATCTTAAAGCCGTATCATTACTAACCGAACTAAACAAACAGGCAACGATATTGGCGCAGGAAGGCGAGACCATTACCCTGCAAATTCAGCAATACGTTGAAGCAAAGCGCGTAGAAATCAAAAAAAAGCTGAAGCAGAAAACCATTGAGAAAATCAATAACGGCTCAAACATCTGGCAATACACTTATGTAACACGGCTGGACGAAAAAAAGTATCGCCTGAGCCCGGATGACGCTGTTTTTAAAGTCTTCAAAAATAATTTTGCTTTTATGATGAGTGAATGGACCCGACTGAAAAAAATGTCGGATCAACCTTTTGAATTCGACAAGCTCGAAAAATTTCATGCCTCAGCCATAAAGTATGAAAAGGCCATGCAAGTCTGGGTTGATTTTAACAAACAATTGACCGTAACCGTATTACCAGGAATGCAGCGATTAGGGCAAAGTATTATCGCCAACGCCATTCAGTCTGCTGAACGTTCAGTTGGCCATATGTCAAGAAAACGCAACAGTATCGCGCTGACATTAACGATAGTAAGCATTGTTACCATTATATTGGGTATCTTGTTTGGAGCAGTTATTGCCCGTTCAATTTCATCAGTTGTGGCATCTTTTCAGGGTGGCCTGCTGAACTTCTTTGCATATCTTAATCAGCAACAAAAAATGGCACAACCCATCGTGGTTGAGGGCAATGATGAAATTGCAGTAATGGCCAAAGTGGTAAATGAAAATATAATAAAGATCCAGAATGTCTTTGACAGAAAGAGTGATTATCAACACGCCCTGCTGGAATGGTCAAAAGTAGATTATCTGGATGACCATTTCACCATTCATAAAGCAACAGAATTATCAGCCAAAGCCCTGCATGCCGAACGGGTGAGCATCTGGTTATTCAATGATGAGCAAACAGAGCTATGTTGTGTTGATATATATTTAAGTGATCTGGATAAGCATGAAAGTGGTATTGTGTTATTAAAAAAAGATTACCCTGAATATTTTAAAACTATTTTGAATGGTGAAACACTGGTAGCAAATAATGCCAGAGAAGATGCACGTAGCTGCGAATTTAATAAAGATTTTTTCCAGCCATTTAATATATATTCAGTTCTGGATTTACCCATTGTGCAGGATGGCAAACCGGTTGGTGTGATCCGCCATGCAAAAATAGGTGAGGTTAAGGAGTGGGCTCTGGATGAACAGGATTTTGCCAGTTCGGTTGTCAATGCACTATCACTATCGCTGGAAATCAAGAAGCGCCAACGCGCACAGGAAGAATTAAAAGAGCAAAAGGAAATACTGCACTATCATGCACACCACGATCGCTTAACAGATTTACCAAATCGATTTTTATTTGATGATCGCCTTGAGCAGGCAATTAAACAGGCAAAGCGCAGTGAAACAAAGATAGCAGTATTATTTCTCGACCTTGATCATTTCAAAGGCGTGAATGATTCAATGGGACACAAAGTGGGCGATGAACTACTGGTTGAAGTAGCCAGGCGTTTAAAAAGTAAAATCCGACAAACAGACACCCTTGCACGGCTAGGTGGTGATGAGTTTGCGATTGTGCTGGATCAGGTTGCAACGAATGACGTAGTAGTCGATGTAACACAAAATCTGTTAAAGATAATGCACGCGCCCATAGAGTTGCAGGATAAACCATTCTATGTCACCTTCAGCGTCGGCATTGCTGTTTATCCTGATGATGGCGATAATGCAGAAACATTATTAAAAAATGCTGATGCCGCCATGTATCATGCCAAGGATGATGGCCGAGACACCTATCAATTCTATACTGAAACCATGACCGAGAAAGCCTTTGAGCGTATTGCAATGGAAGCAAGCTTTAGAAATGCATTAAGCCGTGAAGAATTTGTAGTGTATTACCAGCCACAAATTGATGCGCAAACCGGGCAGTGCATAGGAATGGAAGGGCTGGTTCGCTGGCAGCATCCGGATATGGGGCTGATATCACCATCCAGGTTTTTAACCTTTGCACATGAAACTGGCTTGATAATCCCGCTTGACGAGTGGGTGATGAGAACAGCCATGAAACAATTTGCACAATGGTATCAGGCTGACTTAAATCCAGGTGTACTGGCATTAAATCTAACAATGGTGCAATTAAAAAATGAAAATTTTGTCAGTACTTTACAGGCACTAATGACAGAAACAGGTTGCCAGCCACAATGGCTCGAGCTGGAAGTAACCGAAGGCCAGATTATGCAGGACTCCAATTTGGCAATACAAATATTAAACCAGATTAAAGCACTGGGTATCAGCCTGGCAATTGATGATTTTGGAACAGGTTATTCGTCGCTATCGCAGCTTAAGCGCTTACCAATAAACAAGCTAAAAATTGATCAATCATTTATACGTGATTTACCGAAGGATGAGGACGATGTGATGATATCAAAGTCCATTATTGCACTTTCAAAAAACATGGGCTTAACCGTTATTGCTGAAGGCGTGGAAACCGAGGCACAAAAAGATTTTTTACTGCATAATGGCTGCCGCTATATTCAGGGTTATTTATACAGCAAGCCGTTGCCTGCTGCTGATATTAAGCCAAAAATACTGGAAGATTAAAACAGCCTGGTTTATTTTTTCGGTTCTGATTCAGGCTTTACTTTTTGTTTCTGTTTTCTCAGCCACCGTTTAAATTCTGCTGGGATGGCAGTCATTCTTTTATTTTCGCTCAAACGGTCTTGTGCAATCATCGCATTTGTTTCTGCAATACGGTTTTTAGTGAGCGGATGCGTAGCAAAAAATTCAACTGTTGCATCTTTGCCAAGTTCCTTTTCAAAAACCTTGAACAAAGCCAGTGCACCATTTGCATGCCCATAAATTTTAATCAGACTTGCAATAGCATCTTTATCCGACTGGTATTCATATTCACGTGAAAAACGCATCAAGCTGGCCATACCGGTTGAACCTATTAGATCACTAACAACCGAGTCGCCCGCAGATGTACTTATAACCGATAAAACGATACCCACCACAATACCATGGCTGACACTTAAAATAGGGTGGCGGTATTTAATATGTGCCACCTCATGGCCGATTACCATGGCAAGCTCATCTTCAGTTGCAAGCTTTTCAATCAGGCCTCGATATAAAACAATATGCCCGCCTAATGTTGCAAAGGCATTAACTGTGTCGTCATTAACATAATGAACTGTAATATTCATTGTTTCAGGAAGCTTAAAGCTGCGGATAACTTTTTGAGTAATATTCTCCAGATAGGGTGGAAGTGCTTCTGTCTTTTGTGTTTTTATAAATCCAGCAATGGGCAACTCTTTTTCGAGTTTAAAAGGAATTTTATCGGCAAAATTATCAACAACAAGTATAAGTACCGAGATTAAAATAAAAATAGCGGCAATTAAACCAACCGTTAAAATAAAAAATTCTTTTAATGGATGGGTCTTGCTGGTGTTAATGTTTTCCGGTAGTTCAGGATTTGAATATTCCATAACAGCTTACTGTTGCCTATGCGGGTATCAGTGCGGTTCCATAAGCAAGTACTTCGACTGAGCCCACAGAATTTCCATGGCCTTTATGAATACTTGCTGTTTCCATTTTAATATTGAAAACAAACTCGGCATCCAGATGTTTTGCTTCTTGTTTCATTCTTAAGATAGCTTCACGACGTGCACGGTCCAGTAACGTTTCGTATGAGCTAATGCGCCCGCCAAAAATATTGCGTAAGCTGGCCAAAAAGCGCTTAAAATAATCTACAGAAATAACAACGCTGCCTGTTACCAACTGGCTTTGCAAATCGGGTCGGCCTGCTGGTGGCACCCGTGATGCAATGGCGGGAAGATAGTTTAAAGCTCGTTCTCGTTTACGTATGGACTTATAATGTTTGGCTTCGGCATAACGGCCAAAACCATAGCCTAAGGCAAGCAGGACAATAAACAGGATTAAATCATACATTCAATATAACTCCCGGTTTCTGCTGCATTACTCTAATGTTACCGCGGTGCCATAAGCAAATAGCTCGGCAGCACCTGCCGCAACACTTGATGTAGAAAAGCGAACATTAAGCACCGCATTTGCACCGGTTGATTTTGCCATTTCAAGCATTCGCTTATAGGCTTCTTCACGTGACTCCTGTAACAGTTCAGTATAACCTTTTAACTCGCCACCAAAAATATTTTTAAGGCCTGCCATAAAATCCCGACCGACATGTTTGGCGCGCACTGAACTACCCTGAACCAAACCATAGTGTTTAGTTATGCGCTTGCCAGGCACCACTTCAAGATTGCTTACAATCATTCAATTTCTCCAGTTTGCTCATCCAGACTACCAAAAGATTAACCTTAACCATAGCACAGCCAATAGCAGTAGCACGAAAATTCACTTTACCGTTGTGCTTAAACATACCAGTCTTGTGGGATATCGCTGGCTGGCATGGGGGTAACTTTAAAAATAATTTCATCTTTATTTAAGGGCTTTGCTGTTACTTCAACTTCCTCAGCATCGCGTCCCTGGCTGTATCTCGCAACAATCTGACCAGCCAGTTTTAGCTCACCATTAGTTATTTCACCTTCGATTAATGCCAGTGGGCCAGGATGGCTGCTAATGTAAAGATGGGTAAATTGTTTTTTATAGCCTTCCAGAAATTTATTCTCACCTTCTTCACGTGACACAATAATTTTATATTTATCGTTAGGGCGAATATGGCGGCCAACTTTTAGTAACATGATATCATCGAGTTCGTATTCACGGTTGCCACGGTGTTTCCACAGGTCGACCAGTTTAACCGAATAGGATTTGTCGGTTAAAAAACAACAGCCACCGGCAGGCGTGGCATAATCTTCAAAACCAAATTGTTCTGCAAGTGCAAACTGGGGTTTACGGGTGCGTCCAGAAAAATCCAGCAGCTTATCACGATCCAGCCAGCCTTCACGTTCAGGCAATGTGGCTGGTAAGTGTTGTGCACATAACGGGCGAACCAGTAAATCACCTGCGCCGGATTCCCGTTGAATAACCGGCATAGTGTCTTTGCGTTGAGACATTGGCCGTTGGCCAATTACTTCACCGGTAATAATAAAATCAAAATCATTTTCTTTAATCCACTCAAGTGCTTTTTTAACCATAAAGCCTTTACAGTCCAGGCAGGGATTCATGTTCTGCCCATAACCGTGTTTGGGGTTGAGCAAAACATCCTTGTATTCTTCAATTACATCAATAATATGTAATTTAATCCCAAGTTGCTCGGCTACCCATAAAGCATTATTACGTTTGGGTTTGGCTTTATCTTTTTTGCGGATGGCATGGGTATGGCCTTCAACACAGAAGCCGGTAAAAAAATTAATCCCTTCAACATGGATGCCCTGTTCCATAATCAGTTTTGTTGCAAGGAGTGAGTCGAGGCCACCGGAAATAAGGGAGACCGCTTTAATTTGTTTTGTCATCTGTTAACAAGACCTGCGTAAGAATTGTGTCGTTTGGGGAAATAATATAAAAGCCAGTGTAGCCATTATAACAGATTATTATTGCAGAGCTTATTTTTGATATTAGCCCAGAGAGTAATCGTTGCTGCTAAAGTCGTAATTAAGCTCGGCGTTGGGTGAGTGAATAAAATAGCCCTGAAAATAACGAACACCCCATGACCATAGCATGGTCAGGGTTTTTGGGTCTTCCAGAGAACCAGCAATAACCGCAACATCAGCCTGTTGCGCTTTTTCGACCAGTTGCTGCACTTTTTTGCGTACCTGCGGATCCGCTTGTATTTGACTGATTAAGGCACCACTGAGTTTGACATAATCCACTTTAAATTCTTCCAGCAATTGCAGGCTGTACTCCGTAGACCCAAAGTGGTCAATGGCAAACTGGCAGGTTGGGCGCGGCAGGTGAGTAATGAACTTATGCGTATCTCTTTCGCGGGTTAAAATATCGGCTTCAGGAATTTCAAAGGTAATACGGTTAGCACCGATTAAGCCGATACTGTTAATGCAATTATTTACCCAGATTGAAAAAGCCCCTCTGGACAAGGACTCGCCTGAAAGTTTAACAAAAAAATTACCGCGCACTTTCATTTTTGCATCTCTGGCATAAACATCAAGTGTGTTTTCAAGCACCCACCTGTCAACTTCATGCACCAGATCATTCTGTTTTATAACAGGAAAGAATTGTGAAGGCAGGTAAAGCTTGTCTTTCTCATCGACAAGGCGAACCAGAACTTCATAGTATTCGTCATTTTTATCACCCATTCCGATAATAGGTTGAAACACAAGTTTAAAGCGACGCTGGTCAACGGCATGATAAATACGCGAGACCAGATCC
>VAPM010320876.1_pt1 | contig 11966 bp, 7 predicted proteins | sample 3395091 | NCBI WGS metagenome assembly VAPM01 (sample SAMN08290445, study PRJNA428436) | hydrothermal vent metagenome | isolation source: Deep-sea hydrothermal vent chimney 3 | place: Pacific Ocean: Juan De Fuca Ridge | reverse complement strand
TTTAGGGCAGCTTTTCGCTTGTACCTGAATAGTTACATACTTGCTAAATTTTTTATATTCGGCGGTTATTGGTACGTGTGGCGTACCCTTTGTTTTTAATCCATTTAACTCATAGTTAAGGAGTTTAACCGATGCTTAGAAAGGATGCCCGTAATATGTTATTGGCCTTGCTTTTTCTCAGCTTTTTTGTCCTGTCCGGCTGCATGCCTTCGGCCACACCTCAGAAAAAACAGCCCCCTACTTTTTTCCCGCCGGCTCCGTCTCTGCCGCGTTATCAATTCCTGCGTTCCTTTAACGGCTCCGCCGATTTTGCCAGAAAAGCCACTGGCCTGGCCGCCTTTATCGGGGTGCGGGGCCGTAATGGTTTTGTCTTTAAGAAGCCTTACGGGGTAGCAATGCGGAAGGGTATACTCTATGTCTGTGACTCCATGAACACCGTCTTCACCTTTGATCTGGCCAAGCAGAAATTTGCTCCTCTTGCCGGGGCGCAGGGCATGGGGAAATTGGTAGAACCCCTGAATATAGCCCTTGACAACGAGGGTAATAAATATGTTGCCGATCCTGTTCGTTCCCAGATTCTTAAATATGACAAGCACGACTTTTTTGTCAAGAGCTATTCCAATCCCGATGAATGGAAGCCGGTGGCAGTCGCGGTATATGGCAGTAATCTCTTTGTGGTTGACGGTACTCACAACAAAGGCCGGGTGCAGGTTTTTGACATAAAAACAGGCAGCGTGATTGACAGCATCGGCAATTCGGGAGAAGAAAATACCAAGTTACGTATCCCGGTGGATATCGCCTTTGATCAGGAGGGCTATATGTATGTCGTGGATATGGGGCGTTTCCAGGTCGTCAAGTATGATCGTGACGGTCATTACCGGGGGTCTCTAGGGAGCGCGGGCAGCAGCTTTGGCCACTTTGGCCGTCCCAAGGGTATTGCCATTGATCATGACGGACGGATATATGTGGCCGATGCCGCCTTTAACAACATCCAGGTGTTTGCCGCTAACGGCCAGGTGTTGACGGCCTTCGGCAGTCTGCCGCTGGACAAACCAGGCGCTCTGAATTTGCCGGCCGGGGTGGCAATCGATTATGACAGTGTTGATTATTTCAAGCAATATGCCGCTCCCGGTTTCAAAATTCAATATCTGATTGTCGTTGCCAGCCAGTTTCATCCCGACAGTTCTATCAATGTCTATGGCTTTGGCAAAATGACGGGCAAAATATATCCCTCTGATCAGGAATTATTGGATAAATATATGAGAGAGATGAGGCGTAAAGGCAAAGACCGGGCGGCGGAATAACTTTTTTAGCAAAACAGTGACTCCTTCATGGCTCAGATACCTGGCTCTGGCATTATTGCTGCCCACGGCCACAGCTCGTGCCGAATGGCGGCAATTTGTGCCCACCCTCTGGTATTCCACCGGCGGCTTGAGTTATGATTATCGATTTATCTCCCATACCTCAAAAGATAAGAGCCAGAACAGAGAAACCCTGAGCCGTAATAAGGAAGTCAGGGCGACCCTTGATTTTTCCAGTCTGGGCTATATCTATAACCCGGATCTGTTGATTTTCACTTTGGGCTTTGCCGGTGAGACAGATCGTAACACCCATACAACCGACCAGGATGAAGGCTGGCAGGTAAATAAAGGCGATGGGCTTAATTTCGATCTGGTGGGCCAGGTCTTGAGAAGAAAACATCTCAACTTTGATTTTCATCTTTCCGAGACCCGTCCTTTTATTAACTCAGTTTATGGTGACACTAGTTCCCGCGAGACGATTTTCCAGGGGGACAGTGCCCTTAATTACCGCCTGACCCCGCTCTCCGCCCGTTTGGGCTACAGCCATTATAAGTCTACTTCAGCAGATGACAGCGGCGCCGGTAGCACGACCACGCGCAGGGCGACGAACGATACCGTAAATATAACCTCCTCCTACAGGGGTAAAGACTATTCGTTGAATGGCGGGGCCTCCCATCGAATTCAAAAAAATGAAACCGACGCGAAGCCGGTATCGTCACTGAGCGGTAACAGTTCCAGTGCCAATGATTTTTTGCGGCTCTCCGGCACCTTGACCTATAAAAATTTTGATTTTTTAAGCTCCGGCAATTATTCGATTTCTCATACCGACGATGATCTGGTAAACGGCGAGACTCTGACCAGAAATACCTCTGCTCACAAGTCTTTCATCCAGGATATAAAGATTCATCTACCCTGGAATATGAGTTCAAAAGTGGAAATGAGCGTTGACCGCCAGGATAACTCCAGCCGGGATTTGGATCAAACCAGGGACTGGCAGTCTACTTATGACGAGAATGAGCATCTCAAGGCCAAGCTTAATCACCGTCTGTACGAAAGCCTGTTTACGCAGGTTAGTGTAGACTGGCAGAATCAGAATTCAGAAAGCGACAGAACAAAAACGCAAAATTATAATTTCTCCATTGACTATCGCAAACGACTCTTCGGCGGTTATCTGACGGCCAGAACCTCTAATGACCTGTTGATTACCGGCCAGCAGGGTACACCGTCCTACACTGATGTTATTTATACTGATATTAGCCAAGGGGTGCCCCCAAGTCCAGCACAAGTTCGGCTGACCCATTCCAATGTTGATTCTTCAACTGTTAGTGCTCAGATATGTTATTCAGGTTCTATTATTGATGGCGTATCTTATAGTTGTGACTGTTATGCTAATAATAGTTGTGATAGTACAACGGATACAAAATTGTGGGTAAGGATACAACAAGGTACGGATTGGAAGTTGAATTCTAACAATTCCACGATAGAGCTTATTAACTACACGCCGCCTGCTAATAATGAGCCTGGGTTGAGTTATCTCCCCAATGCAACATATAACGTTCGAGCAAAATATTCCCTGCCGGCAGATGAGGCTTATACCATCTCTTCCAACACTACTCGCTTCAACGTCAATTTACGCCTGTTCGATAATCGTCTTTCGTCCACCTATGAATATTCTCTGACCAAAGAAAAATTTCTTAGTGGTGATTCCGGCTTTCAAGTCTTGCAACCGCAGGTCACTCGTGATTATATTGACTTAGTATGGACAGAAAAACCATTTAAGGTTGAAAACGCTTATACATGGTTAGACGGCAATGACTTTTACGACCGACGCTGGCATTTGGAAACTTCATATAACGATGGGCACAAGATAACCAACTATTTGTATACTGGCTGGTGGGTTATTTACAAACGGGACGATGTGCACGGCGAAGATGCCAGTACAGAGACCAAACATGATGTTGAGTGGCATTTTAATACCGGTATTTCTTTTTCCGGGCCGGTACCGCTGACCGGTATTCATTATAATCTCAGCACCTCGCTTGTCAGCCGGCGCGGGAATGCCCCTGAATATCAGTTTGACGATAAGGGGTTGTGGCAGAATATAGACTATGAGAAGGATGATACTGATACCTACTATAATAGTCTAAAACTGTATGGAGTTATTCCCTATATAAAATGTACGGCCTCCGTCCAGGGCAGATACAGCTTGAGCAAAAACTTAACGAATGGCATTAATACCAAAAATTTATATTACATATTCGATGCTGAGCGTAACTGGATCTTTGGCGCGACCACCATCAGCCTCAACGGTAATTATTCCATCAACGATCAACGCGGAGAGGTGGGGGCACAAGATCAGGTGAACAGAAGAGTGGATACGAATTCAAAGATATTTTTAAAAATAAGACGGGTTTTGTTTTAGGATTGGCTAAATTATGGAGAATATAATGACACAAAAAATGGCAAAATACTGGCTTTATTTATGGGCTGTCATGCTGATAATGGCCGCGGGTTTTCTTTCCGGCAGTCAAACGGTAATGGCTGCTGAACCTGCCGGCCCGCCTGTCGATAAGGTTATGGGGCACAGCGATGCCGCTTCCATAGTTGTGGCGCGGGTGAATGGGGCGAAAATTAATATGGCTCAATTGATGGACAGAATATATGATTTAACCATGGAGCGCTACGGGCGGCGTGAAATCACCCCGCTTCTGGCTCAGAAAATAAAAGATGAATCTCTTAAGCAGTTGATTATGGAGGAACTGGCCTATCAAAAAGCGGCCCAAAGCATCAAGATCAGTGCTGCCGAGGCCAGAAAGGTTACCAACGCTCAGATTAAAACCATGGGGGGAGATAAAGCCCTGCGGAAATATCTGCGGGCGAACGGCATGAAGAACCGGGCCGCCTTTGAGGAACAGATTCGCCGCATGTTAACGGTGAGGGGCTATATCCGTCAAAATATAGATCCTAAAATCAAAATAACCGACAAGGAACTCAAAGCAGCCTATGTCCGGGGCCGGGCTTATTTTCATGCCCCGGAAAACGTTCAGGTAACCCGGATTTTATTTTTTGCTGATCCCAATGATCCGAAAACCATGCGGCAGATTTTGAAGGTGAGAAGCGAAATTATCAAGAAATATAATAACCACCCGGAAAAATTGAAGGCTAATGGTACATTTGTGGTAGAGAAAAACATTCACTTAAACAAGGTGGCCGATAAAGAACTCTATGAGGCTGCCAGAAAATTGGGGCGATATGAGATATCCAAGCCCGTTAAAATGAATGGTAATTTCTATCTTGTGCAGCTGACGGGCTATAAACCCGCTCAGAACAAGAGCTTCAAAATGGTGAAAAACTATCTTAAAAATGAAATTATGAGCCGTAAAAAGCAGGCCCTGCTTGCCGCCTGGCGTAAACAACTGCCCAAGGGCGCTAAAATAGAATTTGTGGACGTGAAACCGTGAAAAATCGACTTGTCTATATTCTTTTAATGTCGGCGGTTCTTTTTCTAACTGCTTGTGCCCCGGTAAAATGGGGCTATCAACTAAATTCGCCTGCTAAATTACAATGGCCGCCGCCGCCCAGTCCGGTCAAAATTGTTTATGACGGGACGCTTTCAGCCTTTAAGCCTACTGGTGAATCTATGTTTACCAGGATATTCGGCCGTGGAGACAGCGGCCGGATCATTAAGCCGGTGGCAGTGGCAGTGGGCAGCGACGGCCGATTGGCCATTGCCGATGCCTCCCTTACCGGGGTGCACCTTTATATACCCTCTGAGCAGCGTTATATGCTCCTGACTCATGCCGGCAAGTTGAGGCTGAAATCACCGGTCAGTGTGATTTTCGGCCCTGACCTGCGGCTCTACGTTTCTGATTCTATATGGCGGCAGATCTTTGTCTTTGACCAGCGGGGCGATTTCGTTCAGGGGATTTCCGCTGTTGGCAACACTACCCTGCAGCGGCCAACGGGGCTTACCATCCGGCCGGATAACAATTTACTCTATGTTGCCGATACCACGGCTCATCGTCTGGAGATATTTGATAATCAGGGGAAGTATCGGGGCCATATCGGAGAACGGGGCAAGGAGCCGGGAGAATTTAATTTTCCCACCCATATAGCCTCTGATGCCCAGGGGCGGATATATGTTAATGATGCTATGAATTTTCGGGTGCAGGTGTTTTCTCCCCGGAATGAGGTTTTGGCAGTCTTCGGCCATCATGGTAATGGTTCGGGAGATTTTGCCATGTCCAAGGGAATTGCCGTGGACAATAAAGGGGTGATATATGTGGTTGACACCCTGTTTGACCGGGTGCAGCTCTTTGATATACGCGGCGAGTACTTGCTGTCCCTGGGCGGTAAGGGCACCGGGCCCGGCGAATTCTGGCTGCCATCGGGAATATTTATTGATCATAAAACCCGAAAATTATATGTCTGTGATACCTATAATAAAAGGATACAGATTTTTACTCTGCACGATTAAAGCTGCCGGGGAGATAATGATGAAATGGTTTATCAGCTTGTTTGTATTCAGCCTGCTGTTACCGGTGGCGGCCGCCGCTGATAACAGCGGTATTCTTAACACCAAGCATAATCTGTCGGTGACCGGGCCGGGGCCGATTCACGCCTTAACGGAGACCAGAATCTGTATCTTCTGCCATACCCCTCATAATGCCACTCCCAATACACCGCTCTGGAACCGGGAGGTCACTCATGGTGTTAATTACCAGACTTACAACAGTACCACCTTTAACGTCAATCTGTCTCAACCCACCGGTTCATCACGGCTTTGTCTTTCCTGCCATGACGGTACCATTGCTTTGGGGCAGGTAAAAAGCGTCCTGGCCGGAATTAGTATGAATATGGAACTTACCGGCCGTCCTTCGCTCCTGGGTACGGATCTGCGGGACGATCATCCCTTTTCCTTTCCTTATGCCGAAGGGGTGGCCCAGAATCCTCAGTTGAAGCCCAGGCCAACCGACCTCCAGTTTGAGAACGGGGATGTGATTCAGTGTACCACCTGTCATGACCCTCATGATAATACCTTTGGCATGTTTCTCGCGGTGGATAATAATAAGACGGCTCTATGTCTTAAATGTCATGGCCGGACGGGCTGGACTACCTCGGCTCATGCTACGGTCACCAATACCTGGAACGGTACGGGACCTAACCCCTGGCCGGTTAACGCCCGTCTTGGATCGCACGCCCGCAATACCGTGGCGGATAATGGCTGTGAGAACTGCCATACTCCCCATAATGCCGGCGGCCCCCAGCGTTTGCTCAAATACCGCAAAGAGGAAAAAAACTGTATATATGCCTGTCATAATGGTAATCTGGGAGCCAAAAATATTGCCGCTCAATTTACCAAAATTTCGCATCATCCGGTGGAGATGGCAGCCATCGGTGATATAAACGGCACTCCGCATGATCCCACGGAAAATCCGACCCAGGTTACCGGTCATGTAGAATGTCAGGATTGTCACAATCCCCACACCGTAAATCCTTCAATTACCGCCAAAGCCCCCTTTGTCAGCGGTATAATCCAGGATGTTTCAGGAGTGGATAAATTGGGGGCGGCAGTAACCCCGGCAGTCTATGAGTACCAGATATGTCTTAAATGCCATGGCGATACAACCAGTATTACTGCGGCGATCAGCCGCTACAGCCCTAACACCAACCCCACCATCACCAATCGTCGTCTTGATATGGCGGTGACCAACCCGTCTTTTCATCCGGTCATGGGAATCGGCGTTAATCCCAATGTTCCCAGTCTGCCGAGTTCAACCTCGCCGGATCAGAGCATGAATGCCTCCTCGAGAATTTATTGCACGGATTGTCACGATAGTGACGAGACCCCCCGCATAGGGGGCACAGGACCCAGGGGGCCGCATGGCTCTATTTACCCCCATTTGCTGCGGGAACGCTATGAGACCCTGGATTATACACGGGAAAGTTATGCTGCTTACGCCCTTTGCTACCGCTGTCATGACCGGACAAGTATTTTGTCCGATGTCAGCTTTCAAAAAAGCAACAACCGCCAAGGCAGCATGCATGGAGGGCATAGTGGTCATCTCGAAGGTGTTACCAAGGCCACCTGCTCAGATTGCCACGATCCGCACGGCGTGGTGGACGATGGCGTTTCAGGCGACCACACTCACCTGATTAACTTTGACAGAAATGTGGTGAGCCCAATGCCTGGCTACACAACACCCATATACAAAGATAATGGTAAATTCAGCGGCTCATGTACCCTGATTTGTCATAACCACCATCATAGTGATGCGACCTACCCATAAAAACCTAACTGTTCAGCAGTGCTCCAGGTTCGTTCATTCGGGACTTCGAGGCATATTTTTGTATTCGAGAAGTGTTGGAGGGGCTGGCGGGTTACAGGCCCATCTTCTTGAGCCGGTAACGCAGGGCATCGCGTGAAAGGCCTAAAAAATCCGCCGCCTTGCGTTGATTACCGCCGCTTTTAGCCATGGCCTTACGGATAAAACGCTCCTCCATGGCCTCCAGGGAAAGATCGGCGGGCAATTCCATTTCTCTCATTCCCTTGTCTGCCGGGATATCAATTAGGATGCCCTCCAGATTTTCCTTGATATCCTCCACGGCGATATCGTTATCAGAAAGAACAACTAATTTCTCCACGAGGTTTTTTAACTGGCGGACGTTTCCGGGCCAGGCGTGATTCTGGAGAATTTTCATCCCCTTTTCGTCGATAGTTTTGCTGCCGGTATCGTATTTCTGACAAAAAGTTTTTAAGAAGGAATCCGTCAAAACCGGGATATCTTCCAGCCTTTCCCGTAAGGGTGGAAGTTCAATAGTGGCAATGTTCAAACGGTAGAAGAGGTCTAAGCGGAATTCCTTATGCTGAACCTGGGCGTTAAGGTCATGATTAGTGGCGGCCAGGATGCGGACATCGGCTGGTATATCCTCCAGGGCGCCTATGGGGCGGAATGATTTTTCTTCGAGGAGTTTTAATATCTTCGACTGAAACTGATAGGGCATGTCTCCCAGTTCATCTAAGAGTACGGTGCCGCCATTGGCCGCCTCAATAAGCCCTTTTTTGGAGTTTTTGGCATCGGTAAAGGCCCCTTTTTCATAACCAAATAACTCGCTCTCAATGAGATGCTCGGGGATGTTAGAGCAGCCGATCTGCAGGTATGGGTAGTCCCGGCGGTTGCTCATCTCGTGAATTTTCTGACAGAGATAATTTTTTCCGGTACCTGATTCGCCAAGAATCAGGATGGTGAGGTCTGATTTCACTGCCAGCCGTTTGGTGATGGTAAAGACCTTTTTCATTTTTTCGCTGACGCATTGCAACTCCCCCGGTTCGGCTTCGCCGGTAGAGGACATCTCTTCCTTGATATTATCAAGGGTTTCCTTTAATTTGTCAAAATCAATGGGTTTTTCCTGGTAATCTCTGGCCCCCAGCTTCATGGCGGCAACGGCGCTGTATAACTCCCGTTGACCGCTGATCATGATAACTATAATCTTCGGCCGGGAATTTTTAATGACCTTCAGGATTTCCAGGCCGTCAATGGAATCCTGCAGCTTCATGTCAAGGAGAACTATATCCGGTTCCTTATCCTCTATAATCTTCAGGGCTTTGGTGCCTGAACCGGCGGTGAAGGCGGTAAAACCCTCGTTTTTGACAAATTTTTCCAGCCCGCAACGAATCAGGGATTCGTCATCAACAATAAGAACCTTGAGGGGGGGCTGATGAGATTTAGATGGCGGCATATGGTTTCTGGAATTTGGCGGCAGGCAAAATTTTTCTAAAAGTTCATTACTCTAAAAAATTAATTTATCATATTATTTTTTGGTAATAATTTCAATAAAGATAAAATCTTAGATTAAGAAAAATCGTTTAATTTTAAATTATTAAGGCCTAAGAAGAATTTTTCAACATGGATAAAAAATAATCATAATGCATAAAGTAGGTAGTGCGGGAGTGTTCGCAACCGATTATAATTTAAGGATTGATTTTTTGTAATCCAGCGGGGTGAAGATCTCCCCTTAAACTAACGGGTTGAGAATGATTGTTAGAAAACAAACGAGAAAGATAGAGGTGGGTGGTGTAGCCATCGGTGCTGGGGCGCCAATCGTGGTACAGTCCATGACCAACACCGACACCAGAGATGTTGCGGCCACCGTCAACCAGATAAAACGCTTAACCGAGGCCGGCTGTGAGATTATCCGGGTGGCGGTACTGGACATGGAGGCGGCGCTGGCCATTACTCAAATCAGGGCGGCGATCTCTATTCCTCTTATTGCTGATATTCATTTTGACTGGCGTCTGGCAGTAGCCAGTATGGAAAATGGCGCTCATGCCGTACGGATCAATCCCGGTAACCTGGGGGGGGCCGACAAACTCGCCAGGGTGGTGGAGGCGGCTAAAAAACATGGGGCGGCTATTCGGGTAGGGGTAAATTCCGGTTCCTTGGAGCGGGATATTCTCCACCGTCACGGCGGCCCCTCCCCGGAAGCTCTGGTGGAAAGCGCCTTAAGGAATGTCGCTCTGCTTGAGAAACAGAATTTTACCAACCTCAAGATTTCGGTTAAATCATCGGATGCCATGTTGACGGTGGCGGCTTATCGGGCGCTGGCGGCCAGTTGTGATTATCCTCTGCATCTCGGCGTTACCGAGGCCGGGGGGCTTATCGCCGGTACAGTTAAATCAAGTGTTGCTCTGGGCCTTCTGCTGGCTGAAGGCATCGGTGATACCTTTCGTATTTCCCTGACTCGTGATCCAGTGGAGGAAATAAGGGTGGCCTTTGAACTGCTGCGGGCTCTGCATATTCGGGAACGGGGGCCGGAGCTGATTTCCTGTCCAACCTGCGGCCGCTGCCGGATTGATCTCTTTTCTCTGGCAGAGCAGGTGGAAGATTATATCCAGACCGTTAAAACTAATTTAAAGATTGCGGTTATGGGTTGTGTGGTCAACGGCCCGGGTGAAGCCAGGGAGGCGGATCTGGGTCTGGCCGGCGGCAGCGGCCTGGGAATTATCTTCAAGAAGGGCAAATTGTTCAAGAAGGTGCCGGAGGATAAATTATTCGCGGCTTTTGTGAAAGAATTAAAAAAAATGGAAGAAGAATAGTGACGATAATTTTTCGTCTAAGCTGCAAAATATGCGGCCTGGTTTATTTGGTTGAATAGTTACGAATCATAAAAGGAAGAAATTATGCGTTTTAGTGAAATGCTCATTCCCACTCTGCGGGAAAATCCGGCTGAGGCTGAGGTGGTGAGCCATAAATTGATGTTGCGGGCCGGTTTCATTAGAAAATTAAGCAGCGGTATTTATTCATATCTGCCCCTGGGGCTGGCTGTTTTAAGGAAGATTGAACATATTGTCCGTCAGGAGATGAACGCCGCCGGGGCTCAGGAGGTGCTGCTGCCCATGGTGCAGCCTGCTGATCTCTGGGAGGAGTCTGGACGGCTGAAAAAATACGGGCCGGAGCTTTTGCGCTTTCGGGATCGTCACGGGCGGGAATCATGTCTGGGCCCTACTCACGAAGAGGTGATCACCGACCTGATACGTAATAACGTCCATTCTTACCGCTCCCTTCCTTTGAACCTTTATCAGATCCAGACCAAGTTCCGGGACGAGATCAGGCCCCGTTTCGGCCTGATGCGGGGCCGGGAGTTCATCATGAAAGATGCCTACAGCTTTGACTCCGACGATGAGGCGGCTTCAGCGGCCTATGAGAAGATGCGTTATGCCTATCATCGTATTTTTGAGCGCTGCGGGCTTAAATTTCGGGCTGTGGAGGCCGATACCGGCACCATTGGCGGCAGTTTCTCCCACGAGTTTATGGTGTTGGCCGCCACCGGCGAAGACACTCTGGTGATCTGCCCCAAATGTTCCTACGCTGCCAATATGGAAAAGGCCACCTGCATGCCGCCGGCTGCCCCTGAGGAGCTGGAGCCTCTAACCATGGAAAAGATAACTACCCCCGGTAAACGTAAGGTGGCGGCGGTTACGGAATTCCTGCGTATTTCGCCGCGGCAATTGGTCAAGACTATGATTTTCATGGCCGATGGCCAGCCGGTGGCCGTCCTTCTGCGCGGCGATCATGAAATTCAGCCGGTCAAATTAAAGAACTTCCTTAGAGTCGATGAGGTGGAGCTGGCCTCTGATCAGGAATGTTTTGACGCCGTGGGCGTACCCAGCGGCTATATCGGCCCGGTGGGGATTAAGGTGCCCTTGGTGGCAGACCGCGAGGTCATGAGTTTAAGCAATTTTGCCATTGGTGCCAATGAAAAAAATCATCATTTTATCAATGCCAATCATGGCCGGGATTTCGAAATTGCAAGGGTGGCTGATCTACGGGTAATTACTGAAAATGACCGCTGCCCGCAGTGCGGGGCAACGCTGCAGCTTACCCGCGGCATTGAAGTGGGCCATATCTTTAAACTGGGCACAGCCTACAGCAAGGCCCTGCATGCTGTATTTCTCAACGAGGAAGGCCGGGAAACGCCCTTTGTCATGGGGTGCTATGGCATCGGGGTCAGCCGGGTGGCAGCGGCGGCTATTGAGCAGAATCATGATAAGGACGGCATGATTTGGCCCCTGCCCATTGCCCCGGCGGCGGTGATTATTTTAAATTTGTCCCCTAAGGATGAGGCGATCAGCAGGGCGGCGGAGGAGATTTATCAGGCCCTGCG
>VAPM010010044.1_pt1 | contig 11967 bp, 9 predicted proteins | sample 3395091 | NCBI WGS metagenome assembly VAPM01 (sample SAMN08290445, study PRJNA428436) | hydrothermal vent metagenome | isolation source: Deep-sea hydrothermal vent chimney 3 | place: Pacific Ocean: Juan De Fuca Ridge | reverse complement strand
TGTATTCTGGCCGCCCCCGGTTGCCCGGTCTTTGTTCCGGCTACAGCCATAAGTGCCCCCCGCCGCCTGTCTGTGATCGGAGACATAGCCTGTGATCCAACGTCTGAATTTTCGCCCGTAAAGGTCTATGACCGGACCACCACTTGGGATGCGCCTGCTTTGCGGGTTTGTGAGGAACCTGTCTTGGATGTTACCGCAATCGACAACCTGCCCAGCATGTTGCCTGTGGAGAGCTCGGTCGATTTTGCGACACAGCTTTTGCCGTCACTGGGCACGCTGGATGCCCTTGACTCTGGGGTCTGGGGGCGCGCAAAAGCGGTGTTTGACAGGCATGTTGGCTAGTTTTGAAAGGTGCGGCAAATGACGATCCATTGGTGTGGTACAGGGCTGTCGGCGATACCGGGTTTGCGCCGCTTGATTGCCGCCGGGCATGAAGTAACTGTCTGGAACCGTTCGGTTGAAAAAGCCCAGGATGCGGTTGGGGATATCACCAACCGTATTCAGGCATTTGATATTGCCGCCCTTGGGGCCGAGTTGCAGCAGGGCGATATTGTGGTGTCGATGTTGCCGGGTGATTGGCATGTGCCGCTGGCGGAGCTGTGTATCAGTAAGGCGTCGCATTTTGTATCTTCCAGCTATATTTCACCCGAGATGGTAGCGCTGAATACCGAGGCCAAACTGGCCGGTGTTGCACTGGTGAACGAAGTCGGGCTGGACCCCGGCATTGACCATTTGATGGCCCATTGGCTAGTGGCGGATTACCGAGCCTCTGCCGCTTACAGTGCTGACAATACGCTGTCGTTTATTTCCTATTGCGGTGGCATCCCCAAACACCCCAATCCGTTTCGTTACAAATTCAGCTGGTCGCCTTTGGGGGTGTTAAAAGCGCTTCGGTCCCCTTCCCGTTCCATACGTGCATTTTCTGAGCTGGCGGTTGCCCGCCCGTGGGACGCGATCACCAGTTACACCGCCCCCCTGCCCCTGCCCGAAAGTTTTGAGGTTTACCCAAACCGCGACAGCCTGCCGTTCATTCAACAATATATGTTTGAACCAAACTGGAAAATTCGTGAATTTGTCCGGGGCACATTGCGGCTGAACGGCTGGGCGGATGCCTGGGCGGATGTGTTCGCAGAAATCGAAACGCTGGAGGGGCCAGAGGGCGATACCCGATTAAAAGAAATGTCCGACGGTTTCTGGGCCGACAATGCTTACGCTGAAGGCGAACCTGACCGGGTGATCCTGTGCGTGGCGCTAAAGGCGGAACAGGACGGCCTGCCGATCTATCACAAGACTTACACACTGGATGCCTGGGGTGATCTGCGGGGCACGGCAATGGCGCGATTGGTGTCGGTTACGGTTTCACTGGCGGTGGAAGCGGTGTTGAACCGTGAAATTCCGGTGGGTGTCAGTGCAGCGCCCCATGACCCAAAGCTGGTGGCAAGGTGGATGACAGAATTTGATACACAGGCCCAGCATGTTCAGATTATCGACCATGTCGCGGGCTGAGGATTAAAGAAATTCATCCTCGGCATCCATGGAGGAAATACCAAGCTTTTCTAAACCGTCTTCAAGATAATCTGACAGCAGCGGCACCCCGAGCAGGTAATTTTCTGTGGGTGTTGTCGCCTCTTCCCGCGCGGTTTGTTTGGCTTCTTCAAGGTCATCCGCCGAAAACGTATCACGGCCAATCCACATGGTGGCAACAAGGCTGACCTTTTCATCATCGTTCAGGTTGCGAATGAATGAACGCAGCTCATGTTCGGTGGCGTCGCTGGAGCGGCTTTCAAGAATGGTATCGGAATCCGCCACATCCCCCGGCATATCCCAACGGGCGACTTTCGCATTAATTTCGCGGGCTCTGACGATAATATGGGCAATTTTACGTGGGCTGATATTCAGCATGTGCACTTCTCCGAAGGTTTCGGTGTCAGCAATTGGTAACATTTTGATGTAATCACCATAGCATAGAAAGACTGGGCCTGTTTGCGCTCGATCAATAGGGGGTCAGGATTTTGGTTGGGTAAGGGGAACCACCCGATCTGTTTCCGGCTCAATTTCTTCAAAGTCAAAATTGTCCAGACTGGTGGCCCGTTTACCGGCCCGTTCGGCGGCGATGCCGATACCGTCCAGATCTTTGCGGGCCTGACCAAAATGGGTGTTCAGCTTATCCACACGTTCAACCACCAGTTCCACGTCCCGGTGCAGCAGGCGCAGGGTGGTGCGGATGGCCCCCGCCTGTTCACGCATGCGGGCGTCTTTCAGAATGGCGCGCATGGTGTGCAGCGTGGCCATGCAGGTGGTGGGGGATACGATCCAGACCCTTGCATCAAAGCCAATGCGCACCAGTTCCGGGAAATTTGCGTGCAGCTCTGCGTAGATCGCCTCGGACGGTAGAAAAAACAGCGCCCCGTCAGCGGTTTCCCCGTCCAGAATGTATTTATCTGAAATGTCCTGAATGTGCTTGCGCACCGAGGTTTTGAATTGTGCCGTGGCTTCTTTCACTTCCCATTGGGTATTGGCGGCGCGCAGGGCCTCATAGGCTTCCAGCGGAAATTTGGCGTCAATCACGATGGGGCCCGGTGGGTTGGGCAGGTGGATCAGGCAATCGGCACGCTTACCGTTGGACAGCGTATGTTGCAGCGCATAGCTGTCCTTTGGCAGGGCCTTGCCGACGATGTCGTTCAGCTGAATTTCCCCGAACGCGCCCCGGGTCTGTTTGTTGGACAGGATATCCTGCAGGCTAAGCACGTTGCCCGACAGTTTTTCAATATTTGCCTGTGCGCGGTCGATGGTTTCCAGCCGTTGCTGCAGATCCCCCAGTGATTGCGCTGTGCGCCGCGATGAGCCTTCCAGATTTTCACCCATGGTGCGGGTGACGTCGCCAAGGCGCTGTTCCATCAGGGCCAGCATGTTGGTCTGGCTGGTGGCCTGGTTTTCCGAAACTTGTGTCAGCCCGCCGACCAGTTGGTTCTGGCCATCGGTCAGCAATTGCACCCGTTGGCCAAGCAGGCCGATTTGCTGGGAAACCGGCGCGATTAAATCGGCCGAGCGCCCGGCCCGGCGCAAGGTGACGATCAACAGGATCAGGATCAGCAGGACAATTCCGGCGCCGACCAGCGCGGCGATCACATAAGGATCATCCAACCGGAATGTTATGCCGCCAATCTGGATCATCGCCGGCCAAACAGTTTTTCAATATCGGCCAGTTTCAGTTCGACATAGGTCGGGCGGCCGTGGTTGCATTGGCCGGAATGCGGCGTTGCTTCCATTTCACGCAACAGGGCGTTCATTTCATCCGCCTGCATGCGCCGACCAGATCGGATAGAACCATGGCAGGCGACGCTGGACAGGACGGCTTCAAGCCGGGCCTTAACCGACAGGCTGTCGCCCTGATCTGACAGTTCATCCAGGATATCCAGCAACATGGCGCGCCCGTCCACCGGGCCCAGAATAGCCGGGGTTTGCTGCACGGCAATTGCGCCATTGCCAAAGGGTTCAATGACCAGCCCGAGGCGGGCAAGATCATCGCTGATCTCCAGCAACCGGCTGGCATCGCCATGGCTTAGCTCAACAATTTCAGGGATCAGCAGCGCCTGTGAGGCGACGCCATTTTCAGACATCTGGGTTTTCAGTTTTTCGTAAACCAGCCGTTCATGGGCGGCGTGCTGATCAACGATCACCATACCATCGGCGGTCTGGGCGATGATGTAATTTTCATGCACTTGCGCACGTGCCGCCCCAAGGGGCCAGTTTTGGTTCGGTGCGTCGGGTTGTTCTAACGCTTCTACTCGCCCGGATACCGGAGCTTCGGCAAAACCGGGGGCCATGGCGTCAAAGGAATGCCCGATTGCCCCGGCTGACGGGCGGTCCATCTGATAGATGCGCGGTTCGGTTGGTTCCGGGCGAAACGCCCCCAGCGTCGCGCCGGCAACGGTGGTTGAGGCCCGGTGACCGGCATTGGCCAATGCGTGGCGCAGGCCGGAAACGATCAGACCGCGGGCGGTTCCGGGATCACGAAAACGTACCTCAGATTTGGCCGGGTGAACGTTCACGTCCACCAGTTGTGGATCACAATCAATGAACAGGGCGGCCGCCGGGTGCCGGCCCCGGTGCAGGAAATCAAAATACGCCGCCCGAAGCGCGCCAGTCAGCAACTTATCCCGTACCGGGCGGCCATTGACGAACAGGTATTGCGCAACCGCTGAGCCACGGGAATAGGTCGGCAGGGCGGCGTAGCCTGTCAGGTGCAACCCTTCGCGTTCGGCGTCAATTCTCAGAGAATTTTCGGCAAATTCCCGGCCCATCACCCGCGCCAGTCGACCGTGGAGCGCATCAAACATGTCGCCGGTCTCTGCCAGCGCCTGAAATACAATTCTGCCGTCGCCGCCACCGGTGACATCGCGCAGGGTAAAGCCGACAAAAGGTTCGGCCATTGCCAGACGTTTGACCACATCGCTGATGGCCTGCGCCTCGGCGCGGTCAGTGCGCATGAATTTCAGGCGTGCAGGCGTGGCGTAAAAAATATCACGCAGCTCAACAATTGTGCCACTGTTCAGTGCTGCCGGGCGAACAGCGTCGGTTGCGCCGCCATTTACCGCGATCATGGCGCCAGCGTGACCATGGGCGCGCGACGTGATGCTTAGGCGCCCAACCGCACCAAGCGAGGGCAATGCCTCACCGCGAAAACCGAAGGTGTGGATGTTTAACAGATCAGAGCCGTCGATCTTAGACGTGGCATGGCGCGACAGGGCCAGTTCCAGCTGATCCGGTGCTATACCGCAGCCATCATCCACCACCCGGATCAGGGTTTTACCGCCATCGCTATAGGCGATATCAACCCGCGTCGCCCCAGCATCCAGCGCATTTTCCACCAGTTCTTTTAGGGCGGAGGCTGGCCGTTCCACAACTTCACCGGCAGCAATTCGATTAACCGCATTGGCATCCAATTGCCGGATTTCCGGAGGGTTTTGGCCTATGTTGGGGTTGGGTGCGGACATGCCACCAGACTTAGCATGACCCGCCCCGATTCGACCACTGGCGTTTTAGTCTGTGCTTTCAACGCCCTCAGGCTGCCCCACCACCACAAATCGCAGGTTTTCCGCGCGATAAATTTGGCCGGCAACGCGGTTCACATCCTCAAGTGTCAGGGCCCGCACCTGATCGTTACGGGTCCGCAGATAGTCAATTGGCAGATCAATCATCTGCATGCTGACCAGTATTCTGGCGATGGGTTCATTGCCGTCAAAACGTAAAGCATAGGCCCCGGTCAGGTAGGTTTTGGCAGATTGAAGTTCCTGCTCGGTTAACCCATCACGGCCAATTTTGATCCATTCATCGCGGATCACCTGCAGGCTTTCGGCCATGCGGGAGTTATCCGAACGCACCTGCCCCATCACCAGTTCACCATATTCCATCGGCACCAGAAATGAGCTGACGCCATAGGTCAACCCACGCTTTTCGCGCACCTCGGTCATCAAGCGGGATTCAAAACCGCCGCCGCCGAACACCTCATTCAGAACATAGGCTGCCATATAATCCGGGTCATCGCGTTTGATGCCCTGATGGCCAAATAGCGCCACGGATTGCGGGGTATCAAACGCAATGACGGTGGTACCGGGGGTCAGCAGATATTCAGCCCGCCCGACAAGTGGGGCAGCGGTTGCCGGCAGCCCACCCAGCAAGTCATCCAGCAACAGGCCCAGTTCACCGGCGGTGATATCCCCCACTGCGGATACGAATATCCGGTCCAACCCGAAAACCCGGGACCTGGCGTCCAGCATATCGTCGCGCGTCAGGCCCGCGACGGTTTCCAGTGTGCCCTGCCGATCGCTGCCGTAGGGGTGATCCCCCCAGGTCATCTGGTCAAAGTTCTGCCCGGCAATATCGCTGGGATCAGTGGCGTTTGAACGGATGCCTGACAGCACCTGTTCGCGCACTCTGTCAATGGCCACCTGATCAAAGCGTGGTTCAAGCAGCGCGGTTTTTAGCAAGGCCATGGCCTGTTCACGATTTTCGCTGAGGAACCTGGCCGAAATGGTGGTGACGTCATCATAGACGTTAAAGCGGAAACTGGCCGCCAACCCTTCCCGTGCCGCGGCAAAGCCCTGTGCATCAAGATCGCCCGCGCCTTCTTCCAGTGTGGCCATCATCAGATTTATCGCGCCGCGCTTGCCCGGCGCATCCAAGGCAGAGCCGCCACGGAACCTGATTTCAAGTGCGGTGAACGGAATGGAATGTTCCTCGGCCAGCCAGGCGGTGATGCCGCCGGGTGATGTGACCTCTTGTACGCTGACCTGCGCCTGTGCCTGTGCCGGGGCGGTTAAGCTAACCAGCAGTCCGAGCAGGAAAATTATCGGTTTCATTGCTGATCCCCCTGCGCTGTTTCGGGCATTGCCCAGCCGGTTACAGCGTTGTCTTTGTTAAATATTTTTCGTGCCGCCTCCATGACATCATCGGCGGTGACCGATTGCAGAATATCCGGCCAATCCTGAATATCCTGAACCGTCAGCCCGCTGGTCAATGCTGCCCCATAGCGGTTTGCCTGCGCTGCGATATCGTCTTCGGCGTAGATCAGTGAGGCGCGAAGCTGCATTTTGATCCGGGCGAATTGTTCCGGTTCAACCCCTTCCTGCATAAATTCAGCGATGGCCCCGTCAAGGGCGGCCTCTGCCTGTTCAAGGGACAGATCAGGGGTTGGAGCGATCACCAGCCCGAAGGTGGTATCATCCAGCGAAACCCCACCGTAGGAAGCGGAGGTGAAAATTGCCTGTTCGGTTTCAAACTGGAGTTTTTGCCCCAAAACCGAAGTGGCGCCAGAGCCCCCCAGAACCTCGGCCAGCATCACCAGTTTAGCGGCTTCAAACTGATCGCCGCTATCGCGTTCCGGGGCCCGATAGGAACGGGTGACATAGGGTTGTGAAATACGGGCATCGGCCAATGCCAGCCGGCGTTCAGAGAGCTGTGGCGGATCCTGCGGTCGGGCGCGTTCCTGCAGATTTTCAGTGGGTTTCAGGGGCCCATAATATTTCTCGGCCAGTGCCTTAACCTCATCCGGGTTTACATCACCGGCGACAATCAGGATGGCGTTATTGGGGGCGTAATAGCGCTGGTAAAATGCAAACGCATCGTCCCGGTTTAGCTGCTCCATTTCATGGCGCCAGCCGATGACGGGAATGCCGTAGGGGTGGTTGAGATATTGCGCCGCGTTGCGCTGTTCACGAAACAATGCCCCCGGATTGCTGTCAACGCGGGTGCCGCGTTCTTCCAGCACGACTTTGCGTTCGGTTGCCACATCTTCCTCGGTCATTTGCAGATCACGCATCCGGTCAGCTTCCATTGTCATCATCAGTTCCAGCCGGTCCGAGGCCACGCGCTGAAAATAGGCGGTGTAATCCTGACTGGTGAACGCATTGTCAGAGCCGCCGTTTTCCTGAACGATTGCCGACAATTCACCGGGCCCCAGATCATCGGTGCCTTTGAACAGCAAATGTTCCAGAAAATGCGCAATGCCGGATTTGCCCGGGGGCTCATCGGCCGCACCGACTTTGTACCAGACCATATGCACAACAACGGCCGCCCGGTGGTCTTCCAGAACCACCACCTGCATTCCGTTATCTAAGGTAAAGGTTGTCACCTCTGCTGCGCGAAGCGGCAGGGAAAAAGCCAGCAAAGCTAATATGCCGTAAATGATCCGGTGCATCAAAATTCCTATCTGTATGGTCACACCTCAAGATACGCCTGATCGGTGCCGCTTCAAGCCTATCGGGGGGACTAAGGGATGAACTTATTGTTAACGGCCCGTGCGGGCTGGCGCGCTGGGGGTTTTTATACCGGCGGCCTGCAGGCGTTGAAATTCACGATCCTGATTTAGGGATTGTCCGCGATAGGCGGCGAAATACCGGTTTCCGGTAAACCAGCGCATGAAAAACAGCGCGCCCTGACGTTTGCGAAACGCCAGATCGGCGTCGCTAAGGGTTTGGCGAATATTGGCGGCCACACCGAACCGTTGCGCCTGCGTTACCAGCGCGGTGTCACTGACCGGAATGCCGCCGCGGTTCAGCACCGCCGGATTGCCGCCAAGTGCCGTGATGGCATCTGCTTTGGGCGAGCGGTCGGTCAAATTGCTGCCCCCCGGTGTGGGCGTTGGCAGAACGCTATAATTCGCCGGTGTTTGCAACGGTTTACCGGGCAACACCGCAAACTCATCCGGGCTGGCATTGCTGGCCCCGACATTCAGCAGACGCGGCGTGCCACTTGCACAGGCCGAAAGCCCAAGGGCAAACACCAATACAGCCAACGATTTAACAACATTTACCCGCATATCAGGCCACCCTACCCTTGTTAGCCCTTGTTTAGCTTATGATTTGCGCCCCGTCACGCCGCCTTTTTCTGACCAGTGAAAAAGATCAAGCCAAACGCCCCGGCGAAGATCGAGATATCGGCGACATTGAAAGCAAACGGGTTGTCAAACCCGCAACAGGACATGTTCAGAAAATCTGCAACCGCGCCATAGATGATCCGGTCAATGACATTGCCCGCCGCCCCGCCGATCAGCAACCCGGCAGAAATCTGCCCGGCGCGCCCTGCCTTCTCACGGATCACCCAGATCGCGACCCAGACCGAGATAACCACGGCAATGCTGATCAACAGCCAACGCGCAATATCCGAACGGCTGGAAAACAAACCAAAGTTGATGCCTTCGTTCCAGGCCATGCGAAAGTTCAGATAGGGTGGAAAAATTTGCATCGACCCTAGGGATTTTAAATCCAGATACTGCACAACAAATGCTTTGCTGACCTGATCAAGGGCAAAGATTATCAACGCCGTCCATATCAAATATCGAATGTTCATGGGCCCCTAATGCCGGAAATGGCGCATGGAGGTAAAGACCATTGCCAAACCTGCGTCATTTGCCGCCGCGATTACTTCGTCATCGCGCATGGAGCCGCCGGGCTGAATAACGGCCGTTGCACCGGCCTCGGCGGCACTTAGCAACCCGTCGGCAAACGGGAAAAATGCATCAGAGGCGACAACCGCGCCGCGTGCAAGGGGCTCGGTCAAGCCAAGCGCCTGTGCCATATCCTGCGATTTACGGGCCGCGATACGGGTGCTGTCTACCCGGCTCATCTGGCCAGCGCCGACACCGACGGTTGCCCCGTCTTTCACATAAACAATAGCATTGGATTTAACATGTTTGGCAACGGTCCAGGCGAACAGCATATCGTTCAGTTCCTGCCGGGTGGGTTGGCGATCTGTCACCACTCTCAGGTCATCCAGACCGATATGGCCGTTATCCTTATCCTGCATCAGCAATCCGCCGGAAACCTGACGAACCGTCAATCCGGCAGCACGCGGATCGGCCAAAGTGCCGGTGGTAAGCAGGCGCAGGTTTTTCTTGGATTTGAAAATCTCAATCGCGTCAGCATCGGCGTCCGGGGCGATAACCACTTCGGTAAAAATCTTAGTGATCTCTTGCGCGGTTTCCCCATCAAGGATTTGATTTAACGCAATAATTCCGCCAAATGCGCTGGTGCGGTCACAATCAAACGCGCTTTGATAGGCTTCCGACAGGCTTGCGCCACGGGCCACACCGCAGGGGTTGGCGTGTTTGATAATGGCGCAGGCCGGGCCGTCTGTCGGGGCAAATTCGCTGACCAGTTCAAAGGCGGCATCCGTGTCGTTGATGTTGTTGTAACTTAGCTCTTTTCCTTGCAACTGGCGCGCTGTCGCGACGCCGGGGCGATCGGTTCCGTCCAGATAAAACGCCGCCGATTGGTGCGGGTTTTCACCGTAGCGCAGGGTCTGGGCCAATGTCCCGGCAACGGCGCGACGCCGGGGCGCGGCCACACCGATTGCGCCTGCCATCCAGTTGGAAACAGCCGTATCATAGGCCGCAGTGCGGGCGTAGGCAGTCTGGGCAAGGGATTGGCGAAATGCCAAAGATGTCGCGCCATCATTTTTGCGCAGTTCGTCCAATAGCGGGCCATAATCCTGCACATCAACAACCACATTCACGAACGCGTGGTTCTTGGCCCCGGCCCGGATCATGGCAGGCCCGCCGATGTCGATGTTTTCGACGCAAGTAGCATAATCCGCGCCGCTGTCACGGGTGGTTTCAAACGGATACAGGTTGGAGATCAGCAGATCAATCGGCCCGATACCGTGTTCCTGCATCGCCGCCACATGGGACGCGTCATCACGAATGGCCAACAGTCCACCATGCACCGCCGGGTGCAGGGTTTTTACCCGGCCATCCATCATTTCGGGAAATCCCGTGACATCGGCAACATCTGTGATGTTCAGGCCTGCTTCGCGCATTTCCTTAGCCGTTCCACCGGTGGAAAGCAGATCAACACCCAATTCCGCCAGCGCCTTGGCAAGATCAAGCAGTCCCGTTTTGTCGGATACGGATATCAACGCCCGTTTTACAGGCACAAGGTCGGTCATTTGGAATATCCCCCGGGGTTATTCAGTTTCGAATTTTTCTTGCTCCAGATCACGAATTGTATCGGGCGTGAATTGCGCCTTGGACAGTGACCAGCGTATGCGCGTCGCATACTCTAACGTGGCGGAAGATAAAACGATCTGTTTGGTCGCACGGGCCTTGATACGGCCTTTTTCAAGGTAAACGCTTGGTTCCAGACTAAGTCTGCCGGTGCCATCATGGCGAAATACCCAAATTTCACCGCTTTTCAGCGCCATTGAAACGGCAGCGCCCCCCATATCAAGTTCGGCGTCGACGTCTGGATGCAGATGCAGTCGGATCTTAAATCCAATGCCCTGAAGATTGGCGCGGTCCATCGCTTTGTCGAATATTTGCTCATCATTTGCTTCGATGGCGGCCAGCGTGTCTTCCCCAACGATGCCGCGCCCGTTCCGTGTCATGTCAATCTGGCGGATATGGGTCAGGCCATGGGTTTTAAGATAGCCGTCATGGCCGACAATGATGCCGTAAGCGCCATCGTCAAGCAGGTACTGCACCCGCACGTCCCGGGGTGTGTCACTTAGCAATTCCCGTTCATGCCCCCCGATAACGCCACTTTTTCCTAGCCGCGAGGATGAAATACCATCCAGCGCAAGGGTTGAATGGGATGCCGTGGCGCGGCCTGCCTTGCGCCATTGAGAGCCAAGGCTGACGCCAGAACCACAATTTACGATCAGCGGGCGCCGACCTGAGGTCAGTTCAATCGCCATGGTTGAAGCATGGGCGTTAAACGACGCCGCACTTTGGGGCGGGGAAGCAGCGTCAATAATCAAACTGGTGCGGCCTCCGTGCAGACGGGCAAACCCCATGCTAAGCCCCTCCGGGGCGCCCATTTTAATACCGGAACTGGCAAGGGCATGGTCAAGGCGGCCCTCAGCCCCGCGCCCACCACCGTGAAAACGCGCCAGCCCGCCGTCGCAATGGCGCAATGCCCGCAGGGTTGGGGCGATCCGCTCAATGGCCTGCAGATGCTCGCGGGCGGCCATTTTACCGGCGTCAGAAAGGGCGGAGGCGGCCCAGTTCAAAAGGGTAAAAACCTCTAGCAATTCTTCGGGATTACGGGTGGGGATGCCACCCTCGGCATCAATCTGGCTCTGGCATTCTTGCGCCAGCGCTTTCATCGCCGGATCAACAAGGTGGTCCATGCCAGTCAAGGCCAACCCGGAATAGATCAGGCCAGTCAGCGCTTCAAAGCGGGGTAGACCTGCCGAGGCGCTTTTCCAGCGTTTGGACAGGAAGATCGTCTGCTGCCCTAGGGATGTATAATAATCCACTGTACGTTTTGAAGGTTGCCCGTTGGTCAGAAATATCGCGTGGTTGATCCAGCGGATTAGTCTGCGCCCGGTCAGATCCGGCGTCCAGCCTGGCCCCTTGCCGCCGCTATAATTTTCGATCCACGCAACTGTCCATGTCTGAGCCTTTTGGCGCGCCTGCTGATCCCCCACTGCAGCCAGATCATCCAGCCAGGTAAAGCCGTGCAGTTC
>VAPM010172396.1_pt1 | contig 11978 bp, 6 predicted proteins | sample 3395091 | NCBI WGS metagenome assembly VAPM01 (sample SAMN08290445, study PRJNA428436) | hydrothermal vent metagenome | isolation source: Deep-sea hydrothermal vent chimney 3 | place: Pacific Ocean: Juan De Fuca Ridge | reverse complement strand
TCATCATGCATAATTGGAATATCCAACTCTTCTTTTAACCTTCTTTCTATTTCAAAAGCTTCAGGAGCTTTAATATCTTCTAAATTAATTCCGCCAAATGTTGGAGATATATTTTTTACAGTTTCAATAAATTTATCAATATCATGAGTATCAACTTCAATATCAAACACATCAATATCTGCAAATATTTTAAAAAGCAATCCTTTACCTTCCATAACAGGTTTACCCGCCATAGCACCAATATCTCCTAAACCTAACACAGCTGTTCCATTTGAAATCACAGCTACTAAATTTCCTTTAGCTGTATATTTATATACATCATCTGGATTTTTTTCAATTTCCAAACAAGGTTCTGCAACCCCTGGTGAATAGGCAAGTGATAAATCTTTTTGAGTTGCATGTTTTTTAGTTGGGATTACTTCAATTTTTCCAGGAGTAGGGAATTCATGATAGTTTAAAGCCTCGCTTCGCTTTTTAGAATTACTCATAATTTATATCTATTTGAAATCTTAAACAAAGATAACTAGTTTTATAGGATAAATTTAAAATAACATGTTATAATTCTTTGTTATGTAACCTTAAGAACTTTATCTTTTTTTCTAACTTATTTCAGAATAGTATTCTTATTATTGATAAAATTTAATACAGACATTTGTCTGTTATTTTTTTTATTACATCTCATAAAATACATCAAGCTATTAAAAGTTATAAGAAATTCAATTCACTTTATCCTAATTCTAAAAGAGTAGAATTGATAATTCAAAATGTTATAAATCTTTCTGAAGAAGAAACCAATTTAAATTAGGTCAAATATTAAAAAACTTTTAAAAATGCCACCGTAATATTTCAAAATGATGTATAAACAATAATATTTAAAGTTTAAAGATCTATTGTTTTTGTAATAAGTATTTTATACTTAACTTTATTAGTTGATAATTTTTATTGCCTCAGAATATAATTCAGATTATTGATTTAAAGTTTCGGCAAAGGTATTTTTACTTTAACCCGTTTTTATTAATTATATTAAAAAAGAAAAATTATGAAGAAATATAAAAACATGCTTTTTATAGTAATATTATTAATTTTTATTACTTATTTACTCGGCTTGTTTATTGACTATTATGGCACTTGGCTTTGGTTCAAAAACATGGGTTACAATTCTGTATTTGACACAATTGTAACAACTCAAATTGTATCATTCTTTGTGTTTTTTATAATTTTTGTTTTGTTTTCTAGCTTTCATATTCGCCTTGCATATCATAGAGGAAGTAGTAGCAGAAATAATTATTCAATTCCGAAAGACGATCCAAGACAACTAATTTTATCGTTATATCAAAGTAAAAAAATTGTATGGCTTTGGGCTGTTATAATATTTTTCTTTGCAGTTACAATGGGTTCTTTTGCATCAGGCTACTGGAATGAATTTTTAAAGTTTTTCCATTCCTCTTCTTTTAATTTAAAAGAACCAATTTTTGGTATAGATGCAGGTTTTTATATATTTAAGCTTCCTGTTTATCAATTTATTGTGAGTTGGTATATTTTTATGGTAGTTATAACTTCTATCGCTGTTTTATTCTCTTATTTTATTGATAATGCTTTTAATGTTACAGATGGTAATTTTAATATTACTAAAAAGGTAAAAACCCATTTAACCCAATTGGCTGCATTTTTTGCGTTGGGGTTTTCTGCACTTTATCTTATTAAATTATTTAATATCTTATATTCATCTAATGGAGTAGCTTATGGTCCTTCATATATGGATATACATGCTCAAATTCCCGCTTACTGGGCTATTTTTGGTGTTAGTTTAATTATTACTATTCTTTTATTTTTATATCCTCTTTACAAAAAAAGAAAAATTATTTTTTCCGCTTTAGGATTATGGGTTTTAGTATGGGTAGGATTTGTTTGGATTTACCCTACAGTAATTGAACAATATATTGTAAAGCCTAACGAACTAAAAAAAGAGACACCTTATATTTTAAATAATATAAAATTTACACAAATAGCCTTTGGCTTGGACAAAATTAAGGTTAAAGATTTCCCTGTAACTCAAGATTTAACTTATAAAGATATTTTAGACAATCATAATACTATTAAAAATATTCGTTTATGGGATAGAAGACCTTTAATACAAACCTATAAACAATTACAAGAAATTAGATTGTATTATAATTTTAATAACGTTCAGGTTGACCGTTATCATTTTGATAAATATACTGAAGTTGCCGTGGGAGCAAGAGAACTACCAGAATCGCAAATTCCTGAACGAGCACAAACTTGGGTAAACAACCATTTAATATACACACACGGATATGGTATTGTAATGAACCCTGTTAATGAAGTTACTCCAAACGGATTGCCAAAACTTATTGTGAAAAATATTCCTCCAGAATCTTCTGTTAACTTACAAGTTAAACAGCCAGCTATATATTATGGTCAAGAAACAGACCAGTTTGTTTTGGTAAATACAGAAGCTAAAGAATTTGACTACCCCAAAGGAAATGACAATAAATATACTAGCTATGCGGGTAAAGGAGGCGTACAAATTTCATCACTATTCAAACGCTTAGTATTTGCTTGGAAATTCTCTGATATTAACATTCTTTTTACAGGATACCTTAGTAACCAAAGTAGAATTATGTTTAACCGCAACATCAAACAACGTGTTCAAAAACTTGCCCCTTACCTTTCTTTAGACAGTCAACCTTACATGGTTGTTGGTACTGATGGTAATTTATATTGGATTCAAGATGCATATACTACCAGCACCATGTTTCCATATTCAGAACCTGTTTCTCAAAATTCTTTTATAGAAGGATTTAATTATATCAAAAATTCTGTAAAAATTGTAATTAATGCCTATAACGGAAATGTTTCATTTTACGTAATTGACACTAAAGATCCATTAATTCAAACTTTTCAAAAAATATATCCTAAACTTTATAAACCTTTTAGTGATATGCCTAGTTTTTTGAAATCACATATCCGTTATCCTACTGATTTGTTTAATGCTCAAGTTAAAATGTATAATGTTTACCATATGACTGATCCTAAGGTGTTTTATAATCAAGAAGATTATTGGGAAACACCAAACGAAATATATAGTAATGAAATTCAAAAAATGTTTCCTTATTATATAATTATGCGATTACCCAAAACAAAAAATGAAGAATTTATTTTGATGTTACCATTAACACCTTCTAAAAAAGATAATATGAATGCATGGTTATGTGCTAGATCTGATGCCCCTAATTATGGTGAATTAATTGTTTATACACTACCAAAAGAAAAATTAATTTATGGACCTATGCAAATTGAAGCTAGAATTAACCAAAAACCAGATATTTCTTCCGAACTAACACTCTGGGGTCAGAAAGGCTCGCAAGTAATTAAAGGCAATCAATTGGTTATTCCTATAAAAAATTCATTTATATATGTAGAACCAATATATCTGTTCTCAGAAAGCGGTCAAATTCCCGAATTGAAAAGAGTTATTGTTGCTTATAAAGATAAAATTGAAATGAAAAAAACGCTTGATGAAGCACTAAAAGCTATTTTTAATATTCAAACTATCCAAACAATTTTGCCAAATCAGCCTTTGTCAACACAAATTAATGGAAGCTCTGTTCTTTCTATTGATGCACAAAAAGCACTTGAGCATTATAATAAAGCATTTAGCTTTTTAGAAAAGGGCAATTTGGAAGGTTTTGGAAAAGAATTAAAACAGACAAAGTCAATTCTATCAAAAATGGCTACATCAAAGAAGGATAACTAACTTAAATTTATATAATTTTTGTTAATTTAAAACCCATTGGATAAATAATATATTTAAACCAATGGGTTTTAAAATTAAGAATTGCAGGTGTACTGTATTTGGATTTAGTAATTGGTTTTGTAATCAGTAGTTTTTCCAATCATTATCTTTAAAAAATTGTATCGAGAATGGCTGTTTTTAAATAAAAGACCTATTCTCGATACTAATTTTAAGCCTAAAAAGGTTAAAATTCACTCAAATTGACGAAACTTCATCAAAATGCATAACGGGTTAAATTAGAAAATTAATTTACGCTTAATAGCTATAGAAATAAACTAAATATTAGTTGGAGTTGCACCTTTGTTAGCACAGACTTTCGCCGCATGCATTACAGCATCTTTATGAATTTTTATTAAAGTGTTTTTATTTAATATTCCCATTACCATTGCTGCTGTAAATGAATCTCCAGCTCCAATAGTATCTATAACTTTTATTTTTGGAACAACCAATTTTGAAATTTCATTTTTATGAAATAGTTCACTCCCTTTTGCCCCATTAGTTAATGCTAAATATTTTAGGTTATATTTAGTTAAAAGTTGTTTACAACTATCTTCCTGATTTCCTTTTAAATTGAACATTTTAGTTAAAACAATTAGTTCTTCATCATTTAATTTTAAAACATTCGCTGCTTTTAAAGAACTTTTAATTATTTTTTTGGAATAATACAAAGCTCTTAAGTTTATGTCAAATACTTTCAAAGCATGTTCTGGTACTAAACTCAGCACTTTTTTGATGGTTTTTAAAGAAGTTATTGATCGTTGTGACAGCGTACCAAAACAAATAGCATCTGCATTTTCTATTATGGGAATAGCTTCTTTTTGCAATTTAATAAAATCCCAAGCTACATTTTCATGAATTATATAGGATGGTATTCCGCTTTTAAGTGCTACAGAAACTGTTCCTGTTGGATAGTTAACTTTATTAACCGAACAATTAATGTTCCTCTTATTTAAAACAGCTATAATTTCTTCACCAAGGTTATCATTCCCAATGGCACTGATTATAAAAGAATTTGCTCCAAAATATTTTGTGTGGTAAACAAAATTTGCTGGAGCACCACCCAACTCTTTTCCTTCTGGTAAGATATCCCAAAGTAATTCTCCAATTCCAATAACGTTAAATACTGAATTTTCCATTACTTATATTCTCTATTTTGAATAATTAATTTGCATTTTCATTAAAATTAAATCTACCTTAAGTTCAGCCCAATCTTCATTTAAAGTCCATTTTATATATAAGATGTTTTCTTCAGTTTCTAACAACTGAAATTCACCATTAAAGGCATTATGATTATTTCGCAACAACATCAATTCTTTTAATTTTTTAAAATAAGAAGCTATTATTTTTTGGTCAATTTCACTTTTTGTAAAATAATGTCGATTAATATCTCTTCCTACATTTGAATTTTCCAATAACTCCATATCATTTTCTCCTGCAAATAATCCAACATAATAAACTTGTGGAATGCCTGGTACAAAAAACTGAATGGCACGTGCTATTAAATAAGCGTTTTCATTTCCTCCTAAGGCATCAAAATAAGTACAATTAACTTGATATAAATCTAAATTAGATGCGGCTACACCTGTTGCTTTTAAGCTATTACCTCTACTATTTATATGTATTTGATCTACAATTTTAGATAAAACAGCATCATTTATTAAACCTGGTTTATCTTCTTCAGCCGCCACATCAACAATACCAATACCATCATGAGTATCTAATACAGTTATTGCATTTCTAGGACTCACTTTTAACCATTTTTTTAAGCTTGATGCATTTTTATTAAATAACGTGTCTAAAACCAAAACCGGCAAAGCAAAATCATAAACATAATCTACTCTTTTTGCAATTTCAATCTGTGTTTTATAGTATGAATGAATTTCAACTAAAACTTCAATATTTTTACTTTTAGCTTTTTTGGTTAAATTGCCAATAAACTCAAAAGTTTCATCAATCATAAAACAAGAAGTTCCTTGTTTTTTAATAGCATAGCCTGCAGCATCCAAACGAATCATGGAAATACCTGCTTTCTGAAATGTACTTAGAATATTGTCTAAATAGCTAGTTCCTAATTTACTATAAACATCAATATCAATTTGATTAGTAGTAAAAGTAGTCCAAATTAATTTTTTTGATCCGTCAGCAAAGTCAAATGAAGTAAAAGGAAATCCTGGTCTCGGTCTATAAACCATTAACAAATCTTGCTCCGAAGCACCTTTTGTAAACACCTTATCATAAGTTAAAAATAACGACTTATATGCAGAATTTTCCCCTTTTTCAAGATAATCTTTAAAGGCTATAGATTTTGCTGATACATGATTTACAATTAAATCGGCCATAATAGCTACTTCAGAACTTAATTCTTTTATGTCATTCCAAGTACCTAATCTTTTATCAACTTGCTGATGGTCAATTGGGTCAAACCCTGCATCTTCTCCATCAAATGGATAAAAAAAGGGAAGGAGATGAACACCTCCAAAAAGTCCTTTTAATTCAGTTGTTAAAAGGGATTTTAATTCATTAGTGTTTTTACATCCAATTCGGTTAATATATGTTATTAATTGAATTTTATTTTTCAAGAGTACTATTATTTATAAATTATACTTAACTGATTTTCATTATTTTATCATCAACATTTACATTTAACGGAGCTCCTTTTTCTAAGGCAATTTGAATGCCATCTGGCGATAATAAACAATCTAAAACCCTATTTTTAAATTTTATTTTAAATTGTAAAGATTTCCATTTTTTTGGTAAATGAGGATGAAAATTTAGTTCGTTATTAACCACTCGCATACCAGCAAAACCAAAAACTATGGACATCCAAGAACCTCCCATACATGCGGTATGAATACCATCTTTTGTGTTATGATGCAAATTATCAATATCCAAACGAGCCGTATTCATAAAATAATCATACGCTTTATCATATTCGCCAATACGATTTGCCATAATACTAAATATACAAGTAGATAAAGAAGAATCGTGGGTTGTTATTTTTTCGTAATAATTATAGTCGTTTTCAATGGCTTCTAAACTACTTTCGTTTTCTAATAAAAAGTGTCCCAAAATAGTATCTGCTTGTTTACAAACTTGATGACGATATAAAGTTAATGGATGATAATTTAACAAAAGCGGATAATTTTCTTTAGGTGTATTTTCAAAATCCCAAACTTTTTTGTTAAAGAAACTATCGTCTTGAGGGTGTAACTTTCTTTTTTTATCAAACGGTAAAAACATTGCTTTTCCTGCAGTAGAAAAATCCTTTAATTCTTGATTTTTAAATTTAAGCTTTTTAACCAACTCACTTAATTTCGAATTATTTGAATTAAAAACTTTATTCCAAATATCACCTATTTGTACAAATAAATTTTTAGTTAATACGTTGGTATAGTAATTGTTATTTACAATACATGTATATTCATCAGGCCCTGTAACCGAATCAATACAAAACTTACCATCACTTTCTCTAAAATGCCCGATATGATACATTAACCTAGCAATTTCAATCAGCATTTCTAAGCCTTTATCTACCATAAATGCAATATCGTCAGTTACACTATAATACTGAATGATGGAATAAGCAATATCAACATTTATATGATACTGAGCGGTACCTGCTGGGAAAAATGGTGAGCATTCGTCACCGGCAATGGTTCTCCAAGGGTATAAAGCACCAATATTATGACCCATTTGACGTGCTCTTTTCCGTGCAAAATCTAAAATATTAAATCGATAATTTAATAGGTTTTTAGCTAAATCAGGATTAGTAAATAAAAAGAATGGAAAAATATAAATTTCGGTATCCCAAAAATAATGCCCTTCATAACCTTCACCAGATAATCCTTTAGCTGAAATATTACTCCATCTATCTTTACCTACGGATTGCACTAAATGAAATAAATTAAATCGCAATCCTTGCTGCATTTTTTCATCTCCTTCAATTTTAACATCGGCTAATTTCCAAAAATCATCTAAATATTTTTTTTGCAAATCAGCATAATATCCATAGTTATTGCTAATTACATCATTAAGAATGGCCTTATTTTGTTCTAATTCATTTTTGTGTCGATTAGTATCGGTGTAAACGGCAATTTTTGTAAAATTAAGGGTTTCTCCTTTTTGAATTATTCCGTTAATTAAATGTATTATTTGTTTATCTTCTTTTAGCGTTTTTTCTGAAAAAGATTTAGGAATTTGATGTACAATACCCGCAACCACTTTTAAATTAGAATGTTTGGTTTTTGCCTCAATATAGGATTGATTACTTTTAGAAAGTAAATTTACAACCGATAACGCTTGTGCATTAGTAGTCCCCACTCTTGGATCATCTGTAGCAACAATATTAGAAACATCGCCATTTATAGTTGAAATGATTTCAATTTCACCTGTAAAATTTACAGCTTCAATGCTACAATTTATTAAAAATAGCTCTCTTTGGGAAAAGGAAGCCAACCTTTTAAAAACAAATTTTACTTCATCTCCTTTAGGAGATTTCCAATGAATGGTTCTTGTAGAAATTCCTGTTTTAGCATTTAAAGTTCGTTCATAAAACAAGACTTCTCCTGAAAAAAGTGAAAAATTTTCATCATTAATTTTTAAATTAATTCTTTGTGTGTCAATTACATTTAAAATACTTTGACTTCGATCTGGAAATCCATGAAATTTTTCGCCATACACAATTTCTTCAGATTCATAAAAGCCGTTAATATAAATGCCTCTTACACTTGGCACATTTTTTATTACATCTTCTTCAAAACTACCACGCACTCCCAAATACCCATTTGCTGTACTAAAAAGAGTTTCTTTTAATTGATAGGATTCTTTAAAATCTGCGTCTGTTAAACTCCAATTATTCATTTTTGATATAGATTTATTTTATTTAATTGTTCTTAATAGAACAGATTTTATACTTTAATTTCAGCAGTTCTAGCTGCTTTTGCTGTTAAATTCTTTAAAATAAAGAATGAAATTATTAATAATCCCATTGGAATTAACAAAAAATAAAAGGCTTTACCAGCTCCCATATTTTTAAACAACCAACCAATAATTCTTGATCCTAAAGTACCTCCTAAAGCTGAAAATATAACGATTAAACCCGTCATTGGACTGTGTAATTTTTTTGGCAAAACACTTAAAATAGCAGAGCTTAATAATGGATAAATAGGTGCAATAAACAATCCAATTACAGGAAATACATAACCAATTAAAGGAATGTCTGCTAAACTATTTATTTCAACGGGTTTTATATTAACTGTTTTTGGTAAAACAAAAATTACAATTGCCATAGCTATTAACATACTAAATGAAACTACATAAAACCATGAAAAATGTTTAGTGATTACTCCTGCTGCTAATCGTCCAATTGCCAATGAAATAGCTAAAATACTCGCCATCATAATACCAACATTTTCTGGCAATTTTAAAACCCTTGAATTAAACGTAGGCAACCAACTCATAATGCCTTGTTCCACCATTACATAAAAAAATGTGCTTACTATAAATACTAATACTAATAATTTGGCCATTAAAAGCATCATTTGCTTGGCATCATCTGCTAAATTTACACCAGGAATTTCATGCCCTTCATCAAACTTTATATTCAATAATATAATAAAGGAAATTGCAGATATTGCTGCTAACAACCAATATACGTTTAACCAAGAATTTGGCTCAGATTCATTATTAAAGGCAGGAAATAAAAAATAAGCTAAGGCAATGCCAATCATAAAAACACCTTCAATAGAACTCATCATACTATTGTGTTCATGTTGGTTATTCACTACCAAGCCAATCATTGAATAAACTGAAATTTTTATTAAGGCAAAAGAAACTCCAACCGTTGCAAATAAAATTCGAGCACCCATAAAGGAATTTGAAAAATACATTTGAACACAGCCTAAAGTAACTAGAAACAATCCTATTAACATGGATTTTTTATATCCTATTCTAGGTAAAAATGAAGCTATTAAAAATGAAACAATAGCAATTGGTATATCCTTAAATAGTTCAAGCGTACTTGCTGTAACTTCATTAACCCCATAAATATTTTGTGATTTTAAAATTACAATGCCTACGCTATTTAGTAAAATAGCAAAAACAAAATAATTTAAATACATGGATGCTTTTATGCCTAAATTTCTCATAATAAGTTAGTTGACATTTATTAAACACTTATTTTAACACAATTGAAAAACAAATGTAACTAAAATTACTAATTTAAAGTCCTTTTAAAAACAGAACTCCTTTTAATTTTATCTTATATTTATTTAATGCCTTCTAACCTTTAAATTATTCATATAAATAAAGGGATTATCTATTCCGAAAACGATTTCGATAGATTTTTATCGGTTACTTATTTAATAAAATAAATTTGATAATCATTAAAAAATTATAATTATTAAAACCGATGCAATTCTCAATTTGTTTTTATAAAACTAATTTCTTTAGTTACCTTTGAACAGCATTTATCTTTTAATTTAAAAGTTTGAAAAAAAGAAATATTTATGTTCTAGTTTTTATAATTTCAGTAATCGGATTAGTGATTACACAATATCAATACTTGAGGATTGGTTTAAACTTGGCAAATGTTCGTTTTAATCAAAATATGGGTAAAACTGTTCAAACCGTTCAAACCGATTTAAGTTATAATAATAAACTTACTTTTTTACTTGGAAAAGCCATTACAAATGATGCTACTTATTTTAAAACAGAATTAGACAGCACCAGAGAGGCTGCAAGTTATTTTCTAAATGATTTTATAGATTATAAACTCTTAGAAAATGGAATTAAAACTGATTTTTCCTATAAACTTTTTGTAAAAGACACTACGCTATTTATCACATCCAAAAACTTTATTGAGCAAACTAAAACTTCTATAAAATACCCTATCCAACTTAAAGGTTATTTACCAAATTTAGTGCATAATAATGTTATTTTAGAAATTCGTTTTAATAAAATTAATAATTATTTTTTAGCTCAACTTAACGGACTTACTGTTCCAAGTCTTATTTTTTTATTAGCCATTATAATTGTTGTTATTTGGGTTTTAAAATCATTTTATTGGCAACAAAATATTATTACTAAAACAAATGATTTTATCAATAATCTAACTCATGAGCTTAAAACCCCCGTTTTTTCAATTGGCTTGGCAACCAAAATGCTTAAGAAAAATGAAGATAAAAAAAGCAAACCCTTTTTAGATATTATTAAAAATGAAAATGAACGACTTAAAGAACAAATAGAAAATGTATTACAGTTAGCAAATTTTGATAAAAAAAATAAAAGTTTAGAATTAGAAGAAACTGATTTTCGCCCTTATCTCCAAAAATTATGTTCCGATTTCAAATTGGTCTCTAAAATGGAAGACGTTGATTTTAATTTTGAAATTAAAGAAGGTGTTTACTTATTAAAATGTAATCCTACTCACCTTACCAACGCCATTAACAATTTGTTAGATAATGCTAAAAAGTATAATTCAAAACCTATTAAAATTCATTTAATTTCTGAAATAAAATCTAAAAAATTATGCATAACAATACTTGATAATGGTATTGGAATTGATAAAAAAAATCAAAAAATTATATTCAAAAAACATTATCGCATTTCTTCTGGAGATTTATATACGGTAAAAGGATATGGTTTAGGTTTATATTATGTAAAAAAAATTATTAAATTACACAAAGGAAAAATTGAGATGAAAAGTAAATTGAATCAAGGAACCAAAATAACTCTAATTTTACCCCTAATTAATTAATAAATGGAAAAATATAAACTTCTTTTAGTAGAGGATGATACCTCATTAGGGTATTTACTTACGGAATACCTTAAAATGAATAACTTTATAATTGAATGGGTAAATAGTGGTAATAAAGCTTTAACTAAATTATCTAACCATAAATTTGACTTATGCATATTAGATGTTATGATGCCTGAGATGGATGGATTTCAGCTTGCAGAAAAAATCAATCAAAAAAAAATAACCATTCCTTTTCTTTTCTTAACAGCTAGGTCTTTAAAAATTGATGTATTAAAAGGTTTTTCTTTAGGAGCAGTCGATTATATTAGAAAACCAATTGATGAAGAAGAATTAGTGATACGATTAAATCGATTATTAGGTATTTTGAATGAAAAAAAAGATAAAATTCAAGATTATCATGTT
>VAPM010684530.1_pt1 | contig 11991 bp, 8 predicted proteins | sample 3395091 | NCBI WGS metagenome assembly VAPM01 (sample SAMN08290445, study PRJNA428436) | hydrothermal vent metagenome | isolation source: Deep-sea hydrothermal vent chimney 3 | place: Pacific Ocean: Juan De Fuca Ridge | reverse complement strand
TAAATCTTCAATGTGCGGCAGACGTTTATCATTAAGCGCAACTTCATCAAAAGGGTATTCAATAACTTTATCTGAAGCCCAGCGTATAAATTCATTTGCCGTTTTTTTATAAACTGGCGCCTTTACAGTATTAATACCGGTGATGGTTTTTTGGGCTTTAGCTATCTCAAAATTATTTATATTCGTTGCAGAAGCAACATCCGAAAGCTTTTTATCCGGACCTGATTTTGAATTACTCATTAAAAAGAGATTAAAGGTAAGTGATACTATTAATAGCAGGCTAATAACATAAGCAGGCCACCATGAACCATTTTTATAAAATATAGATTTACTGGAAACTTTTTGCTGTGCTTCAGTATGCAGCTTTTCAAGCTTATCTTCAAAGTCACTATTAAGCCGGTTGAATATTTCATTACTGGCAGATTCAATACCCAGCCACATACTTCTGTGCAGCTCTATCGTCTGGTCATCAATCAAACGATGTAAATCTTTAATATAGGTATCAATGGAATCTTTTTCAGGGTGTGTGATCTTTTTAGCCAGCTGCTGATGCGTCTTAACATTGACTGGTTCATCAACATTAAGTGTTGTGACATAGGGAATATCCTCAATTATCCCGAGTTCCACCAGTGAAGATTGCAACTCGACCGGGGCGATGGTTTTGCGAATAATGCCCACCGCCCCCAGCGCCCGTGCCTCGCTTAAGTACACATCACCGCCTTTTGATGTGTACATCATGATAGGGATAATCGCTGTTTGCGGATTATTTTTAATGCGTTTAACCGCTTCAAAACCATCCATGCCTGGCATCATGTGATCCATAAAGATCACATCAGGGAGATGGTCCTGTAAGTAATTAATAGCATCAGCTGCGGATTCAACCGTATCCACTTCCAGTTTGAGCGTTTTCAGCATGCGCTTTAATGCAAAGCGAGCTGACTTTGAATCATCGACTACAAGAGCACGTTTTCCCATCACATCTCCCCCCTTTAGCTTTTTCCTGAATTCTTTTTATTATTATATTTTTAAGAACAGAGCCAGCGGCTACAATCTTGTGGCAGATTCCTTCTGTTCGCTTTTTTATACTCGTAACAGCGTACTAATTTGCAGTTGTCTGCAAACTAACACCGAATCAAACTCACCTCAAGCGAATCGTCCGTACTTAAGGACACTTCCATAACCTGAAGCAAATAGTGGCCCTTAATCATACTCGCTATCTTTCCACTGTCGCAATGCGGCAAATACCTGCCAATCATGCGTTAGTGCTGATCCGCTAAACTTTTCCGCCGCCTGTTTAACCTGTGGCTGTTGCAAACGTACAAAAGGGTTGGTTTTACACTCCAGCTCAACTGTTGTCGGCAGCGTTGGCTGATCCTTTTCCTGCTTTAGCATTTCCATCTCATCACGTTGCTTTATATCTTCTGAATCCGGCTCAACCCATTTTGCGAAACCTAAATTATCCAGCGTATACTCATGAGCACAGTACATTAGCGTATCCTGCGGCAATGACATTAACCGGCCAAGGGAATCGGCAAACTGCTGAGCCGTGCCACTAAAAATTCGTCCACAGCCGGCACCGAATAACAGATCACCACAGAACACCACGCCTTCACCGTAAAATGCCAGATGATCAAGCGTGTGCCCGGGAATTTCTAACACCTCAAAAGAAAGATCAAGCTGGGAAATTTTTACAGTATCAGCCTCTTTGACTTTTCGGGTAAATAACTCTGCTACCGGTAAATCAATACCCAGCTTGATATCAGATGGATCACGCTGTGGGCCAATTAACTCGCATCGAGGGTATTTTTCCAGTAACTGCGCCACTCCGCCGGTATGATCATAATGCTGATGGGTGATCAGAATAGCCACCAGCTGCAGGGCATTTTTTTCAAGATACTCAATTACGGGTTGCGCCTGCCCCGGATCAACGATCACCACCTGTGACAGGCTATCACGTCGTAATACCCAGATATAATTATCAGAAAAGGCATGTATCAGGTTGATATTTAACATAAGTTTCCAGCATGAGTTTAAAGGCACAATAGTGTATGCTGCGTATTTTACCCTTAAAATGAATCAGCCATATCATGAAAGTCATCTCCTTTAATACCAACAGCATTCGCATGCGTGAGCATCAGCTGCAAAAACTCATCGACACTCATGCCCCTGATGTCATTGGCATACAGGAAACCAAAGCTCAGGATGTGGATTTTCCCGTGGAAATGATTGAATCGCTGGGATACCAGAGCACATTTCATGGCCAGAAAACACACTATGGCGTGGCTTTGCTATATAAACACCCGCCACTAGAGATCAGCAAAGGCTTTACCACTGATAGCGAAGACGCACAGCGGCGCTTTATCACTGCTAAATTCGAAATAGCCGGTGAAGTGATCACCGTCATGAACGGCTATTTCCCGCAAGGTGACAGCAATAAACACCCCACTAAATTTCCTGCCAAGAAACAGTTTTATGCGGATTTAAGCCAGTTACTAAATAGCCAGTACAAACCTACTGACAATATAATTGTAATGGGAGATATGAACATTGCACCACTGGACCTGGATATTGGCATCGGTGCCGACAATGCCAAACGCTGGCTGAAGTCCGGAAAATGCAGCTTTTTACCTGAAGAACGTCAATGGTTAGAAACTCTCAGCAATTGGGGTTTAACTGACACTTTTCGCCAGTTGCACCCGGATGTCGATGATCGTTTCAGCTGGTTTGACTACCGCAGCAAAGGCTTTGATAAAGAGCCCAGACGCGGCTTACGCATTGACCTGATTATGGCGACCAACGCCTTAAGTGAAAAATGCTGTGATGCGGGAATAGACTACGAAGTACGGGGCATGCAAAAACCTTCGGACCACTGCCCCATCTGGGCAGAATTTAAGCTATAAATATTGTAGAGCTTTAAGCCAATCCACCCTGAATTTTATAATTATAAATTATGTCGTTAACATATGGATAATCCCTTACAAAGCCCAAGATGTCGTGTTATGGGTATTGCGTTATTTGTATTAATAAGCGTGATTCTAATGACGTTTAAAGTTATTCCTCTGCTGTTCAAACCCAATACACTGAATCATGTGCTGGATAGCGGTGAGCTGATTATTGTTACCCGCAATAGCTCCACAACTTATTATGAGGGCCCAAATGGCAAAACCGGCTTCGAATATGATCTAGCCAAACGCTTTGCTGATTCACTCGGGGTAAAGCTTAAAGTCATTACCAGTGATAATTTGAATGACATTTTCCAGATGCTAGCATCCGGCAAAGCAGATTTCGCCGCCGCCGGTTTGACCATTACCGAGTCGCGCAAAGCTTATGTACGGTTTACTGCCAGCTATATGGAAATTACCGAGCAACTGATTTATAACAATCAGTCTTATCGCCCTAAAAAAATTGCCGACCTGGAAGACGGCATTCTAGAAGTCATTGAAAATTCCAGCCATGTGGAAAGTTTAAATGAATTAAAACTACAACATCCTCAATTAAACTGGAGTACCCAGAAGAGCATCGAAAGCGAGCAGCTACTGTATCTGGTGGAAAATCAGCTAATTGACTTTACCGTTGCCGACTCAAATGAAGTGTTAATGAATCAGCGATTTTTACTCGAGCTAAGGGTCGCGTTTGATATTTCAAAACCCAAAAAGCTGGCCTGGGCTTTTCCTAAAACAAAAGACACCAGCTTATACGATAAGGCCATGAGTTTTTTCTGGCGCAATTTAAACAACGGTGAAATTACTCACTTAACAGAAAAACATTACGGCCATGTCGACCAGTTTGATTATGTCGGCAACCGGATTTATAAACGCCATATTGCGACCCGCCTTAGCAATTATCTCGATATGTACAATAAAGCCGGTGAAAAATATAATATCGACTGGAAATTATTAGCTGCCATGGGTTATCAGGAATCACACTGGAACCCGAAAGCCGTGTCACCCACTGGCGTGCGCGGCATTATGATGTTAACCCGGCAGACTGCCGGACAAATGGGTATAAAAAATAGACTGGATCCTGAAAGTAGCATATTTGGTGGCGCCAAATATTTAGATCAGATACGCCGCCGCTTTCCTGAAGAATTAAAAGAACCGGACAGAACCTGGTATGCCATGGCCGCATACAATGTGGGTTATTATCACGTTATTGACGCACAAAAAATTGCCATTCAGCAAGGTAAAAACCCGAATAAGTGGAATGATCTGCAAACCACCCTGCCATTACTTGCCCAAAAAAAATGGTACAAAAAAACCAATTATGGCTATGCACGTGGCTGGGAACCGGTGAAATATGTCACCAATATTCGACGTTATTATGATTTACTTGAATATCAGTTATCACCGGACAGTAAAAACAACGACAATGACTCGAAGCATGAAGCGTTATCTATTATGCCCTCTGTGCTATAAGTCCATGTACCTCGTAATCTGAATATAAAAATTTGACCGATAACAAACCTTCAATAGATACAAAAAACAATATCTCTTATTAAAAGAACACTAACCTTCGAGCATGCTTAAGTTCAGTGCCAGCATCGCTTTAAAACGTACACCTATTATTTCAACATCTTGATTTATACTGATTATATACCATACTTTAAAAGCCCTCCTTATATTTCAAAGCATTAATACAGGCCAGCCAGTTTAATGAGAGACAATTCTAAACTCCTTATCACCACAGGTTTTATCTCAATCGTAGCCGTAATGATATCGCTAACTGTATTTTCACTTTCGCAATTTCGCAACGTGAAACAGACCATGACCATGCTAGTCGAGCAAACCAATGCTAAAACCCGCTCAGCAAACACCATGCGTGACACCATTCGAACACGCTCACTAGCATTAAGAAAAATGCAGCTGGAATCTGATATTTTTATACGTGACAAGTTATTTATTGACTTCATAAATTACGCCGGACGCTACCGGAAAGCCAGAGACAAATTACAGTCATATAATATGAATTCAGATGAAATTGAAATTCTAAACAAATTAAACATCGAAACAAAACTATCCCAGCCAATCAATTTAAAAGCTGCTAACCTACTCATGCAGAGTGCTTCCAAGAAAACACTTGGCCCTGCTCTAACTGAAGCCGAATTTTTACAGGAAAATATTTTTAATATTCTTGACGATCTAGTTGAGCTGGAAAACAAATACTCAGATGAAGCACTCATTGAAGTAAACACGCTTTACCACAACACACAGTTTCTTTTATATATTATTGTTTTTATTGCCATATCAATTAGCCTGATTGTAGCCAGAATGGTTATTAAAAATGTTAGCGTAAAGAATAAAAAAATAAAATATCAGGCAACTCATGATAGCTTGACAGGGCTAATCAACCGCGATGAATTCGAAAACAGATTAACCGCTGCATTACGACAAACAGAACAAAAAAATCATGACAATATTCTTTTTTATATGGACCTTGATCACTTCAAGATAGTTAATGACACCTGCGGCCATATAGCTGGCGACGCACTATTACGTCAACTACCCGCATTATTCGAAAAACATAAACGCAAACATGATTCTTTAGCACGATTAGGTGGCGACGAGTTTGGCTTACTACTTGAAGACTGCAATACAAAAAATGCTAAACAAGTCGCTACAAACCTGCTTCGAGAATTTGAAAATTTTAAATTTCACTGGGAAGACAAAGTTTTTTCTGTTGGAATCAGCATCGGGATAGTCTCTTTAAGCATTAATCATATTGATATTTATGAGTTATTATCTGAAGCTGATGTTGCTTGTTATGCCGCGAAAGACAAAGGCGGAAATACATTTCAGGTTTATGACTCCAGCAACAAAAACATCATTGAAAAACACGGGCAGATGCACTGGTTAGCCGACATAACAGACGCCTTAAAAAACGATCATTTCATGCTTTACTTTCAGGCAATTTATCCGTTAACCGAGAGAGGTAAAGACGAAAACTATTACGAAGTTTTATTACGCTATCGTGATAAAAGTGGAAAAATACTACCACCAGCAAATTTACTAAGTGCAGCAGAACGCTTTGGAACAATCGGTGAAGTCGACCGATGGGTCGTTAAAAACGCATTACAATGGATGGCCGACACCCATCACATAAAAAATTTAAAACTTTCTATCAATTTATCAGGGCAATCACTGAGTGATGAAAGCATATTTGACTTCATCAAAAACCAAATCACATCAAACAACATCGATCCGCATAAAATTTCATTTGAAATAACAGAAACAGCTGCCATCAGCTCACTTGAAGCCGCCAAAAAACTCATGCAAAAACTAAAAAATATCGGCTGTCAGTTTTCACTTGATGACTTTGGAAGCGGCCTGTCCTCGTTTTCATATTTGAAAAATTTACCGGTTAACAACTTAAAAATTGATGGTAGCTTTGTACGTAATATTGCGAATGACCCCATTGATTTTGCAATGGTTAAATCCATTCATGAAATTGGAAAAACCATGGGCATGTCAACTATAGCTGAGTTTGTGGAAAGCGAAGAGATCATAGAAAAACTTAAGGAGATAGGCGTTGATTATGCTCAGGGTTACGCCATTTCCAAACCTGCAAGTGACGCCATTATCGTCAGGAGGTAACGTAGGCGAAAAACATACGCCATGATCTGCAAGTTACTCAGCCATTATTCACTCGAATTAATACTATAAAAAATAGATACGCGCTTTCCTATGCAACCTGTGCTTTAAGGAACCACGGTAATTTGAACTTCATCAGAGCGGCTGGCTGAAATACGCCCGCCTTTTCCAAAAGCACTATCTAATACTCCATCCCGAGTTCGCTCGACTCTAAACACCAACGTGCAAATTGCTGCAGAATCAGCCAGTGCAATCGCTGCAATATAAGAACTGGCAACACGTGAAACACTACCCGGATCAAAAGCAGTCAGAATTGAGTTTGAATTTACTGCATCTATAATTTCCTGACCACTGGCATCATTGCAACGGCCTCTAATGGAATATATTTTAAGTCAGGACATATTATTAGATACCGGTATCCAGCTTAATTTTATATTATCCGAACGTTTGAAAGTTTGCTCGACCTGCGGTGTAACAAATACTATCGGCGCAGGTAATACAACATACGACTCGGGAGCACTGATTCCTGATGGTCGATTAAATGCAACATTAATCTGGGTGTTTTCCGTATCAAACAAAAACGTCGCTTTGTATTCGACACCACCTAAAAGCTCCTTGTCTTCACGCATAATAATTGAACTTCCACCACTGGCGCTGGCAACCAGTTGATCTCCCTTTTCTAATTCCAGATTTGTATTAGAAAACACACCACCAACAGTGAGTCGGGTTTTTACCCGGGTATTACCGTCACCATTTGCCACCACATTAATGTTTGCATACAAACCTGATGTGCGAATATCATCTGAGTCGACAGACTCACAGGCCGTGATACTGAGAACAGCCGAAATAACGACAAGTATTTGATTGATTTTTAAATTCATAAATTTTCCTTTTCAATGAACCCCAGCTTCAAATATTGAAGTATGATATTACAATCGCCTGACTAATAGCTCACGCACTTCTTCATCGGTCATAACAATCGGATTAGTTTGCATACTGCTGCCACGACAATGCTTAATCACATGCTGCAACGTATTTTCATTAACCCCGAATTGAGCTAATCCGGGAAGCTGTAGTTGCTCGGTCCAGAGAGTTAATGTATCACAAAGCCCTTGTCTGGATTCATCTTCACTATTACAACGCTGAGCGGTTATCACATCACCGAGCACCGCATATTTACTGAGTGCGGGATTGGCTGGTTCCCGCTCCAGCATCAAGCGGATATTTAACTGCGTAGCTTGCGCCACCAGCGTACCACAAACAACACCATGTGGAATTGGATAAAACGCCCCCAGCGGTGATGCTAAACCATGCACTGAACCGAGGCCGGTTTGTGCCAGACAAATACCCGACATTAATGATGCATAGGCCATATCATCCTGTGCCTGCTGTATTAATTTCGAAGCAGGCACAGGCGACTGTATTGAGGGTTCGGCACAGGCATGGTACAGATTTAACAGACTATCCCGCACTCGCTGAACACCACTCAGTGCCAGTGCATCCGTCATCTCATTAGCGCGAGTGGACACATAAGACTCGATTAGCTGAGTTAGCGCATCCATACCATTTGCCGCAATGACATTATCCGGACAGGTGCTTAATAACTCTGGATCAATAACCGCATATTCAGCAACCAGTTGATCATCCCGAAAAGATTTTTTAAAGCCGCTTTCACCTTGAACACTCAACACCGCATTTTTTGTTGCCTCAGAACCGGTGCCCGCGGTGGTAGGCACCGCAATAAACGGTACTGCCGGGCCTTTATATTCAAGTTCTGGGCCGACCCCTTCCAGATAATCCATTACCGAATGTTTTACCTTTAATAACCCCGCAATTGCTTTGGCCGCATCTAGCGCACTACCACCGCCAATGCCAAGTACAACATCAAATGCAATATTTTTATATTCACTTACAATTGAATCCACCAGCTGCGGAGAAGGTTCACCGGGAATTGAACATTTTTCAAACTGAATACGGTTTTCCGAAAACGATTTCTTTAATGCCTTATATGCTGGTGACGATGCAAAGGAACCGGCACCGGTGACCAGTAATACCTTACTGCCATAGCTCAAGCAAAGCTCTGGCACCTGCAGAATAGCACCACGTTTAAAAATAATGCGCGGAATACGTGCGATAGAGAAGTCAAATAAATTCATGCGACTATTGTAGTTCATCTTAAATTGAAAAAACATCATGTTGTTATGAGCATGTTATAATTAAATTTTATCTCATAAAATTAATCTGCTGACGATGATATAATTTAGCAAATTTACAACACATAAACCACTGGATAAGCGACAGCAGCATTCAGGGATGCGTGAGTTTTTATGCTATAGCCTGTAACCCGTTTCACATCCTTATACCGGAGTTTTAATGTTTAATAAAATCCGCCTGATTAAAACTTATTCCCATAAATCAATATGAACATATCAAAACTTATATTTTTTCCCGCCGCAATAAACAGCACAGTTAGCATCAAGGAACTACTACACTCGTTAATAGACTCTGATTTCATCAACTCTGACACAGACAAAGAAAATCACTATCTACCTGGTGAACGTTTTCTAAATTTAATTACTTTTTTAGGTTGTTCACCCAACATTAATTTATGTCCGACTGAGGGCGAAAGTCACTGCTTTATTTCTATTATCGATACATCTGAACAAGCTACCTGCGTTGGGTACACCGATACAGTAAACCCTAAATGTCCATACTGTACAAAGCGCATAGCAAACTGGAAAATTGCCAACTGGCAAATGCCAGGAGAAATTTGTACCTGTGACAAATGCCAGCAACAAACACCCTATGCAGAATTAAGCTGGAAACATGAATGTGGATTTGCACGTTGTGGATTTACGGTGAATCATATTTACCCCCATGAAGCCGTACCAACAGATCAGTTACTGGATTTATTAAAAGATAGCTCGGGATTTGAATGGGACTATTGCTATGTAAATAATTACATATTTTAAACAGCGTACAAAGAAAAAAACAAATAGCCTGATTATAATAACGTGATTTTTAATTTCAATCAGCAAGGGTGTATAAATAAACTTCGTCATCGCCGACAATAGCCTACCTACGCAGGAATGATAGACTTTCATTATTAATGAAAGTCACATTCCCTGCAACAAACTGATAAGGCACTACGCCTGCAATGCCAACGCCTTCAACTGATTTATTTTATCCCGCACCGCCGCCGCTTCTTCAAACTCCAGATCCTGCGCATGCTGAAACATTTTCTTTTCCAGCTTATCCATTTCTTTACTGATTTCTTTAACACTCATATGCGCATACTCCGCCTGCTGCTCGGCAATTTTTAACGTATGCTGCGCATGGCGCTGTTCATAGCCCACGCCCATAATGTCATGTATGGATTTTTTAATGCCCTGTGGTGTAATGTTATGTTTTTTATTATGCGCAATCTGTTTTTCCCGACGCCGGTCGGTTTCACCGATTGCACGCTCCATCGATCCGGTGATTTTATCTGCATATAAAATAGCCCTGCCATTCAAGTTACGTGCTGCACGCCCCATAGTTTGAATAAGAGATCTATCCGAACGTAAAAAGCCTTCTTTATCTGCATCAAGAATCGCGACTAAGGAAACTTCTGGTAAGTCTAAACCTTCGCGCAATAAGTTAATGCCTACCAGGACATCGAATACACCCAGACGTAAATCACGAATAATTTCCATACGCTCCACCGTGTCCACATCAGAATGCAAATAACGCACCCGTACTCCGTGTTCGGTTAAGTAATCGGTTAAATCTTCTGACATGCGTTTGGTTAACGTAGTAATTAATACCCGCTCCTGCTTTGCGGCGCGAATATTTATTTCTGACAACACATCATCCACCTGGGTTGCCACCGGTCGAATTTCCACTTCCGGATCAACCAGGCCGGTCGGGCGCACTACCATCTCCGCAACCTGATCACAGTGCTCCTTTTCATAGTTGCCTGGCGTTGCCGACACAAAAATAGTTTGCGGGCGCATTTTATCGAACTCATCAAAACGCAGTGGTCGATTATCTAAAGCCGAAGGCAAACGAAAACCGTAGCCAACTAAATTTTCCTTACGCGACCGGTCACCTTTATACATAGCACCGAGTTGCGGTACAGTGACGTGACTTTCATCGATTATCAGCAGCGCATTATCCTGCAGATAATCGTACAAGCACGGTGGTGGCTCGCCGGGTTCGCGGCCGGATAAATAACGCGAATAGTTTTCAATACCATTGCAATAGCCCAGCTCACGCATCATTTCTAAATCGAACATGGTGCGCTGCTCTAAACGCTGGGCTTCAACTAACTTATTATTATCGCGCAAATCATTAAGGCGCTCTTTTAATTCATCTTTAATTTTACCGATGGCATCCTGAATAACATGCTTCGGGGTGACATAGTGTGACTTGGGGTAAATCGTCAGTCGCGAGACTTTGCGCAGCACTTCGCCGGTCAGCGGATCAAAAAAGCTCAGCTGCTCCACTTCGTCATCAAACAGCTCAATGCGCACCGCTTCAAACTCGGACTCCGCCGGATGCACATCAATCACGTCACCGCGCACCCGGTAGTTTGCCCGCCCCAGCTCCATATCGTTGCGGGTGTATTGCATCTCCGCCAGGCGACGCAAAATATCGCGCTGATTAATCATGTCGCCCTTCACAATATGCCGCATCATTGAGAGGTATGACTCAGGATCACCCAGTCCGTAAATCGAAGACACCGTAGCAACCGTGATCGTATCCTGGCGCTCCAGCATCGACTTGGTGGCGGACAGCCGCATCTGTTCAATATGCTCATTCACCGAGGCGTCTTTTTCAATAAAGGTATCGCTGGCGACTACATAGGCTTCTGGCTGATAATAGTCATAATAAGAAACGAAGTACTCCACCGAATTATTCGGGAATAACTCTTTCATCTCCCCGTACAATTGAGCCGCCAAGGTTTTATTGGGTGCAAGAATCATTGCCGGTCGTTGCGATTGCTCAATCACATTAGCAATACTGAAGGTTTTACCCGAGCCGGTTACCCCCAGTAATGTCTGATTTAACAGACCTTCTTCCAGACCACTCAGCAACGTTTTAATCGCTGACGGCTGATCACCCGCCGGGGTTTTATCGGTAATTAATTCAAATTTTTTCGACATAATATAATCTAACGACTCAACAAATCTCTAAAACAATTGTGTTTTGGGATCTTTACACGAAACTTTTAAAAAAAATTAAAGGCATTCCATCCACAAATGCACGCGAGTGAGTACCAACAAAGTACCAAAACCTTAGCTTTAGATTTTATTTACGAGTTTTGCGGGCTTAAAGCTTCTGCTTTTAAAGCATTTGTTAGCACACAAAGATCTGTTTTATAAAAAATGTTAAAAAAAACCGCTTCTCTACCATTTGGGAT
>VAPM010078145.1_pt1 | contig 12008 bp, 11 predicted proteins | sample 3395091 | NCBI WGS metagenome assembly VAPM01 (sample SAMN08290445, study PRJNA428436) | hydrothermal vent metagenome | isolation source: Deep-sea hydrothermal vent chimney 3 | place: Pacific Ocean: Juan De Fuca Ridge | reverse complement strand
CCACTTTCTCTTGCTACGCAATTCACCTTGTCCTCACATTTGTGCTCGCATAGTATTTTCGAACAGCAATAAATATTTTTCTTATCCCGAGTTCAGGTTAATTACATTATTTAAAATACGTATTTTAGATTACTTGATGTACTGGCTGAATCAATTAGGCAGTGTTAAAAAGAGGGTTTGGGTAAATATTATCAATTAAGGAGTAAGAGGAATTTAATCACTAGGGATTAGTCGTTATTTTTGGTATTCGTTTTTTGAGTTATACAAAGCTTAATTTCATCCGTTAATATATCTTGGATTTCTTCATCGAGCTGAACAATCAACTGGATTAAACGGTTATGGACTCGTTTTTCCACTCTATTTTGTAAGTCGTTCATTATTTTTGAATTTATTTCTAGAGTATCAAGTCCTGCGATTTTAGAAAAGTCAGTGTCTTTAACGAATGATTTACTGGAGGTATTTTGTTTAACCGTCTTACTCTCGTTTTCAGCACTCGCAAGATTGCTTAACACTTCATTAGTATAACTTGCACTTGCTATTGCGGGAGTTAAATCCGTTTTGGTTTCGGCTATTTGAGATTTTTTTAAGGTTGTCTCTTTTATAACCACTTGATCCTTAACTGGCTTTGTTGTTAAATTCGTTGGGCTATCTGTTTTTATATCAACTTGCGAATCCTCAATAAACAAAATACTATTTTGAGACTTCGGTATCTCTAATGCTGGATCATCTATCGAAATATTTTCAACTGTCTTTTGATTATTTTTAATTGCGTTAGAGCCTAATTCAAAAGAAATAATATCTGCATTAGATTTATTGATATCCGCATCTGCTTCATCGTCGAACGAAAGGTGGATATCATTAACCTCTAAAATGGAATCCAATTTTATTTCGGAAGAACTGTCCATATTAAAAAGTGATGATTCATCATCTTCAGGTTCAACCACTTCATCTAACATAGGCACGATTAAATCATGATCATATAAATCATTTAACGGGCCATTATCAATTGGCTTATTGCTATCTAAATTATGTTTAACGACAGGAGTGCTTTTGGATTTAAAAATATTTTGGTCTGGTAACTCTTTGACAATAATTTCTTCAAGAGTACCGGGTATCTCAAAATCAAGAGAAACTTCAAATGCATCAGAAGTTTTAGTTGATGTTGCAACCTCTATTTTTGTGTTTTTAATATTTGCTGTTTTTTCGATTGGTTGTTTTTTTGATTTTTTTTCTAATCTATTTTCAAGGCTATCACTGCTCATGCTATTGTCAGCTCGTGCAATATTTTCGCGTGCCGCACTAATTTTTGAGTCACCTTGCTTTAATAATGATTTAATAGATTCTAACGATTTCATCAGAGATTTTTGCGGATCAAGGCCATCAAAATTATGTTGTTTGTTGGAACCCCTTTTATTCATCTCGACTAGCCTCTTATATTGTGAGATTCAATTTTATAACCACGATCTTTATAGTGAGTGTATCTCACCCGAGCATCATCGGTCGTATTAGTATCATTTTTATTAATTATTTCAACAACCCGGTTATAGTGACTAAATGTATTTGGAACCGTGCCATCAAAATTGATTAAAACATCGTGCTGTTTACTTTTTGTTGTTATTGCTTGTTTTGTGCTTAATTGTTCGGTTTGAGCGATTAAGATTGAACAATTCTTTGCAATAGCGGAGTCTATTCGAGCGTGTGCGATAAAGCTTTCGGGCTTGAATGACCAAAGTAAATCATCAATTAACTCAGCATGTTGAGTAGAGTGAGATTGTATAAAAATGCTATACCCTTGTTGTTGAATTTTTTCAATCAGGCGGCATGCAAAATTTTCACGAGCTTGGGGTATAGAGCTATCTAAAATATAAAAATCGATACGTGTCATATTGTACTTTACTAAGCAACAAATTACTCAACATAATGAAAAAAATAATTTTTGTAAAACAACTAATATGTTTGCAACAGTATCATATGATACAGTGCTTTTGCGCGTTCTAACACAGTTTAAATCATATTCTTAGCTGTTAAGGTATATATTTGATATTTAAAGATAATTTGTTAGATATATGATGATAAAGCCACCTTTTATACTAAAAAGTGACTTTATTAATCAAATGTTTAGAGTTGGTCTAATAAATATTGGGTTAATAACGGCACTGGACGTCCTGTTGCGCCTTTATTTTTACCACTGGTCCATGCAACGCCGGCTATATCCAGATGGGCCCAGTTATATTTTTTAGTAAAACGCGATAAAAAGCAGGCGGCTGTAATTGTACCGGCTTCTTTACCACCGAGATTAGCGATATCAGCAAAATTACTTTTGAGTTGATCTTGGTATTCATCCCACAGTGGTAGTTCCCAGGCACGATCTCCGGTGTATTGTCCGGCAGACAGTAAATCATTAATTAATGGCGAATGATTGCCAATTAATCCTGCTGCTTGGCTGCCAAGCGCTACAACACAGGCTCCAGTTAATGTCGCAACATCAATGACAACATTTGGATTGAATTTTTCACTATAGGTTAATGCATCACATAGAATTAAGCGTCCCTCAGCATCCGTATTTAAAACCTCGATGGTTAGCCCTGCCATGCTGGTGACGACATCCCCTGGTTTATTGGCATCACCATCAGGCATGTTTTCACAGCTAGGAACGATGGCAACAACATTAATATCTGGTTGTAATTCACCAATTGCTGCTAGTGTTCCAATGACACTGGCGGCACCACACATGTCAAATTTCATTTCATCCATGGCAGGGGAAGGTTTAATTGAAATTCCTCCTGAATCAAAAGTGATACCTTTTCCGACGAGGACGTAGGGTTTTGAATCATTGCCCGGAAAAGAGTATTCGATAGTGATTAGCTTAGGTGCTTGGCGGCTACCTTTGGCAACAGACAGGAATGATCCCATACCCAATTTTTCAATGTCATCCTGCTCCAATACGGTTACCGTCATATTTTGATACAGCGTAGAAATTTTTACAGCTTGTTTTGCTAAATAGCTTGGAGTGCAAATATTACCCGGTAAATTTCCAAGTTCTCTGGCTAATCGACTGCCTTCGGCAATAGCGTTACCTTCACGCACGGCACGTTCACCACGATTAAGCTCGCGACGATTGGGGACGTTTAAAATTAACTTTCTGATGGGGCGACGTTCGGTATCTTTTTGACTTTTTAATTTATCAAAGCTGTACAGTGTGTGGTGAATGCATTCTACTGCTTGGCGGACTTTCCAATGGGTGTCTTTGCCTTTGATATTCAGATCAGTTAAATAACTGACCGCATCCATTGCCCCGGTATCATTGAGAGTATTTACTGAAGCGATAATTATTTGACGATATTGTGTATAACTAATATTTCGTTCTTTACCGCAACCGACCAGCAATATCCGATCGCACAGTACATTTTCAATATTATGTAATAATAATACTTGCCCTAAATTACCCTCTAGGTCGCCTCGACGTAAAATGCTAGTAATATAGCCATTGGTCGCTTCATCCATTCTCTCGGCAGCGGGCGATAATTTTCGACGTTCAAATATACCAACAACAACACAAGCTGATCGTTGTTTTTCTGGGGTGCCGCTTTTTACACTGATTTCCATTCGAGATCCTTAAAAAAATATAAAATAATTGTAAATATAGGAAATAATATACTAAAATCAATAGGTTAATTGTATATAATATAGCATTATACACGCTTGTTATAAATTCAATTATTAAGAATATATTAGGATTATAGAATACTTAATAATAAGCAGAAGTATTCAAATATCTGATTAATATCTTATCTTTATTAAAATGAAGTAAAATAGATGTTAGTTTTTATTACTATTAACCAAGTTTACTTTAAACATCATATATAATCAGCATTTATCAACATAAAAATGGAAAACAGTCATTGATTATTGATCGGTATATTATCAAAGAAATTGTGTTGACCTTCATTGGTGTTACCTTTGTTTTGTTACTGATTTTTTTAAGTGCACTATTACTGCGTTTATTTGATGATGCTGCGCGCGGCTTATTTCAAGTTAATACCATAATGCTGTTGATGGGGTTTAAGAGTATTGGTAATCTGGTTTTTATTTTGCCTCTGGCGATGTATTTATCAATTTTATTAGCATTAAGCCGTTTGTATAAAGACAATGAAATGGCGGCACTTGCAGCTAGCGGGGTTAGCGAGCTTAAAGTTTTACGCTCGGTTATTATATTATCAGTTTTATTTGCAATATTTGTAGGGTTCTTAACGTTATTTTTAGCGCCTTGGTCACACCACCAAACAGACATCATAACTGCAAATTCAAAAGTATCTTCTGAGGTTAAAGGCATAAATCCCGGACGGTTTCGCGATATTGCTGGTGGTGAGGGCACTTTGTATGTACAGCATGTTAGTGATAAAAAAACAAAATTAAGAAATATCTTCGTACAAGCACGAAACGTTGAAGGTAATATTATCGTCACGGCAGATTCAGGTTATAAGTATATCGACGAAAAAACCGGGGATGATTTTATCGAGTTAGCAAATGGGTATCGCTACCAAGGTAATCCTGGTGATAGTAATTACTCCATAGTGCATTTTGCAAAACACGGTATACGAATTCGTCAAAAGCCACCCACCAGCATTAATTATCATAAATTATCCATTGATACAAAAACTTTATATGAATCAAATAAGTTAGAGGATAAAATCGAGCTACATTCGCGAATTTCGTTTATGTTTTTATGTTTGGTTTTGTCAATTCTGGCGGTGCCGCTTAGTCGAACATCACCGCGGCAAGGGCAATATGCAAAATTAACCGTAGCAATTTTAATTTATATATCTTATGCCAACCTATTGAATATCAACCGAGCGTGGTTAGAGAAAGGTAAAATACCAATTGAAGCGAGTTTTTGGTGGTTGCATATTGTGATGTTTAGTATTGCTATGATATTTATTTTGAAGCAATCTGGCATACGTTATATTTTTCGAAAGAGAATTAAAATTTAAATGGTTATTTTAGATAAATATATACGAAAGGTTGTGGTTGGCAATATTGCAATTGTTATTCTGGTATTAACATCGCTTTTTGCTGTTATTAATTTTAGTGGTGAATTTAGCAAAATTGGACAAGGTAATTATACTATTTGGTTAGCCGTTCAATACACCTTATTAACATTACCGACTCAGGCATATGAGTTTATTCCTGTTGCAACATTACTCGGTGTCATGATTGGTATGGGGTCTTTGGCTAATAGAAGCGAATTAATCGTGATTCGTGCCTCGGGTGTAACACTCAATCGAGTTACAATAGCGGTATTAAAGTCAGCCTTTATTGTTATTTTAATTGGTTTTCTAATTGGTGAGTTTGTCGCTCCTAATTCGAAACAATATGGACAACAACTGTGGTTAAAAGCTTTAAATCGCAATGCAAGTTTAAATACCAATTCCGGTTTATGGATGCGTGATGCTGATAAATATGTTCATGTGCAAAGTGTTAGTACCTCAGGCAAACTTTCAGGTATTGAAATTTTTACTTTTGATGAAAATAATGCCATGCAGTTAGCAACTTCTGCCGAATCGGCTACCTATAGCACTGAAGAAGGTTGGATATTAAATAATGTAAAAAAAAGTTTTATTGGAAACAATAAAATTCGAGTGCAGTTTTTAGATGTTTTACAATTGGATAATTTATTGCCGCCAGACGTTATTAAAATTGTTAGTATTGAACCTGCAATGTTATCCGTTTGGAAACTATATCAATATATAAAGTATTTAAAGTCAAATGGTCTTGATAGTTCTCAATATGAATTATCATTTTGGAACAAAGTTGTCATACCACTTTCAATTTTTGCTATGGTGATGTTAGCTTTGCCGTTTGTGTTTGGTATGGGGCGGGGAACCAGCACCGGCAAACGAATTGTTATTGGCTTTTTATTAGGTATTGCATTTTTTATTGGGAATAGATTAATTGGCCAAGCCGGAATAGCGAATAATATACACCCGATATTTAGTGCTTTTACTCCTTCTATTTTAATTATATCGGTATCCTCCTGGTTTTTGCATAAAAACCGTTAATTAAAAATTTATTATTTATGCTTGGGTAACGCGTTGGCTTTATAACCCCAAATATCAACATCAACACCCGATTCGACAAAATGCTCGGCTCTTTTTGACAAGTAGCGTTGAAAGCTGGGTTGTTTTTTGTAACTTTCACTTAATACATAATGAAATATTCCCTGAGTATGAAATGTTTTAAAGAATGCTTCAGAACGAATTATTTCTTTACCCTCAGAATTAAATACAATGATAGTTGGTGCGTATTTCACATCAAATTGTTGTGCTAGTTGTTTAGCTGTGGTTTTAACACCTTTGCCATTAATGAGCGGGGTGTCAGCCCACATGTCTAGCTGAATAACGGAGAATTTTGAAACTATATTTTGAGTTGATTTTTCTGAAAAAACTTTTTTATGCAGCACCGAACAATTTGGACAATCTTGTTGCTCGAATAAAAGTGCATAGGGTTTTTTATCTGGGTTGTTAATTAGTTTGGATATATCATAGGGTGGTTTTTCAAAATAGTTTTCTGAAATTAATGGCCCAATACTATTATCATTAGTTTTTACCCGATGCTTAGCCACATATTGTCGATATGATATTTTATTTTCAGATTTATCGGCAACCCAATCGATAGCAATTTTAAAACGGTCGGGTGGAAGATAACCATTGAGTCTTAAAATTACTTTGCCTTGCTCATTAAAAAATAAAATTGTTGGTGTAAACTGTACTTTGAGTGCCTGAGCAAAAGTTTTTTCAGTGAACGTTTGTTTGCCGATATTGACAATGTCTCGATCGCCCCACATATTCATTGATATAACGTCAAAGTTTTTTCTTACTTTCTGCTCTATATCTTTCTGGGCTAAGTTTCGTTCAACCAAGGCATTACAATAAGGACAGCCGGGTTGATGAAATATTAACATCAAGCGTTTGTTTTGAGCTGCGGCATCAGCAACATCTTCATTGAGATTAAGAAAGCCTTGTTTGAACCAGCTAGGATATTCGGTTGGCTTTGCTCCATCATAGGCAGCTTTTTGCTCTGCAAACAATAACGTGTTATTCGCTAAGAAAACAAAAATAATTGTTAGATAGTTGAGTTTATTTTTAAGCACTTGAGTATCCTCTAAAAAAACATTATTTAACCATAATTAATTTGGATTAGTATCTATTAGTTTAGTTCCATTTATGCCTTTATAAATCTAAGAGGGATAAATTTAGTGGAAAAATCGAATAGCAATATAATAATTAATCTATATGAGTTATGTTAGATTCGGTGAATTTGTCTCGCCATAAAAAATATTGGTTGTCTAATAATAACCAAATTAAACCAATAATTAATAATACCCCGTTAGGTAAAGCAAAAAACCAACTGATGGGGGGACCAATGTCTGGTGCCTCGGGAAGCATTAATTTAACGGCTCCAAGTAAAATTGCAAGCCAGGCTGGTAGGCCAGTAATAAAGCGTAATAACGCTTGCCATAAATTAATGGCGGATCCATCGGATCGTTGCAATCGAATTTTCCATGCTCGCATTCCGAGGGTTTGTCCACCATGAGTCCAAAACCAAGCGAAAAATGCGTAACAAACAAAAAATAAATAAGTTGTAAACAGTGGGTTACCGGCAGATATCGATTCTCCACCTGAAAGTGCGGTAGCAAGTCCGGTCGCAACAAAAAGCACTGCAATTAATAATAATCCGTCATAAGTCATTGCGGCGATACGACGAAATAGTAGAAAACTTGATGATTTATTCTGTGAGTTCATATGTACTTAACTTAATAGTAAAAACAGTTATCATAATGAATTATGAATTTATAATAAAGTTTTTGAGCACGATATTAAATAATTTAATAAAGTACAAAAAAGTTTCTCGAACCCTTGCAATTTATATCGACTATAGTTATTAATAAAGCTTAAATTATAAGATTTGGAATTTAACTATGTCAGTTTATTCAGCTATAGCACGTTTGCCCGGAGTATTAGCTGCCGGTGAATATTCATATCGCGGTGATCGATATTCCTATGACGGTGAAATGACCGACGAAATGGCAAAAATGGCTTCGATCATGTGCCGTTCAACCTCTCTTGCAGTCCATATGCAAGTTAATATGATGAAATCCTTAGGAACAGATTGCGGCTGCTCGCCTTCACGTGGTTGGATAGTGAATGGCACTGATTTTACCGTGTGTGTTATCGGTAATAATTTTTGTTTTTTAAATAATGGTGAATCATCTTTGAATCAAGTGATGTCGATGTTGCTTGAACATGTTGATGATAAAAATGATGAAAAAATTTAATGAAATTAGTGATTAGCAGTTGTCGGAGAAAATAATGGTAGATCTAGGAAAGTTAATGACTTTAAAAGGTGCTATTGGCGCATTTACAATGACTGAAGGTGGTGAGCTGATAGACCATAAAGTTTTAGAAGGGGGGGAACTTAATGAAGTTATTTTGGATTTATTATGCCATGTGTGTGTTGCGAATATGGCAATAGCGACAATGCAAGCTCGAGGTTGGGAGAAAATGACTGATATGAAAGGATTTTACCCTGTTAATGGTTTTTCACTTGTTGGCTTTGAATGGACGGCAATTGTGAATGGTAAATTTGGAGTCGTTATCTCAAACAAAGATACCGATTATGAAGCCGCTTACACATTACTAAATAGTTAGGATTTATTATGATAAGAAATTTATTAGCCATTGATGGTGTCATGGTAATTTGCTCTTTTCGTGATGATGGTGCTTTTGTTGAAGGCCATGGAACCATGGACGAAACTCAAATGATTGGTTTAACCAGTTTTGCACACGATTATAAAAGAATTATTCAAGGTAATTCCGATCAGCTCTCTATGTTTACGCAAATGTCGGGTTGGACACCACCGGGAGCATGGATTGTTCGGGGGCCCGAAATGTCAGTCTGCAGTGTTGGTAATCTTGTTTGTGTTATCGATAATAGTGAGGCATCGTTAAATGAATTAATGAAAGAGCTTACTGATATCGCTCATCATTAACCGCCTTCCAAGAAATTTGTTATATCGTTCACATTAAACTCCCAAGCGCATCAATTAAGTTCAGTTTGCTGAAAAACTAGAGTTACTCTAAATTTATAATTTATAGTATTTAACAATTTTTTGATTGTGCTTATTTTAAAAATACGATAGTCATTAATTGTCCTGAGGTTGGCATATAAGGATAGTGGCTATTTCGGTAATGTTAATAAATCCTTGTCGCATTTACAGCTGAAATTTAAAGTTAAAGTATCAATATTATGAGTTTGAGCTACTATTTTTTCTTATACAGATCTGAAGTTAACTAGTGTAAAATCCCGGCTTTTTATATTTAAATTTTTTGTAATGTTAAATTGTATAAATAAAATACAAAATACCATTTAATAAATTTAAAAAAATCTCGAAAATAGATTGAGATTAAAAAAGTACTAGCTATGCTTACGACATAATTTAAAAAGACGCTTATCTCATACAGGTAGATACTTAATGGCTTTAATAAATACAGTACAAAAAATAGTTTTACTCTTTAGTGTTGCATTGCTTGTCTCATGCAGTTCAGGCTCAGAAGTTGCCAAAAAAATACAAAAAGATATTATTGAGCTTAATGAGTCAACCGTTAATATATCAAGTTCTGATTTACGCTTTAGACGTTATAAACTAATGGCAAAAAATGGTAATTCAGAAGCCATGGTTGAGCTCGCAAATTCCTATTTATATGAAGAAAATATTCGCCCTTTTGACGAGAAAAAAGCCATGAAGTGGCTTTCTAAATCAGCTGAAATTGGTAACCCTCATGCATCCTCTGAACTTGCCGAAATTTATTCAGAAGGCTTATATGATGGTGAAGGTAATGTTCGAGTTAATAGTGATATTGAAACCAGCATGATGTGGGCATACATTGCAAACGAGCAAAATAAACATTTAACGAATAATACTATTATTGTTCCAAGCTATGATGAACAAAAAAATCCCAAAGTGAAGCAAATTGCAAAACAACGTGCTGAACAATGGCTAACCGCAAATAACACCTAGTAATATTGGCAGTATTTGCTCAAATTAAAAAAAACTAAAGTCAACAACTGAAATGTAAATATTATGTCATATTAGTATGGCGAGTCCGGCACGCTTCCAGTATTATTCATATTTAATTTAGCTTGGTGGATTAAGCAATATGTTAAGCCTGCGTGGTTGTTCTGCACTCTCTTCATTTCGAATTCAAAAACTTCTTAATAAATTACAACTAATTGCGCCTGAAATTTCTGATATTCAGGCTTTCTTTGTTCATTTTGTTAATGAAGAAAATACGTTAAATACGCAACAAACCTCAAGTTTATTATCGTTGCTGGATTCATCAAATGATTTAACAGAATTTCTTGGTTCACAAGTCGGATATCAAGTTATTATTGTTCCACGTCCGGGAACGATATCGCCTTGGTCGAGTAAAGCGACTGATATTGCTCATAATTGTGGTTTTGATTCAATACAGCGAATAGAAAGGGGCATAATATATCATATTGAGGGTTGCCGTCATTCCAAAAAAGCCGACATTAGCGCTTGTCTGTATGACCGCATGACCGAAAGTGTTATTCCAGAAATTGCTAGCGCAAGCCTCTTATTTGCTGAGTCTCAGCCGGCTGAGTTAGTAACTGTTGATATCTTGGCTGGCAAACATGTGGCTTTGCATGAGGCCAATTTAACATTGGGTTTGGCCTTAGCCAATGATGAAATTGATTACCTTGTTAAAAGTTTCACCAAGCTCAAACGTAATCCAACTGATATCGAATTAATGATGTTTGCTCAGGCAAACTCTGAACATTGCCGGCATAAAATATTTAATGCCGACTGGTTAATTGATGGTGAAAAACAGGATTATTCTTTATTTAACATGATTCGAAATACTCACAAAGTATCTTCAGAAAATATACTATCGGCTTATCATGATAACTCTGCTGTGATGGCGGGTAGTCTCGCTGAACGGTTTACACCGAGCAGTCATTCAAAACACTATCATTATCAAAGCGAAGCCGTGCATATTTTAATGAAAGTTGAGACACATAATCACCCCACTGCGATTTCACCGTTTGCCGGAGCAGCCACTGGTTCAGGGGGTGAAATTCGAGATGAGGGCGCGACAGGGCGAGGTTCCAAACCCAAGGCAGGTCTGTGTGGTTTTTCAGTGTCTAATTTAAAAATTCCCGGTGCAAGTCAGATATGGGAAACCGATTATGGTAAACCAACGCGCATCGCATCATCGCTTGATATTATGCTCGAAGGGCCAATTGGTGCAGCGGCATTTAATAATGAATTTGGCCGACCGAATATCTGTGGTTATTTTCGAACCTATGAAGAACAAGCTTGTGGTGTTAATGGTGATGAAATTAGGGGCTATCATAAACCCATCATGTTAGCCGGTGGTTTAGGGAATATTAGAGAGCCCAATATCGAAAAAAATCAGATACCCGCTGGTGCGCAATTACTGGTGATTGGTGGGCCTGCAATGTTAATTGGTTTAGGTGGTGGTGCGGCGTCGAGTATGCAAACAGGCCAAAGCCATGAAGATTTGGATTTTGCTTCTGTGCAGCGAGGTAATCCTGAGATGGAACGGCGCGCTCAAGAAGTGATTGATCATTGTTGTCATATGAATGATCAAAACCCAATAATTAGTATTCACGATGTGGGTGCCGGTGGTTTGTCGAATGCCATGCCCGAATTAGTGAATGATTGTGAACGTGGTGCAATATTTGATTTACGTGCAATACCGAATGACGAGCCGGGAATGTCACCGTTGGATATTTGGTGCAATGAATCACAAGAGCGTTATGTTTTGGCTATTTCAAAAGCGAATTTAGCCGGTTTTATCGCGATATGTGAGCGAGAACGTTGTCCTTATGCTGTTATTGGTGAAGCGACGAAGAAAAAACAACTGGTGTTAAATGACAACCATTTCGATAATACCCCCATT
>VAPM010560239.1_pt1 | contig 12011 bp, 7 predicted proteins | sample 3395091 | NCBI WGS metagenome assembly VAPM01 (sample SAMN08290445, study PRJNA428436) | hydrothermal vent metagenome | isolation source: Deep-sea hydrothermal vent chimney 3 | place: Pacific Ocean: Juan De Fuca Ridge | reverse complement strand
GTGCTGGAACGCAAACTCAGTCGTACCGGTCTGATCACAACTGCTGGGTTTCGCGACATACTTGAGCTGGGCCGACGCACCCGCCCGCAGGCATATGGCATGAAAGGTGAATTCACCCCGATCATATCGCGCGACTTGCGCCTTGAGGTCTCTGAACGCATGGACGCGGCTGGTGAAGTAGTGAAATTGCTCGATGAAGCGGGCGTCGCAAAAGCAGCGCAACAGCTCTTGGATGCGGGTTGCGTTTCGGTAGTGGTGCATTACCTGCACGCCTATGCCAACCCGGCACATGAACTGCGCAGTGGCGAAATACTGCGAGACATCTGGCCCAATGATCACATCACCCTCGGCCATGCGCTGCTGTCTGAAGGGCGCGAATATGAACGAGGCGTTACAGCCGCGGTCAACGCTTCAGTCCAACCGCTGCTTGAGCGATACATTCGCAGGTTGGTTGAAGAATTGGCAAAGGGCGGCTACGGCGGTGAGCTGCTGGTGATGAACGGCAATGGCGGCATGGTGTCGTCGCGTGTCGTGTCACGCGAGGCCGCTAAAACAGTAATGTCTGGCCCTGCATCCGGGGTGATGGCCGCCGCCTATATTGGACGGCGCGCCGGGATTGAGGATCTCATTACTTACGACATGGGCGGTACTTCAACCGATGTGGCGTTGATCCGAGGTGCAGAACCATCCGTTTCCAACGAGATCGAAATCGAATACGCCATGCCGATCCACGTCCCGATGGTGGATGTGCGCACCGTCGGCGCAGGCGGGGGTTCTATTGCCAAGGTAAACCCCGCCGGGCTGCTGGAAGTCGGACCAGAAAGTGCTGGCGCAGAACCCGGTCCGATTTGTTATGGCCGGGGTGGCGTAAAGCCTACAATATCGGACGCGAACCTGTTGCTGGGCCGACTGAACCCCGCCAAGTTAATTTCGGTTGATAGCAGCACCAGATTACCTGACGTTGAACAGGTATTCCTTCAGAAACTTGGCGCCCCCCTTGGGCTGGATGCCACCCGAGCTGCCGAAGCGGTTATCCGCATGGCCAACATCAAAATGGCCGGGGCGATTCGCATAGTTTCTGTGTCGCTTGGGGCTGATCCCCGCGATTTCGCTTTGCTGGCATTTGGCGGCGCTGGTCCGCTGCATGCCTGCGCACTGGCCCGCGAACTGGGTGTCCCGCGCGTATTGGTGCCCTCGCGCCCAGGTATCACAAATGCCATCGGCTGTATCGTCGCCGACCTGCGTCATGATTTTGTGACAACGATAAATACACCGCTGGACACGTTGGACATGGATCGCCTGCATTCAGTGTACACCGACCAGGCGGCAAAGGGTGAAAACCTGATTGCCAACGAAACCGTTGCAATCGATGATGTAAAACGAATTTACAGCGTTGATATGCAGTTTATTGGCCAAACCCACTTGCTGCGCGTCCCCGTTGATGACCCGCTAATGGACCGCGAAGTCCTGCGTCAAAAATTCGAAGAAACTTATTTCAATCGTTTCCGGGTCGAGCTGGCCGAAATCCGGGCAAGCGTGGTGAACGTCAATTGTTCAGTTATCGGCAAGCGCTCAGAACTGGACCTGTCCAACTTGATCGATTCAGCCGGTCGTCGGGCTACACTGCAAGAAGCCTTAACCGAAAACCGCCAGACCTATTTTGACGGCAGCTGGATCGACACCCCGGTTTACTGGCGAGACCACATGCCGATCAATTTTACGCTGAAAGGCTCGGCAATCATCGAACAAATGGATACCACCGTGCTGATCGAACCCGGCGACATCGCCACCAGCGATGCAGACGGAAATATCATCATCCAGATCGGCGACGCATCATGAGTATCGATCCAATCACCCTTTCGGTCATTCAGGCGGGCCTGCAACAGGTCTGCGATGAAATGGATCTGAGCTTTTCCCGCGCCGCGTTCTCCCCGGTTATCGCAGAAGCCAATGATCGTTCCGACGGGATATATGCCGCCGATGACGGGGCACTAATTGCACAGGGCGCAGGCGGGCTCCCGGTCTTTGTTGGAACCATGCAATATTCAACCCGCACCCTGATCGAAATGATCCGTGACGGGCGCGCAGCCGCACCCAGGCCTGATGATATTTACATCGTCAATGATCCATACCTTGGCGGCACCCACCTGATGGATGTCCGCTTTGCCCGGCCCTTCTATCGGAACGGTGAAATATTCTGCTGGCTTTCCAACACTGGCCATTGGCCAGATACTGGCGGCGCAGTACCGGGCGGGTTTGCTGCCTCTGCCACCGCTGTAGAACAAGAGGGCCTGCGATTGCCCCCGGTGCGCCTGTTCAAGGAAGGTAAGCTGGACCAGGAAATTTACGCGATCATCTGTTCCAACATCCGGGTGGCCGATCAGCGTATCGGCGACGTCAAAGCACAAGCCGCCGCCCTGTTGGTGGGCGAGGATCGCCTGAGCATGCTTTTGGACCGCTACGGCGACGACACCGTGCGCGAAGCCATTGCCGAACTGCACACCCGCGCGGCCAAACAGATGCGCAGCTTTATTGCTGACATCCCCGACCAGACCTTCAGAGCATCGGCGTGGATCGACAGCGACGGCGTGGTCAATGAGCCCTTGGAAATTCGACTGGCTGTAACACGTCAGGGTGATGATTTGCTGTTTGATTTCTCCGGCTCCAGTGCACCCTGCGCTGGCCCGATGAATTCCGTGCGCGCGACCACGCTTAGCTCGGTTTATCTTGCCGTGCGCCACATCTTCCCCGAAGTCCCGATCAGTGCTGGCGCCTTTGCACCTCTAAAAGTTACCGGCATCAAAGACACCTTCCTCGACGCACAATACCCCCGCCCGGTATCCGGTTGCGCCGCCGAAGTATCTCAACGCATCGCCGAGGCAGTATTCGTCGCCCTCGTCACCGCCCTGCCCGACCGCGTCACCGCCGCCCCGGCAGGCACCAGCGGCAACTTTGCCCTTGGCGGCCATGACCCCGCACGGGGCCGCGACTTTGTGATGTACCAGCTATCGGGCGGTGGCTATGGCGGCAACGCTGACCACGACGGTCTAAGCAATGGCTGTTCCACTATCGGCATATCCAAAGCCCCGCCGGTTGAGATCATGGAGCAGGCGTTCCCGGTGCTCTACCATCACTACGCCCTGCGGACCGGTTCGGGTGGTGCCGGTGAGCATCGCGGCGGTTTTGGGCTGGACTACAAGCTGGAACTACGTCGCGGAAACGCCACGGCCAGTTTTGTCATGGACCACGGGCGTTTTGGGCCGCAGGGCGTGCTGGGCGGCCAGGACGGTGCACAAAATGAAGTCACCGTCTGGCAATCCGGCAAACCCTACACGCCGGTACACCTGTCCAAAGAACAGGACATCCCACTAGCGCCCGGTGACAATGTACATGTAAAAACTCCCGGCGGTGGTGGATATGGCGACCCGTTCAAACGAGATCCAGGCGCCGTTCTGCGCGACGTGGACCTGGGTCGGTATTCGCGCAAACAGGCCAAAAAGGCGTTCGGCGTAGCACTCAAGGGCAATCCCTTAAAAATAAACTCTACCAAAACCGCAGCACTACGCAGTCTTACAGATTCCGCACGAAAAGCGGACAACTAGCCTAAACGACATCGCGGACAATAGAGTGTGAGCCTGGTATAGAAAGGTAGCCTCCCATCGCTCACCTATTTCGTACAACTTGGAAAAGTTTCAAAGAAACCTTCCGGCACCCATTTAGCATTGACCAAATCATCATTGATGTTCTCTTTACCGGGTACAACGTTGTTGAACTCCATGACAACATTTCCATTCGGGGCCACTTCCAGAACTTGACCCTGTTCAGGGATCGTAATCAGTCGATTGCCATTTGGTAGCAATTGATGCTTACCACGGAATTCACTATTGAAGGCCCCCTTAAACCCGGGCATTGCATTTGTCACTTCACCCGACTTTGGATCAATCGTGAGGATTGAAGAACGTGGTCTGGATCTGCTATTATTGTAAATCGAAATCCGCCCATCAGGCTCAAAGTCCGGGTCATGCTGGCCAATCCACGGGCCTTGCTCATACCATTTAATCTCACCCGACTGCGAAATGATGACAACCATGTCGAGCATAAGGAGCGACAGCATCAGATCACCTGCTTCGAATTGTGGAAAAACTGCCGCAAGTTCAGGCAACAGTTCCTCAACATCATTGGGGTGGAAAATATCTTCCGGGGATTCTGTGTCATCTGCAAAAGGAAAATCTGGGAACAATGAGAAAACCATGGCACTTTCGGGGGAACGTTTAACCACATCTTCCACGAAATTGATCCGGGCCATATCTTCGCCGGTGAGCGGATCAAATTTCAGAATATCCTGAAGTTGCCCATAAGCCGAACCCGCTCCATACCACGTCCAAATTCCACCGTCCGCAGCCGGAGAAAATGAGTGGTGATAAAACCCTTCCTTGCTCCAGATGGCGTCTCCGCAAGCGTCAAGTCTCGCGACCAGTCCAAGCCAGTCAAAACTTATCAATATGGTCCCGTCTGGCAGGGCTTCCATCGCGTGCGGGGCATTTTGGCGGTGTTCGGCTTTGTCAGAAATGGCCATTTCATCAATCGGCCAAACGTGTTGGACTACACCAGAAGAGTCATAGAGAGAAACCGAATAAGAACCGCGGCTGTTGTCCCAGGCAAGCAGCACATAGTTTCCGCTTCCGATACTCGCCTCTGGGTCATGTAGCGTTGCAAACTCACGAGAGGCGCCCGCGGGTGCCGGATTCCGACGGCCAACTCCAATCACTTCACCTTCGCGAAAAAGAGAAGTCGCGATACGTTTCGCTTCGATAACTTGGAAGTAGGGCCAAATCTTGTTGTTTGCTATCCAAAACCCGGCCCCGCCAACAACCAGTGCGAACAGTATTAAACCAGTAAAGATCGATACATATTTTGGAATATTCTTGCTCATCCGAACCCACTCCTCGTAAGCGAACATACTCCCACCAAACCAGCCGTAAAGGCAGGTTGTGACAACATCCTATTGTGATTATAGCGCAACTTTTCAATTAGCCGTTTAAAACTACACGAGTCGCCTCGCTCGGTAAACCCTTTCCCAAACTCTGGTTTGAAGGATTCAATGCATATAGAGCTTAGAAAAACTTTGGCACACGGACATAAGGTCGATTGAGAATTTCACATATACAATTTTTTGCCCGTTCTGGGATAAAGAACGACCTATACAATTTAATTCAAACACTTTAGATGCCGGCAACTTATCTTGTCCGACTAGTTGGCTGCGCGAGCAATTTAGCGCTGATAACGCGATGTGAGCGGGCAGTCCCTATTCTGAAGCTGTGATTAAAGAAGAACCTACAATGAAACAGGCTCTAGCCGATGCGCTCGAACAACGTGGATACATCGCCCTGACACCCGTTCAGGAAGCGGTTACAAATTCTGAACTTGGGAACGCTGATCTGCTGGTCTCGGCCCAGACCGGATCCGGAAAGACCGTCGGCTTCGGGCTGGCGATTGCGCCAACATTACTTGGCGACAACGCACGGTTCCCCTCAGCCGGTAAACCGCTGGCACTGATTATTGCGCCTACACGAGAACTGGCATTGCAGGTTAAACGCGAACTCGCATGGCTTTACGCAAAGGCCGGCGCGGTCGTGGCATCCTGTGTGGGCGGCATGGATATGCGTGAAGAGCGTCGTACCCTTGATCGCGGTGCTCATATCGTTGTGGCGACACCGGGCCGCCTGCGTGATCATATTTCGCGTGGGTCGCTTGCGATGAACCACTTGCGCGCCGTTGTGTTGGATGAAGCCGATGAAATGCTGGATCTTGGCTTTCGCGAAGATCTGGAATTCATACTGGGCGAAGCCCCCGAAGATCGTCGTACTCTCTTGTTTTCTGCCACAGTGCCGCGCTCAATTGTAAATCTGGCAAAAAACTACCAAAAAGACGCAATTCGCATCGTTACAACCACGGAAAACACGCAGCATTCCGACATCGAATACCGCGCCTTGCAGGTTGCCCCGCGTGATGGCGAAAATGCGATCATCAACGTTCTACGATTTTACGAAGCCCCCAATGCCCTGGTATTCTGCAATACTCGCGCAATGGTTAATCGCCTGACCACCCGGTTTTCCAACCGGGGGTTTTCGGTTGTGGCATTGTCAGGTGAACTTACCCAAAACGAGCGAACCCATGCCTTGCAGGCTATGCGTGATGGACGCGCACGGGTGTGCGTGGCCACAGATGTCGCGGCGCGAGGCATTGACCTGCCAAATCTTGAATTGGTTATCCATGCAGAGTTACCGTCAAACGCAGATACGTTGTTGCACCGGTCGGGACGTACGGGTCGCGCCGGGCGCAAAGGCGTAAGCACACTCATAGTACCGCCAAAGGCCCGCAGGAAGGCCGAAAGCCTTCTAAGAGCCGCCAAAGTTCAATCGCATTGGGGGGAAGCCCCATCAGCGGAAGCGGTCATTCAGCGGGATGAAGAACGACTGTTGGCCGACCCCACATGGCACCAGGAAATCACCGAAGCTGAAGGTGCTTTGGCAAAGAAACTAACAGATATTCACAGCCCCGAGGTTATCGCAGCAGCATATCTACGGTTGGCCAAATCGCGACAGTCGGCCCCAGAAGATCTTACCGCCCCAGGAAGTGTTGGTGCACCGCAGCCTCGTGCAGCATTTGGCCCCAGCACTTGGTTCACAATCTCGGGCGGGCGCAGCCAAAACGCAGAGCCCCGTCGATTGCTGCCAATGCTGTGCAAAGCCGGAAACCTTACCAAAGAAGATATCGGTGCTATCCGTATTCAACAGGATCATTCATTCGTGGAAATCCGCACTGCCAGTGTACCGACGTTTTTGGCCAATATCGGCAAGAACATGGAGGCAGAAGCCGGCGCAACAGTCACTCAACTTGACAAGCCACCTGCCGCTGCAAAAGCACCCAGGCCGAATTTTGCGTCCAAACAGCGGGACCGCAAACGCACAAATCCAGACGCACAAAACAACACCAGCCCCATTGACTGGAATGATGATCCCCCCCCCCGTAAAAAGAAACCCAAGGCGGGCGACAGAAAGACGAAAACCAAGAAGCCCCGGGAGCAACGGCATTCGCGACCAGAAGGTACAATTAAGCCCTATAGGTCAAAACAAAACAAAAAAGCGTCGAAATCTAATCCAGCAAGTCAATCCGAAGGCAAGAAAACAACGCCCATTGGCAAGCCGTCAAGTAAGAAGAACAGGGCACGCGCAAAAGCAGCGGCCTTGGAAAAAGCCAAAGCGGTCAAGGGCGGCAAGCAAAGATAAACTGTTACGCAAACCAAACTGGCCATGTAACAGGACGCAACCGGGCTTCGAAGGCACGAAACAGGAATTGGTTTGCATGTTAAACACCCAGATTACGAATGGGGTGTTTCCCCCATAACCTGAGAGCATGCGATTTGGCATTGTGAATTCATCAGCAAGGGACATCCCGTTCCTAAAAATCAGATGGAGAGAAACAATGAAAACCACTAAAAGCAGCAATATCGTGAAATCTCTGACCGTTGTGGCACTTGCAGCAAATGTCAGCTTTGGCGCAACGCAAGCACAGGCCGGTGAAAAGGAGATAGCGCAGATCTTAGCTGCACTGGCAGCCGTCGCAATAGGCGCAGGGGTTGCGAATAGGCAGAACCCAACCGGGAATGCACAAACCACACAACCCGTCAAAGTCAGCAGCAACCGGGCCTCGCTTCCCTCGCAGCTTCAGACAGCAGACGGCGACAGCATCCGGGTTTTCGGATCGGCCGGTTCAGGTTCTGGTCCCACCCTATTATGCCTGAAAACGGCCAGCGGAATGTGGGCGAAGGCACTGAATTTTTCAAACGGAGCTGTTCTCAACTCTGAGGGCGGCACCCGGGCTTGCACCAATGTCTCTGCAAGCAATGTCCAGTTTGATTTCGTTAAAGCCAAATTCGCAGGCGTGATGACTTACGTCGGTTCCAGCAGCATGAACCTGACCGGTTGGGATGGCGGAACGGTGACAATTGACTGGGTGTCTGATTAAGAAACACCTGCCTACACCTCCACAAGTGGTAGGATGAATGCATCAATGTGCCATGCAAATTCGCAAGCACGTTGGTGCATTTAAGACATGTGAATAGTGATCTCTGACCCGAATGCGCCATAACTTTGCCAGCAGGTTGTCTACGCCCAACTGCCATCCATTGCCCGACTGATGATTACTAATTCCACCCACTGTTGGTCGCCACGCGCTTATCGAAGCTTTCTATATAGGAAAGAAAGTAAAAACCTTCTGACAATACAAGAATTGAGAATCGGACTTTATCTATTAACGCCGCTGTGGAAGCGATTTACAGGATGCGAAGAAAATTTTCTGATCTCAATTGTAAGTAATTGAGATTTCTCAGTAAAATGGTGAGCCGTGATGGGTTCGAACCATCGACCTACTGATTAAAAGTCAGTTGCTCTACCAACTGAGCTAACGGCCCACTCGAAGCGCCTGCCTAACGCCGGGCCTAAAAAGGGTCAAGTAAAAACGTCCCACTTCTTTCCAATCATATTAGCGCAGTCTATATCGCGGTTAATGCAAGAAAACAGACACATACAGAAACTGGCGTTTATAAAAATGCACGGGTTGGGCAACGACTTCGTGGTTATCGATTCCCGTGGCGGGGATTCTGTGGTGACATCCACGTTGGCTCGGGCCATTGGCGACAGAAACCGCGGCGTTGGTTTTGATCAACTTGCTGAAATTCTCAGCGGTAAGGACAGCGATATCGCGCTGAACTTCTGGAACGCCGATGGCTCGACTGCCGGGGCTTGCGGCAATGCAACCCGCTGCGTCGCACAACATGTGATGGCAGCAATTGGAACACGAAACCTGTCCATCCGTACCCCCCGAGGTGTGCTGCAAACCATGCTGAATGATGACGGTTTGGTCAGTGTGAACATGGGCCAGCCCCAACTGGATTGGAACGAAATCCCCCTAACTCGCGCAATCGACCCACAGCACTTGCCGATCAAAGGCGATCCAATTGCGGTTGGCATGGGCAACCCACATTGTGTGCTTTTTGTCGATGATGCGGAAGCTGTTGATGTCTACACCCAAGGCAGAGAATTGGAACACGACGCCCTGTTTCCACAATCGACCAATGTCGAGTTTGCGCAGATTCGATCAAGGACCGAAATCAGAATGCGCGTTTGGGAACGTGGCACCGGTATCACGCTGGCATGCGGTTCAGGTGCCTGCGCCACAGCCGTCGCAGCGCATATCCGTGGCCTTACTGAGCGTGTGGTTAAGATAGAGCTCGACGGTGGCTGGCTAACGCTGGACTGGCGCGATGACGGCGTCTGGATGACAGGCCCAACGGCCCACGTTTTCAGTGCCACCCTGACGCCTGCTTTTCTGGATAACATCTGATGTCTGTCAACCCGCCAGTATTCTCGACCCTTGGGTGTCGTCTGAACGCCTACGAAACAGAGGCGATGAAAACGCTGGCAAGCGATGCGAACATCAACGACACTGTCGTTGTAAATACCTGCGCGGTTACATCAGAAGCCGTCAGAAAAGCCCGCCAGGAAATCCGCAAATTGCGCAAAGCCAACCCAACTGCCCGGCTGGTAGTAACCGGATGCGCTGCACAAACTGAACCTGAAACTTTCGCCAATATGGCCGAGGTTGATCTGGTCATCGGCAACACCGAAAAAATGAACCCGGCAACTTGGGCTGGCATGGCACCAAATTTCACCGGCGAAACCGAAAAGGTTCAGGTCAATGACATCATGTCAGTGACTGAAACCGCCAACCACCTGATTGACGGGTTTGGCACCCGAAGCCGGGCGTATGTGCAAGTCCAGAACGGCTGCGACCACCGCTGCACGTTTTGTATCATTCCCTATGGCCGGGGCAATTCCCGCTCGGTCCCTGCCGGCGTTATCGTGGAACAGATCAAACGTCTTGTGGATCGTGGCTTTAACGAGATAGTGCTGACCGGCGTTGATCTGACCAGCTGGGGCGCTGATCTGCCGGCTACCCCAAAACTGGGTGATCTGGTAATGCGCATCCTGCGTTTGGTCCCGGATCTGCCGCGCTTGCGGATATCTTCGATCGATTCCATCGAGGTGGATGAAAACCTGATGCAGGCCATCGCCAGCGAACCACGGCTGATGCCACATCTGCACCTGTCACTACAGGCCGGCGACGACATGATCCTGAAGCGCATGAAACGCCGCCACCTGCGCGATGATGCAATCCGGTTCTGCCAGCAAGCCCGTGAGTTACGCCCGGATATGACTTTTGGCGCTGACATTATCGCCGGGTTCCCGACAGAAACTGACACGATGTTTGAAAACTCAATGCGGCTCGTGGATGAATGCAATCTGACTTGGCTACACATCTTCCCCTATTCGCCGCGCCCAAATACGCCCGCAGCCAAAATGCCCCAGGTGAACGGGAACCTAATCAAAGAACGCGCAAAACGCCTGCGTCAGGCTGGCCGGTCCCAGGTCTCTATTCACCTGAGTAACCAGATCACGAAATCCGCCAGCATCCTTATGGAAGGCCCGCGTATGGGGCGAACCGAACATTTTGCAGAGGTCAAACTGCAACAGGATCAGGGGGTCGGATCACTGATCAATGTAAAGATTACCGGGGTTCGCCATAGTCAGCTAACTGCTGTCTTAGAACCCGAACTGTAAGTTCCGGGTTAGTGTCAGGAACACACTGTCAGAGCTTGCCGTAGCTATAGCGTCTCCAGAATTTTGGCGGTGCGCATACCCAACCGCAACATCCCAGTCTGACGTTAGCGCCTGAGAATAGGACGCCGACAACGTCGCCCGATTCAGCGCAGCAAAGGAACCCGCCCCACCATTTTCGGATCGGCTAAGATCAAGCGAAAGGTTTAATCCGGCGTTTGAATTCAGGTTCTTCTGGTACGCGATTGCGAGGTTCGATTGTTTAATATCCTGACCCAGATTATCTGTATAAAGTGCCTGGCTCAGATCAAGCGAAAATGCACCATCCGTAAACTGTTTGGTATAGGCGGCGGTAGCCAGCAACTGCACATCTGCACCCGTCACCATATCAGCTGTTAGCGTTCCGGTCAGGCTCCCGTCCGTCAGGTCAAGTGAGCGCCCAAAGGTCAGCGCAGTCGTTGTCAAAGCACGGGATCCATCAAACCGAACATTTCCAAATACCGAGCCGTTCGAAACCGTTTGAGTCAGCCCCACACCGCCAAAAAACCCGTTTGAAACAGTCGTAACCCCACTAGCGGTAGTTGTCTTGTCACGAAACCCGACATTCCCGGTCAGTAATAGAGCATTTGCCAGATCATGGTTAACACCAAACGAAAAGTCGGTCGTTTGCGAATTTGTGGAAATCGCATCGCCTGCTACATAATCAATATAGTTAACTGACAATGTCCCTTGCGTTGATGGCGAAATCCGCAGGTTAGCGAGTGCCCCTATCTGTGACGTCGTCTCATCAAACAATAACGGGTTTGTAATACTCTCATAATCACGCTGATCATAAGACGCGTTCAGGGAAAACCCCAAAGGAGAGTTTACACCCCAGTTATAGACAAGCGCTGCATTAGCGGTGGTTAGGGTGCCGGTATCAACGATTATAGATGTCGCAGCAGATGGATCAGCGTCAAAAGAGCTGACAACATCTCCTGTCCAAAAGCTTCCGCTCAGGTCCAGATTGCTGTTAGCAGATTCGCGAAAATAACGTAGCGTTCCGGTTGGCGTATTAAAAGACGTGACCGTTCCGCCGCCAAAAGTCTGTGAATAAGACAGGCCAGCATTCCCAACAAATTCTAGCAGCTGGGTGCTGGTTTCCGACTTAACCGAAAAACCCAATTTTTCTGTTATACCAAAAACAGTTCCAGGCGAAACAGCCACAAGACCTGGATTGGTATCAAAATCCACGGTCGACGTCAGCGCAATATTCCCCGAAAATCCGGAATTCTGCGCAACAGTTTCGGTTGCGCCAAAGTCGACAACCATAACTGTCAGAGCTGCCTGTAT
>VAPM010672380.1_pt1 | contig 12013 bp, 10 predicted proteins | sample 3395091 | NCBI WGS metagenome assembly VAPM01 (sample SAMN08290445, study PRJNA428436) | hydrothermal vent metagenome | isolation source: Deep-sea hydrothermal vent chimney 3 | place: Pacific Ocean: Juan De Fuca Ridge | reverse complement strand
TTCCTGCGCTAGTTCCAGTAAATGCACTACTAGGTAGAACGTGGGGCTTAGTTAAATATTAAATTTTAATATGTATTTTAAAAACATAAAGCGAGGTTCAGTTTTACTGCTCCTCGTTTTTTTATTATCAGCCTGTCAGCAAGTTGCTGAAAAGCCTCAGTATCCTTTATTTTATTCTGATGCAATATTTGGTACCCGCTTTAATATTAAAGCACCAGCCTTACCTGCTACCATTAAAAGTGATGAATTAAAAATTCAGATTAAACAGCTTCTTGATAGATTAAATGGACAAATGTCGACTTATCAGCAAGACTCTGAATTATCAAAAATCAATCAAAATCAAACAGGGGAATGGATAGATGTTTCAGATGCTTTATATGAAGTATTAAAGCAAGCAAAATTAATTTCTGAGCTTTCACAAGGTGCATTCGATATAACGGTAGGCCCATTAGTTAACTTATGGGGTTTTGGGCCGTCAGCAATGTCTTATACAGCACCTGCAAATGAAAAGATTAAGCAGCAACTATTAAATACTGGCTATCAAAATTTAATTTACAATGATGAAAAACATCAGGTAAAGAAGAAATTGCCATTATTGTATTTGGACTTATCTGCTATTGCTAAAGGCTATGCAGTTGATAGAGTTGGTATGCTGCTAGAAGCAAAAGGGATAGAAAATTATATGGTGGAAATTGGTGGAGAGCTGCGATTAAAAGGTTTTAATATTCAAAACAAGCCCTGGCGAATTGCGGTTGAAAAACCAACAGTTAATAAAAGAGTTATTGAGAAAGTGTTACCTTTATCAAATATAGCTCTAGCAACATCAGGTGATTATAGAAACTTTTTTGAACAAAATGGTATCCGTTTTTCTCATACTATTGACCCTCATACAGGTAAACCTATTACCCATAAACTGGCATCAGTCACCATATTGAGCGATACTACAATGAAAGCAGATGCACTTGCGACAGCCTTTATGGTTTTGGGTGAAGATAAAGGGTATCAATTAGCCGAGAAAGAAAATATAGCGGCTTTATTTATTATAAAAACAAAAGAGGATTTTAAGGAAAAAGCAACTGACTCTTTTTTAGCGCGACTAAGGAAATAGAATGATATATTTTATAGCAACATTTGGATTTATGTTAATTGTTATGGTCATAATGGCTGTAGGGGTTATATTTGGCCGAAGAGCTATTAAAGGTTCCTGCGGCGGCACGGGTAATGCTGAATGTATCTGTGTAGAAAAATGTGATAAAAGGAAAAAACGAGATGCGGAGGCGGCTGAATCCCAACAGATTGATTTTAATCCTGATATTTTAAAAAAATCAACGGATTAAAGTGGGTATGGCTGTTTTCATATATTTTCTGATTACTTATAAGCTTAAGCTAAATAAGATGAACTACTATTACTTATGGCTCTTTCTTTTGTGAGGAAGGCTATAAACCGCTTAATATTTAGCTAAAATTTATAGGTAAGCAGGTATGTTATTGATTTTAATGGGGAGATAAAAATGCTAGCAAAAATTACAATTGCAGATTATATGACTAAAAATATAATGTCTGTAAAAAAAGATACTGATGCTTTATCAGCAATAAAACAATTATTAAGTCATAAAGTAACTTGTGCACCGGTGTTAGATGATACGGGTAAATTAGTGGGTATGTTTTCAGAAAAAGACTGTATGAAAGTTGTATTGAGTACTACTTATAATCTAGGGATGAGTGGTAAAGTTGAAGAATTTATGAGTACAGAAGTTTTATCGGTAGATGCTAATTCAAGTATTGTTGACCTTGCTGATAAATTTCAAGTTAGCTCAATACGAAGTTTTCCTGTTTTTGATGATAAAAAATTTGTTGGGATAGTGAGTAGAACGGATGTTTTGAGAGCACTGGTTGAAATTTAATATATATATTAAAAGAGGGTCCATCCTAGGAAGCTGTCCCTTGGCGGAAAAAATAAAATTTACCCAGTGCGTTGGGGTTGTACAGTGTTACAAAAAATAAGATGGTAATGAAGTCACAACAAGCTACTTTCTACTGGCACGATTATGAAACCTGGGGGCTAAGCCCTTCTGTTGACAGGCCTTCTCAATTTGCAGGCATTCGTACAGATATGGATTTTAATATTATTGGCGAACCCGATATGTTTTATTGTCGCCTTAGTGATGATTATTTGCCTAATCCAGAACCTGCCATTATTACTAAAATTACCCCTCAAATAACACAAGCAAAAGGTATTGCTGAATATCAATTTGCCAAGTTAATACACCAGCAGTTTACCCAGCCCAATACTTGTGTTGTAGGTTATAACACTATTCGTTTTGATGAAGAATTTAGCCGAAATTTATTTTATCGAAATTTTTATGACCCTTATGAGTACAGCTGGAAAAACAGTAATTCACGATGGGATATTATTGATTTAGTCAGAGCTGCTTATGCATTACGCCCTGATGGAATAGTTTGGCCAACAAATGAACAAGGGTTGCCCAGCTTTCGATTAGAGTTACTGACAGAAGCAAATGAAATTAGTCATGAGCATGCACACGATGCCACATCGGATGTTTACGCTACTATTGCAATGGCTAAATTAATTAAACAAAAATGTCCCAGGCTGTTTGATTATTACTTTGAGTTGCGAAATAAGAATAAAGTTAAAGAGCTGATTGATGTAGATAATATTAAACCATTAGTCCATATTTCAGGCATGTTTGGTTCTGCTCGTAGTAACACAGGCTTAGTTGCACCGATTGCCTGGCACCCAATAAATACTAATGCCGTTGCAGTTGTAGATCTTTCTCAAGATTTAAGCCCTTTATTTGAACTTCCAGCAGATGAAATAAGAACCAGGCTTTATACTAAAAAAGATGAGTTAGGTGATAACTTAGCGATTCCTTTAAAGCTAATACATATTAATAAATGCCCTTTTATAGCTATTGCAAAAGCATTATCACCTGAAAATGCAACAAGGCTAGGTATTGACAGGCAGTATTGTCTAAATAATTTAACTTTATTGCAAAATAGACCCGAAGTAGCTGATGTTGTTGCTGAGGTATTTCAGCAGGAAAGGGTTTTTGAAAATCAAAATAATGTAGATACTATGTTATATACAGGATTTTTTACTTCTGAAGACAAGAAAGCATTTGCACAAATTCATAAAACCAAACCTGAAAAGTTGGCTGAATTAAATTTAACAGTTTCAGATAAACGATTTAAAGATTTGTTTTTTAGGTATCGTGCAAGAAATTTTCCTGAAACCTTAACAGAGACTGAAAAACAAAAATGGGATGAGTATAAGCAGTCAGTTTTTGAACAAGATTATTTTGAAAAGCTGGATTCATTTGCTGAATTATACAAAAATGATAAAAGTAATTTAAAAATTATTGATGATCTTCGTCAATATGCAGAAATGATAGTTAGTCAATAAGCAAGTGCATCATCAAACGTCATTTAAACCTGCCTGGTGGTTGAAAAATGCGCATTTACAAACCATTTACCCGTCTTTATTTCGCCGAACAATTAAGCTTAAAGACAGCTGGAGAGAACGTTTAACCACTCCAGATAATGACTTTATAGATTTAGATTGGTGTGGCAAAGGAGAGCAACCTTTAGTTATTTTATTACATGGGCTAACAGGGAGTTCTGAATCAGGCTATATCAATGGCTTACAAAATAAATTGCTAGAACAAGGTTTTCGGAGCGTGGTGCTAAACTTCCGTGGCTGTAGTGGTCAACCGAATAATTTGGCGCGTTGTTATCACTCTGGTGATACCGAAGATATTAACTTTCTTTACCAAACGCTGAGTCAACGTGAACCTGATACCGCTATAGCAGTAATAGGTTTTTCATTAGGGGGTAATGTTTTATTAAAATGGCTAGGCGAGCAAGGCTCTAATATTTCTTTATTTGCAGCGATTGCTGTATCAGTTCCTTTGGTATTAAGTGCTTGTGCTACCAAGCTGGATGCTGGGTTTTCTAAGCTTTACAGAGCTAATTTAATTGCTGAATTAAAAGACTATATGCAGCTAAAATTGACCCACCTGGATAAAATTGGGCGGCGGCAAGAAGCCGAAAAAATTAACCGTTTAGGTGATTTATCTAATATTAAATCCTTTTGGCAATATGATGATAAAGTGGTTGCAAAATTACACGGTTTTGAGAGTGCTGAAGATTACTACCGCCAATCTAGCTCTCGCTACTATCTCAAGACTATTTCCGTACCTACATTACTCATACAGTCAAAGGATGACCCTTTTATGACTGAAAAGGTAATTCCTGATAAAAAAGAGTTATCAGCTAAAATTATTTTGGAAGTCACTGAAAGAGGTGGGCATGTTGGATTTATTTCTTGCCTTAGCCCCTTTCGCCCTCATTATTGGTTAGAGCAGCGTATTTCAGAATTTTTAACACAAAAAATACTTGAGTTATAAATTTATAAGGCAATATACAAAGCAGAGGATATGATTGTAGAGTGGGCTTCAATCTGCAATAGTCGATAAACACGGTCTCTATAGCGGACTTAAGTCCGCTCTACAAAGTCTTAGCTCTTGTTTTTTATGCCTAAATATGGTTTCTAACACAAGATTTGCTAAAAACCTTAAGCGTTTTAGGTTGGTGTAAATATTCCTTGAATAAATGATTAATATCAGTGGGTGCTAAATAAGCATAAGCTCCAAATCCTGTCTTTAGTAGAAACTCGCCACTCAATGTTTCTATAAAAATAGCTCTTATCATATTAATTTCATTATTATCTATTGATTTCATTTGAGTCACCATTAGTTGGTTTTATGCTTATAAATAAAGCATAAATAATGCCTATTTTATTTTTAGATAATATTTTCAATCAGTTACTTTTTGTTATTTATAAATTGAAAGTGATCTGGGAGGTAAATGTAAATTATTTTGACTGTATACCCTGCAAATAAAGGCCACTTTAAACGTCAGCAACTTTATTCAATCCTAATTCCTAACTCTATAGAAAATCTGTTAAAATCAAGTTATTATAATTTTTACAAGGGTCAAGAATGCTAGAGCAATACCGCAAACATGTTGCAGAACGTGCTGCTGATGGAATCGTTCCTCAACCATTAAATGCTGAACAAGTTTCAGGTTTAGTTGAGTTAATTAAACAGCCACCTGCAGGTGAAGAAGCATTTATCCTTGATTTGTTGGTTAACCGTGTGCCCGCAGGGGTTGATGAAGCCGCTTATGTCAAGGCTGGCTTTCTTGCAGCAGTGGCTAAAGGTGAAGTTAATTCCCCAATTCTAGATGCTGTTCGAGCAACTGAATTATTGGGAACCATGTTAGGTGGATACAATATTGCACCTTTAATTGATTTATTAGAAAACCAGGAACTTGCACCGACGGCAGTTAAAGCTTTGTCCCATACACTATTAGTTTTTGAAGCTTTTCATGATGTAAAAGGAAAAGCGGATGCAGGAAACGATTTTGCTAAACAGGTTATCCAATCGTGGGCTGATGCAGAATGGTTTACCAGTAAACCTGAAGTGTCAGAAAAATTAACAGTTACAGTTTTTAAAGTCACTGGCGAAACTAATACTGATGATTTATCACCTGCACCAGATGCATGGTCACGTCCTGATATTCCATTACATGCTAAAGCAATGCTTAAAATTCCAAGAGATGGGATTACTAACGCTGAACAGCAAATTGAAGAGCTCAAACAAAAAGGTTTTCCTGTTGCTTATGTCGGTGATGTTGTGGGTACTGGCTCCTCTCGTAAATCAGCCACCAACTCAGTATTATGGCATATGGGCAATGATATTCCTTATGTACCTAATAAGAGAGCGGGTGGGGTATGTATTGGAGGTAAAATCGCACCTATTTTCTTTAACACGATGGAAGATTCAGGTGCATTACCATTTGAATGTGATGTAGAAAATTTGGCTATGGGTGATGTGATAGATATTTACCCATACCAAGGTCTAGTAAAGCGACATGATACGGATGAAGTCGTTGCTAAATTTAGCTTAAAAACGAATGTAATTTTAGATGAAGTGTGTGCTGGTGGCCGTATTCCATTGATTATTGGCCGTGGCTTAACGGATAGAGCAAGAGAGTCTTTAGAGCTAGCGGCATCAAATGTATTTGCAAGGCCTCTTGATAAAGAAGAGAGTAGCAAAGGTTATACGCTAGCACAAAAAATTGTAGGTAAAGCATGTGGTGTTGAAGGTGTGCGTCCTGATACCTATTGTGAGCCTAAAATGACGACGGTTGGTTCTCAAGATACTACAGGGCCCATGACGCGTGATGAATTAAAAGATTTAGCCTGTTTAGGTTTTTCTGCTGATTTAGTGATGCAGTCTTTTTGCCATACAGCGGCATATCCAAAACCTATTGATGTTGAAATGCAACATACATTACCCGATTTTATTATGAATCGGGGTGGGGTAGCATTACGTCCTGGAGATGGCATTATTCATTCATGGTTAAACCGTATGTTATTACCAGATACAGTAGGTACGGGTGGTGATTCACATACACGGTTTCCAATGGGAATTTCATTTCCAGCAGGTTCTGGTTTAGTTGCATTTGCTGCAGCAACAGGCGTAATGCCTTTAGATATGCCTGAATCTGTATTAGTTCGGTTTAAAGGTGAAATGCAAGCAGGTATTACTTTACGTGATTTGGTTAATGCAATTCCTTTAAAAGCGATTGAAAAAGGATTGTTAACGGTTGAAAAAAAGGGTAAGAAAAATGTTTTTTCAGGGCGTATCCTAGAGATTGAAGGTTTGCCTGATTTAAAAGTTGAACAGGCTTTTGAATTATCAGATGCATCAGCGGAAAGATCAGCAGCAGGGTGTACTATACGTTTAAATGAAGCACCCATTCGTGAATACATAAATTCGAACATTACCCTATTGAAATGGATGTTAGCTGAAGATTATGGTGATGCACGTACTATTAATCGTCGAATTGAACAAATGCAAGCATGGTTAGCCAAGCCAGAATTAATGGAGCCAGACGCGGATGCTGAATATTTTGAAGTAATAGAAATTGACCTGAGTACAATTAAAGAACCTATTATGGCCTGCCCGAATGACCCTGATGATGTAAAAACATTATCTGATGTGGCTGGAACAAAAATTGATGAGGTTTTCTTGGGTTCATGTATGACTAATATAGGTCATTTTCGTGCGGCGGGTAAATTACTAGAAAAATATCAAGGTGATTTACCTACTCAACTTTGGGTTTCTCCACCGACTAAAATGGATAAAGACAAGCTTACTGAAGAGGGCTATTACGATACTTTTGGTAAATCAGGGGCTAGGCTGGAAATGCCAGGCTGTTCATTATGTATGGGTAATCAGGCAAGAGTCGCTGATAATGCAACAGTAGTGTCAACTTCAACCCGTAACTTCCCTAACCGGTTAGGGAATGATGCTAATGTTTATCTAAGTTCGGCTGAATTAGCAGCAGTTTGTTCAATTTTAGGTAAAATCCCATCATTTGCAGAGTATATGGCTTATTTTGAACAAATTAATGCCACAGCAGATGATACATATCGATATTTAAACTTCGATAAAATTGATAAATATCAACAGGTATAAAGTTAAGATGTTTTGTATCTTATGTAGGAGCGGCTTTAGCCGCGATGTCGCGGCTAAAGCCGCTCCTACAAATGATTTCTTAACTTAATAATAGAACCCCAACCCACTAAGGACTATAAGCAAAAGCTGTTTATCCTACTTACAGCTCATCAGAAAAATAATGCAATTAGTTTATAACTTAGCTGAAGCTTATAGGTAATCAGGTAGCTATATACAAACCACAGTTTGATAAAAAATAAAGACTAAAACTTTGTAAAGTGGACTTTAGTCCGTTATAGAGACTAAGGGAGATGGAAACAAATAATCATCCAATCCTGTGCAATAATGGATGATTATTTATTTCCAGCTCCCTAATTGTATTGACTATTGCGGACTGAAGTCCGCTTTACAATTATCAGCTGTGGATTGTTAATAACCATAAAAAAAGAGGGACTTTCAGTTGCCACTGGAAGCCCACCTGCTAATACTCGATAAATTTAGGAAAATAAATGACTAATAACGATGTTTTACGTCGTATACGCTACACCTTTGATTTTGATGATTCTAAAATGATCTCAATTTTTGGCTTGGCAGAATGTACCGTCACACGCGAACAAATTAGCAATTGGCTAAAAAAAGATGATGATGCTGATTTTCAAGAATGCAGTGATGAAGAATTAGCCACTTTTTTAAATGGTTTAATTAATGATAAGCGCGGTAAAAAAGAAGGGGAGCAACCTATCCCTGAAAAACGCATGACTAATAATGATATTTTTAAAAAATTAAAAATTGCACTTAATTTAAAAAATGATGATGTATTAGAAATTATGGGTTTTGCCAATTTTGAAATAAGTCAGCATGAGTTGAGTGCTTTTTTTCGTAAAAAAGGACATAAAAACTATCGCTTGTGTAAAGATCAAATTTTGCGATATTTTTTGCAAGGTATGCAGTTTAAATATCGTGATAATGTGTATTTAAAAGCAGAAGGAGACACATAAGTAGCGAATTAGGCCGCTCTCGGTCATCAATCAGAGAGTAACAAAATCAAAAACTTACAGTTTTATTATTTAAGAGTTTTGTAAGAGCTGTTTAACCACGGAGCACACAGAGATTTTAATGAGCAAGAGCCGTTATTGAAAGGGAGTAAATAATTTTACCTTGCTCTTCTTTTTGCTCTCAGTGATCTCGGTGGTAAAAATAAATGTTAGATCTTTTATCCCCTTATACTTATAGGTTTTAGTTTCAGGTATTATTGAATTCCCATTCCTTAGTTAATGCCTTAACTCTCCCATAACAACCTTATTTTCAGCTACTTTTTTTACCACATCCTGGTAATAATCATCTCTAAACTCTTGAATAACCAGGTCAATTGCCTTATGGTTTAAGCCGCTTCCTAATAATACTTCTTCTGTTAATCTTAGCCCAACCTCTAAAGTTTCTGATACGGTAGTTGTTACACCTTGATTAATTAAGCTAGCACAATGGTGTCTATCTATTGCACGAGAATGAATAGGTAGGTTTGGGTAATGTTGTCTGATAAGAGGAATCATATGATCAATTTTTTTAGGGTTATCTAAAGCAATAACAATCATTTTTGCATGTTCAGCACCTGCTGAGTGCAGCACCTTTACATTACAAGCATCACCAAAAAACACAGGAAATCCTTGAGCCCGTGCTTTCTTTATCCGTTTTTGATCCAAGTCAATAGCAATATAATTAACATTTGCCGAATTTAAAATAGCTCCAATTCTTGCCCCAACTCTGCCAAACCCAGCTAAAATTATATGCCCTTGAGAGTCCTCAATAAACTCATCGTGATGCGAGTCAGTTATTTCTGGGGTATAAAATTTTAATAGTAAAGCGTTAGAAAATTTGACTACAAAAGGGGTGAATACCATACTTAAGGCAATAATAAGTGTTAATATTTGGCTAGTTTGAGAATCTAAAATACCAGCTTCCGAAGCAAAACCAAACATAACAAAGCCAAACTCTCCACTTTGAGAAAGCAATACTCCCGTTTGAATTGCAATATCACGACGAACACCACTTCGTCGTACAAGGGTATAAATTATGCAAGCTTTTACCAGCATTAAAAGTATTGTTAATCCAACAATATTTATAAAGTTTTCCCACAATAAGCCGAACTCAATACCCATCCCTATCGTCATAAAAAACAAACCCAGTAATATGCCACGAAAGGGTGAAATATCTGCTTCAATTTGATGTCGATAATGGGATTCAGCCAACATGAGACCGGCAAGAAAAGCACCTAAAGCCATTGATAAGCCAACTAAATCCATTATCCAGGCAACACCAAGAACTAATAACACGGCAACGGCAACAAAGACTTCAGGGTCTTGACTGGCAACTATCTTTTCTAAAATAGGGTTTAATAAATAGCGACCGACTAAGAGTAAAGTAATAATGGCTGTTATGGCATAAAGTATCTCCATACCAGACTCAGATAGACTAATAGCGGCACCACCAGCAAGTAATGAGACTAAAGCCAGTAAGGGTACGACTGCTATATCCTGTAATAACAGGACAGAGAAAGACATTTTACCCATCACTGTAGCAATTCCTCCACGTTCAGCGAGCAGATTTAAGCAAAATGCAGTAGAAGATAAGGCTAAACCAAAGCCAATGATAATCGCACTATGTTGAGAAGTACCTAGTGAAATTGAGATACCATAAAGAATAAAGGCGGTGATCAGTAGTTGGCTTAGTCCTAGGCCTAAGACAAGTTTGCGCATTTGCCATAACTTTTCTGGTTTTAGTTCAATACCTAAAACAAACAGCAAGAATATAACGCCGTACTCAGCCAAGTGCCGAATTTCTTCAATTTCAGTGATAACACTTAAGCCCCACGGACCAAGAATTGCACCCGCCGTTAAATACCCTAAAATAGCACCAAGGCGTATAGCATGAAAAACTGGGACTACAACGACTGTTGCCAGTAACAATGCTAAAATATCCATCAAATAATTAGGGCTTGTTGCATCCATTTTTTATTAGAACCTTGGTTTGGCTTGAGAAAGTTATAAGTGATATGAATATCATTTTAGTCTAGCAATATAACACTCTGTTATTTAAATTTACTAATTTGTGAGTGTGAGCAGTGAAAAATATTGATGTAATTGTTATTGGTGCAGGAGCATCAGGCTTAATGTGTGCAATTGAGGCTGGAAAGCGAGGGCGAAATGCCCTGGTAATTGATCATGCCAATAAAGCAGGCAAGAAAATTCTTATGTCAGGTGGTGGGCGTTGTAATTTTACAAATTATTCTATTGAGGCAGAAAACTATATTTCTCAGAATACACATTTTTGTAAGTCTGCCTTAAGCCGGTTTACCCAATGGGATTTCTTGTCTATGATTGAGCAATATAAAATTTCATTTCATGAGCGTAGTCATGGCCAGCTATTTTGTGATGACAGTGCAAAAGATATTTTAAATATGCTGTTGGCAGAGTGTAAAAAAGTTAAGGTAGGTATTCAGCTTAATTGCAAAATCAAAAAAATTAATAAACTATCTGTTGATAAATTTATACTCATAACAGATAAAGGGGAGTATAGCTGTCAATCTGTTGTTGTTGCAACAGGTGGCTTATCAATCCCTAAAATGGGAGCCACAGCATTTGGTTACCAATTAGCAGAACAGTTTAATGTTAATGTACTCCCCGTTCGTGCGGCTTTAGTTCCTTTTACCCTACAGCCTGATGATAAAGAAAAATATTCACCATTATCCGGTATAGCCGTCCCATGTGCAGTCAGTAATCAACAGCAAAGTTTTACCGAGAATATTTTATTTACCCATCGGGGGTTAAGTGGTCCAGCCATTTTACAAATCTCATCCTATTGGGAAGCAGGCGATACTCTTTATGTAAATTTCTTACCCGAATTAGATTTAGCTGAAGTTTTAATGGCAAAAAGAAATAATAAAATCAAAATGCAATTAAAAACTATTTTGGCAAACTATTTACCTAAACGTTTAGTTGAAGTATTAATTGAGCAAAAATTATTGCTTTTATCTTTACAAGATATTTCTAACAAACAATTAAATGAAGTCGTACAAAATATAATTTGTTGGAAGATGAAACCCAATGGAACAGAAGGCTATCGGACAGCAGAAGTGACTTTAGGTGGTGTGGACTGCGCTGAAATTTCATCAAAAACCATGCAAAGCCAAATGGTAACTGGTTTATATTTTGTGGGTGAAGTGCTGGATGTAACAGGTTGGCTGGGCGGCTATAATTTTCAATGGGCCTGGGCATCAGGGTGGTGTGCTGGACAGTATGTGTAATACTTGTCTATTACTCTATGTTCCCGTTTTTAATTGTTGCTTTTGTAAAGTGCTGAAAAACGGGAGGATAGAGAGTATCCTTTTCTACAGATGCTAGATTTATGGGGTAATGATCAATGTCATTAAGTTAAGGAAAAAGAGCTTTTTTTATTTCTCCCTCTCGGCA
>VAPM010376206.1_pt1 | contig 12018 bp, 10 predicted proteins | sample 3395091 | NCBI WGS metagenome assembly VAPM01 (sample SAMN08290445, study PRJNA428436) | hydrothermal vent metagenome | isolation source: Deep-sea hydrothermal vent chimney 3 | place: Pacific Ocean: Juan De Fuca Ridge | reverse complement strand
ATGCCCATGATCCGTTCAGCGAGGAGCAGGTGGCCGGTGGAACTGACCGGCAGGTATTCCGTCAGGCCTTCAACCACCCCCAGGATCGCCGCCTGTCCCGTGGTCATGGCGCTTTTTTTCCCGCTGCCGGTCCCGGTCGCCGCGCTTGCGGTCAAGGCGAATAAGACCAGGGGAAGCAACAGCAGGCTTATGATTACGGTTTTCGAGTGCGGCATTGTTTTTTAACCTTTGGTTAGATGGCCTGGGCGGTGGCAAAAGCAGGCCGTTCGTAACGATTATTCATGAAAGATTCCGGAGATATGGATATCGGTCAATTGACGGCACCGCCAAGAATGCGAACGCGGAGTTTATAAATTCTTCCCCGTGGTGGTCGCCATAAGCTTGCCGTGTTTAACACCCTTGGTGCCGATTAATTCCTGGGCCAGGTGCTTGATATCTTTGCTTTTACCTCTGGCCACCACCACTTCCAGGCAATTGTGATGGTCCAGGTGGACATGGAGAGAGGAAATGATTTCCTGGTAATGGGAGTGCTGGTGGGCGGTCAGTTTATCAGATAGGTCGCGGGTATGATGGTCATAGACCAGGGAGATTGTGCCTACCGCTTCCTCTTCCTCGTTGCCTAAGTCATTTTCCACCAAAGCGTTACGAATTAGATCCCTGATGGCCTCTGAGCGGTTGACATAACCCTTTTGGGCAATCAAGGTGTCAAAACGGTTTAACAACTGGTCCTGGATTGAGACTCCGAAACGGATGGTATCGCCCATATATCTCTCCTTGTGAAAATTTCTGCCGGAGTTTAAAAGATTCGTTCGTGTTATTAATATCAACGTCAACGGAAAAGCAGGGATTGCTCATCGCCGTCCGGCACAAAGAAAAAATACCACTGAAACAATGAGAAGGCATGAGATGCCCGCCAGTCCCGGTGGCGCTCTTCTCCCGGCGGATTGATCAGGCCGGCGGCTGGCATTATAACATTTCTTCTTATATAATCATCAAGTTGTTTGGAATTTTTTTTAAAGTGATAAGGCAGGGCCGGCGGCGGCCGCAACCGGACCGGGGCTTGACGACACAATGAGTCATTTGATTCAATTGATTACTATCTGGATATCCGGCCACCCGCAGGTGGCGGGCCTGGCTGTCCTGTTGATTTCATTTTCCGAGTCGCTGGCGGTAATCGGCCTGCTGGTACCCGGCGCGGCCCTGATGCTGGCGGCGGGAGCCCTGATTGCCGCCGGGGCGCTTGCCTTCTGGCCCACCATGGGCTGGGCGGTGCTCGGCGCCGTGCTGGCCGACGGCCTCAGTTACTGGCTGGGCCGCCACTATCGGCAGGATATCCGTTCGTTCCGGATTTTTGCCCGGCACCGGGCAGTGCTGGCCCGGGGCGAGGCCTTTTTTCAGGCCCATGGCGGCAAATCGGTCTTCTTCGGCCGTTTTATCGGCCCCCTCAGGCCGGTTATTCCCCTGGTTGCCGGGATGCTGGCGATGAAGCCGGAGCGTTTTTTCCTCTACAACGTGTTGTCCGCCCTGGGCTGGGCGCCCGCCTATCTGCTGCCGGGCATGGCCTTCGGCGCCTCGCTGGCCCTGGCCGGTGAGGTCGCCGGCCGGCTGGCCATCCTGCTGGCCCTGGTCTTGTTCGGCGGCTGGGCGGTTTTTTCCCTGTCCCGCCGTCTAGTCGGCCTGGCCGTCCGCCGCTTCCCGGCCTGGGAACAGGGGCTGCGCACGGTCCTGCGCCGTTCTCCTCTTCGGCGGCAATGGCTTGGCGGTCTGCTGGACCCGGATCAGCCCCTGTTCCGGCCCCTGCTGCTCCTGTCCCTTCTCTTGGTCGGCGCGGCCTGGATTTTTCTCGGCATTACCGAGGATGTGGTTGCCGGTGATCCCCTGGTCCGCCTTGATCATTCGGTCTATCATCTGCTTCAGGGCCTGCGCTCCCCCTGGGGCGATGTGATCATGATCGGCCTGACCATGCTGGGAGATGCCGCGGTCACCATCCCCCTGGCCCTGGCCGCCGTGGCTTGGCTGTTCTGGCGGCGCGATCGCTATAGCGCACTGTTTATGGCCGGCGCGGTGGCCGGGGGGCTGCTACTGGTCACCGTGGTCAAGAATCTGACCCGCATCCCGCGGCCCGTTGATATGTACGGCGGCGCTGTTCATTGGGCCTTTCCCAGCAGCCATGCCGCCATGAGTGTCGTGGTTTTCGGCTTCCTGGCCATGCTCTGCTGCCGGGAACTTTCGGCCCGGCGGCGCTGGCTGCCCGTGGCCTTTGCTGTTTTTTTGATGACGGTTATCGGCGCCTCGCGTCTCTATCTCGGGGCCCACTGGTTTTCCGATGTGGCCGGCGGCTACAGCCTGGGAACGGCCTGGCTCGTCCTGCTGCTCATTGCCTATTCCCATCATGCCCCGTCCTGCTCGTTTCGCGGCCTGTCGGTCCTCTGTCTCACCGTTTTTCTCCTGGCCGCCGGCCTGCACTGGTCCATGTCGTTTGCCGGCAGCCGCCAGCGCTACGCCCTGCGTTATCAGGAGAAGACCATGGCCGCCGCGACGTGGCTCGCCGGCGGGTGGCGCCGGCTGCCGGCCGCCCGGCAGGATCTTGAGGGAGAAGCGGAGCAGCCCCTGAACGTGCAGTACGGGGGTGATCTTGCCTGGCTGCGAAAACAGTTGCGGACCGAGGGCTGGCGCCGGCCGGTGGCCTTGACGCCCATGACCGCCCTGCACTGGCTCCTGGCCGAGCCTGATCCGCGGCAACTGCCCATCCTGCCCCAGGTTCATGACGGCCGCCACGAAAAATTGCTGCTCATTCATTCCCGGCCGGCCGTGAAGGAGTGGTTCCTGGCCCTGCGGCTCTGGCCGACCGGGATTCGTCTTGACGGGACGGAGCCGCTCTGGGTCGGGACCCTCACCCGTATGAGCGTGCATCGTTACCTGGGGCTCATCAATCTGCCCCGTACCCGGCAGGCGGTCTCGCCGACGGGCTTGGCAGCGGGCCTGCCGGTCAAGCGGAAAGTGGTCCGCCGGCCTGGCGGCAGCCCTGTTTTACTGCTCCGGCAAGCCGGTCGTTGAGGCGGTGGGCGAAGGGCAAAAAGACGGTATTGCTTTCCTGGCGTAATCGGGTAATCTGTGGTGCCGGATTTTTATAAGTTAAAAAGGGTCCGCTCAAAAACAATTTCACGTTTTTTCATCCCGGATTCAGGCTGTCTTTCGTCGATATCGTCATCATGCAGACAACAAGTTCCGAAAATACAACTTCCCGCCGCCGGGCAGGGTGGATTCCCCTTACCTTTGCCGCGTCTTTTCTCCTGCGCCATGTCAAGCTCCTGGCCTGGAGCCTGCTGCTGGTCCTGGTGACGGGCCTGCTGACCTGGCTGGGCTACCAGCTGGCCGTGGATCTCATCGGCGTCCTGACCGGTCATTTTTTCCAGCAGGCCCCGGCCGTTACCGGTATCCGGGGCTGGTTCCTGGTCAAGGGCTGGTTCGTCTTGAAAATTCTCTTTCTTTTCGTTTCCCGGATGGCGGCCTTTTACCTCGCCTTTCTCGTTGCCTATTGCGCGACGACCCCCGGCTACATTTTTTTAAGCACGGCCGCTGAAAAAATCTATGCCGGCAGCAATTTTCAGGTCGACGCAGGACTTACCGCCGCGGGAGTGATCACGGACCTGCTTGAAGGCTGCAAGATCGGCGCTGTCGGTATCCTGGTCACGGTGGTGGCCCTGTTTGCCAACTTTATTCCCGTGGTCGGCCAGGTGATTGTCTTCCTGATCTACACCTTTTACTCGGCCCTGATGTTTGTCGATTATCCCGCCTCGCGCCATCGCTGGAGCCTGGGGCGCAAGATAAACTGGGTCCGGAAGAACCGAAGCCGCTCCTTTCGTCTCGGCATCCTGCCAGCGCTGATCAGCATGGTCCCCTTGCTCAATATTTTTTTTATGGCCCTGTTCTTTCCCCTGTTCACCGTGCATACGACCTTGAATTTTGTCGCCCTGCAAGAGCAGGATTAGGCAAAAGAGAGAAAAAAACTATGTTTCATGTCATTGTTAACTGGCTCGTCAACACTGTCGACCAGTGGGGTTATACCGGCATTGTGGTCCTGATGTTTCTTGAATCCTCGTTCTTTCCTTTTCCAAGTGAAGTGGTGGTTCCCCCGGCCGGTTATCTCGCGGCCCGCGGCGAGATGTCGCTGGGCCTGGTGATTGCCGCCGCCATCGCCGGCAGCCTGCTGGGCGCTCTTTTCAACTACTGGCTGGCCGTGCAATGGGGCCGGCCGCTCTTTGAAAAGTATGGCCGCTACTTCCTGGTCAGCAGAAAGAGTCTGGACCGCTCGGATCGGTTTTTCGCGCGGCATGGCCATATCTCCACCTTTATCGGCCGCCTGTTGCCCGGGATCCGGCAGTACATCAGCCTGCCTGCCGGCCTGGCCCGCATGAACCTCGGCCTCTTTATCATCTTCACCGCGGCCGGTGCCGGCATCTGGGTCGTCATCCTCGCCCTGTGCGGTTACTTTATCGGCAGCAACCCGGAATTGATCGCCGCCTCTCTGCACCGGATCATGATCGGCGTGGTGCTGGCCTGCCTGCTCCTGATCCTGGTCTATGTCCTGATCCGGCGGAAACAGGCAGCGGCGAGGCGGCCATGACCCCGGTGCGCCTTATGGGCGGGGACGGCGCCGGTCACGGGGCCGGGGGACCGCAACGATCATGAGTACGGCCTTGGTCCTTGGCGGCGGCGCGGCCCGCGGTTGGGCGCATCTCGGGGTTATCCGCGCCCTGACGGAAAAGGAGATTCCCATCGATTTCGTCGCCGGCACCAGCATCGGCGCCCTGGTCGGTGCGGTTTACGCAGCAGGCAATATTGATTCATTCCGGGCCGATGTCCTGAAGATCGACTGGAAGCGGGTTCTGGGATACCTGGATTTTGTTTTCCCCAGGTCGGGGTTGATTGATGGCCGGAAAGTCAATACCTTCATCCGGACCCATGTTTCCGCGTCCCGTTTTGCCGACCTGCCTCTTCCCTTCTGCAGCGTGGCAACGGATATGTTCACGGGCCGGGAGATTGTGCAGTGCGACGGTGATCTGATCCAGGCGGTGCGGGCAAGTATCGCCATCCCCGGTATTTTTACCCCGGTGGAGCAAGGCGAATTGTTCCTGGTTGATGGCGGACTCGTGAACCCGGTTCCTGTCAGTGTGGCCCGGGATCATGGGGCCGACATTGTCATCGCTGTTGATTTAAATCATGAATTTCGCAACCGGAAAAACAACAGGAAAAAGAAAGACGGGCCGGACGCCGGGAAAAGAAATCTCGCCGCCACAACCGCGTCGGCCTCTCCGGTCGGAGCCAATCCCGGGAGCAACCGCCTGATCAGTGAGTTGAATAAACGTTTGGCGGGGTTGCGGCTGGCCGCCTCGCAGCAGTTTAAACAGTTGTTGAACCGAGACGACCGCCCCAATATCTATGAAGTCCTGGCCGCCTCGATCTATATCATTGAATCCCGGATTACTGCGGCCCGGCTGGTCGAGTCCCCGCCCGATCTTCTCATTCAGCCGAAACTGGCCCATATTCATCTGCTTGGCTTTGACCGGGCCGAAGAGGCGATCGACAGCGGCTACCGGGCGGCCATGGCAACCCTGGAATCTTTCGTCCCTTGAAAAACAGGTCGCGTTCCCTTCGTTGTTGCCGAAAAAATCTTGCTTACCGGCGTCTTTTTAGAGTATCAATTTAATATTGATCGTCGTTATAAAGATAACTGGTCATCGCGGTGATGCTGGACAAGCCGGTTCTTCGCCGGAATTGCAAATAGAAAAGTCAGGTGATGTTATGGAGATACACAGTAAAATATACAGAGAAGGACAATTCCTTCTCGTTCTGTTGGCAACATTTCTGTGTCTGCTCGGGCCGGGGACATCCCGGGCGGCCGCACCCCGGAAGTCCGTCGCCATTTTGCCTTTTACCCTCAACGCGCCGCCGGGCCGGCAGTATCTGCGGGCGGGGGTCCGGGATATGCTGGGCAGCCGGATTGCCGCGGAAACCGGTTCCGTGATCATCGACAAGAAGGACATTGATGCCGTTTTACGGAATGCCGGCGGCCGGTTGACTGCCAAAAACATGGGTACGTTTGCCAGGAAAGTCGGTGCAGACTACCTGGTTTTCGGCTCGATCAACGCCCTGGGGGCCGGCATGTCCATTGATGCCCGCGTGTTCTCGGCAGCCGCTCCGGCCGCCAAGGCCGTGCAGACGTTTTATGACACGGCCACCAGCAACGATCAGATCATGGGCACCATTGATTCCCTGTCCTGGGATATCATTGAAAAAGTTTTTCATAAGAAAAGGCCGGCCGTCCTGGCGGCCGTACCCGAACCGGCAGTCGCACCGGCAGAGCAGGGCGGGATGGCCGGGTTTGCAACCGCCAATCCGGAGAAGACCTTTATGGCGAGCCGCGGCGCCTACGCCTATGGTGTGAGAGGTATGAGCGGTGAGCGAAATTTTGTCAAGACCCGCAATTTCAACATGAGTCTCCATGGTCTGGCCCTGGGAGATGTGGACGGCGACGGCCGGGAAGAAGTCATCCTGGCCGGACCGCACGAGGTGCAGGTTTTTCACCGTGACGGCACCCGGCTCAATCGTTTCGCCACGATCAAGATGGGAGCCAGGTACCGTATTCACAGCGTCAACACGGCCGATCTCAACGGCAATGGCCGGGATGAGATCTATATCAGTGCCGCGGATTCGAAAATCCCGGGCTCCCGGGCTGTCGAATGGAACGGGAAACGGTTTGTTGACCTGTTCAAGGAAGCCCGCTGGTATATCAGGCCCTTGCGGGTTCCCGGCATGGGGCTGATCCTGGCGGGGCAACGGGCCGGTCTGCTGCCCATCGAACCGGGCATCTTCAGCCTGGTGCAAAAAGACGGCAAGTTGACGGCCGGGGAACGGCTGTCAATCCCGGCTAAGATCAATCTCTTTAACTTTGTCTATGCGGATCTCGACGGTAACGGCCAACACGAAATCGTTGCCCTTGATAACTCGTTTAAACTGGAGGTGATCAAGGGGGGCGCAGTGGTCTGGAAGAGCGAGGGTCGCTACTGCGGCACCAAGCGGTATATCGGCGGTTATCCGAGCATGATGCCGGGAGTCAGCAGCTCGATGAATGACGAGGTTGATGCTTTTGGTGAAAAGTATGTGGAAACCTTTATCCCCTCACGAATTCTGGTCAGCGATGTGGATCATGATGGTACGGACGACATTATTCTCAACCGCAATCCCTCGACCTTGACCGCGGTTTTACCGCGGGAGATTCAATATAAAAGCGGAACCATTGTCGGTCTGAAATGGAACGGCCTGGGCCTGGAAGAGATGTGGCGCACCAGGAAGATTGACGGCTATGTGGTTGATTACCAGGCCAAGTCTCAGGTGATGAAATTGCAGCCCGGCGTTGCCGATGAGCTGTTTATCGGGGTGGTACTGAATTCGGGAACACTTGATTCCCTGCTGGGAGATCGGTCCACGGTAGTGATGTATCCGTTTGATTTCGCGAAACTGAAGAACAAGAAGCAGTGATATGATCTCTTATATGAAATATCCGGATATTGTAAACACCTCTTGACTTTGAGGAAATGGTTGTTTTAATATGCAAAGCTTGTTTCTGAACCGTCAAGGACGGCCTTGTGTCGCAAACTCAAGTTCAAGAATGGCGCAACGATGAAAATCAAGAGAGTTGCAACATGCTTTTTTCGGCGGAAAACAAATGAGTTGACTGTAAAGATTGTCAACCGGATGCCGGTTGGATCACGAGACGACAGCCACTTGCATTTGTATCCGGATGTTACACGGAGACGTATTTGTTATTGAAATAATTGATGCCGGCTGAAATTTATGCCTGAGTACGGTAACAAAATTACGGAACCTGACAATTCTACACACATTAAGGAAATTGAGGGGAGGAGATGTTATGAGGAGATTATTTGTCTTGGCCGCGGCCGTTTTTATGGCCATGGGCCTTGTGGCTTTCTGGGGAAGCACTCCCCGGGCGGCCGAGCAGGCGCCCAAGGCTAAGGTCGCGAAGAAGGCCGTAGCCGTACTGCAAAACAGCGACTGCGTCAAGTGCCACCCGGCGATCGTCGGCCAGATCCAGGCCGCGGGCGGCAAGCATAAAACCGAAGTAGCCTGTCTCGATTGCCACGAGGGCGGTCATCCGCCGGCAACTGCCAAAGGCGCAATCATTCCCAAGTGTTCAAAATGTCATGAAGGCAAATCGCATTTTAGACTCCCCCGTTGCCTCCGTTGTCATCAGAACCCGCATCAGCCCTTGAAAATAGTCTTTAAGGGCAAAGTGAAAGCAGCCTGTAAAACCTGCCATTTGAAGGAAGTTCAGGAGGTTAATCAGCACCCGAGCGCCCATTCAAAGGTAGATTGTTCTTTTTGTCATGTCAAACATGGTTTCATTCCCAACTGCCTGACAAAGTGCCACAAACCGCACCGCAAGGGCCAGACGTTTAAAGATTGTGTCAGTTGTCACAAGGTGCATCAGCCCCTGCCGGCGACCTATGGAGACAAGATTGCCAATAAGCAATGTGGCGCCTGTCACGGGAAGATTGTGAAACTGCTGGAATCAGGTTCGACGAAGCACGCCAAACTGCACTGTGTTTTCTGTCATAAGGGTACTCATGGCGTGATACCCAAGTGTCAGGATTGTCACGGTACGCCGCATCCCGCAGCAATGATGTCTAAGTTCAAGAAATGCCTGAATTGTCATGTTAATCCCCATAACCTGACTACCTAAATATTATATTTGGAGTTGAACAATGAAAAAGAAATTTGCTGCCGCGGTCTTGACATCAGTAGGAATGCTTTTGTTCAGTGGGATTCTGGTTGCCTGTGCCCCTCACAAGGTTGGCAACCAGGCGATGATGAAAGAAAAGGCGCCTCAGTCGGCCGCGGTTAAGAAAGCAACCGCGCCGACTGTGACGGCGATCAAGCCGAAGGCCGTAGTCAAGCTGAAGACCGTGGCCAAGGCCGCCCCTGCCAAAGATCTTACCGGGGCGGCCCTTTATACCCAGAAGCCGACCCCGCTTGAGCCGGTGGAATGCGCCCGCTGCCATTCCACCCAGTATAATAACCTGGTGGCGCATGGTCTTAAGCACCGTTTCCTGTGTACCAACTGCCATCAGCAGTTTCATACCTACAATCCGACAAAACACAACTATAAGGCCATCATGCCTAAGTGCCAGCGCTGTCATGGGCTGAAGCACGGCAAGTCGTTTCCCAAATGTATGATGTGCCATCAGAACCCGCATTCTCCCCTGCAGATTCCTTTTTCCGTCCTGACCAAGAAGGTCAAAGTCAAAAGCGGAAAAATGGTTATTCGCTGCGCGATCTGCCACAAGAAGGAAGGGACCGAGTTTGCCAACAATCCCACCAAGCATAACACCGAGGTTAATTGTGACGGCTGTCATTCGGACAAGCATGGTTACATCCCCAGTTGCCTGGACTGTCATGATCCCCATGTCAAGGGCCAGACGTTTAAGGATTGCCTGGTCTGCCATTCCCCGCATAGCGCCTTGAAGATCAAAAAGTATCCGGAGAATACCCCCAGTAATATCTGCGGCTCCTGTCACAAGTCTGAATATAAAAAATTACAGACCAACCACACGAAGCATTCGGAGCTGCATTGTGCGACCTGTCATGTCGTCCACGGCTTTATTCCCAAGTGTCAGAGTTGCCATGGTTTGCCCCATAGTGCCGGCCTGCACAAGAAATTTCCCAATTGTCTGGCCTGCCACAAGGATCCCCATAACCTGCCCATGAACCGGAAGAAATAACCGGATCACGGTCTACGTAAAGACCTTTACCAGGGGCCCGCCGGCAAAAGCCGGCGGGCCTTTGTTGTCTCCGGGTATGCCTGGGGCGGTGGAGGCAGGTTGTTGATTGGCAACTATTCAGGTATCACTCAAGCCGTCACGGATTATGGTTATGTGAGGCGGCCTGGTCGTTCGAAGATGGAGTGGTGCTGAATAAGTTGTGTATTCCGCCAAAGATGGAAGAGGCGGCCCGGGTCGGGCCGTTCTGCGAGGAATCAGGAGAATGATGAGAAGCGATAACCGGGCTGCGGATGAACTGCGGCCGATCCGTGTTGAATTTGATGCCCAGCCCCATGCCGATGGCTCGGTGCTGATGACAATGGGCGGCACCCGGGTACTTTGCGGGGTGAGCGTTGAAACCGGGGTGCCGCCTTTTCTCCGGGGAACCGGTCGCGGCTGGATTACGGCCGAGTACGGCATGCTGCCCTGCGCCACCCACAGCCGGGGCAGGAGAGAGGCGGTAACGGGCCGTTCCGGCCGTACTTATGAAATACAGCGGCTCATCGGCCGGTCGCTGCGCATGATGGTTGATCTGCAGGACCTGGGCGAGACGACCCTGCGGGTTGACTGTGATGTGATCAATGCCGACGGCGGGACCCGTTGTGCTTCAATCACCGGGGCCGCCCTGGCCCTGCGCCGGGCGCTCGGCAGGATGACGGCCGGTGCGGCCCTGGCGGTCTTGCCGCCGATTCTGCCGGTAGCGGCGATCAGCGTGGGTATTGTTGATGGTGAAGTGCTGCTTGATCTGGACTACGCCGAGGATTCCAGGGCCGAAGTCGACGCCAACTTTGTCATGGCCGGAGACGGCCGCTGGATCGAGATGCAGTGCACGGCCGAAGGCCGGCCCATGCAGCCGGAGCTATTCGGCCGCATGACCGAGCTTGCCGGCAAGGGGATCAAAGAGTTGCTGAAGCTCTGGAACTCCGACTGACCCGGCTCTGCCCCGGCCCGCCCTGATGAGGGCCGGCTGGGATAGGACCTGGTGGATCGTAACACATCACAATAAACAGGCGGTTTCACGGAGCCCAGTACACTGATACTGGGGTCTGTTGCTGCCGGAGGATGGTCCGGATGGGCATTTCAGTTGCCGGGCCGTCCGCCAGGGCCTGTTCCAGGACCTTTTTTTTGGCCGGGCCGGTGATGTGAAGAATAATCTGCCTGCTGTCGAGCAGGACCGGTAGCGTCAACGTCATCCTTTCGTGCGGGGCCTCGGGGGGAGAGATGGCCAGGCAGACCCGCCCCGATTTCATATCAAGGGCCTCCGGCAGCCGCCGGGCTCCGGGGAAAAACGAGGCCGTGTGCCCGTCGCCGCCCATGCCGAGAATGACCAGGTCAAAGGGGCGGGGAAGCCCGGCAAGACGCTGCGCACATTCTTCTTCTCCCTCTTTGGCCGTGGCCGCCTTGTTTTTAAGACCGATGACTTTCGCGGCCCCGGCCCGGTCCCGGAGCAGATATCGCCGGAGCAGCCCTTCATTGCTGTCCGCCGCCGTGGTGTCGACCCAACGCTCGTCGGCCAGGGTAACGGTTACCCGGCCCCAGTCAAGGGCCTGATGCGCCAGGGCCCGGAACAGGGGCTTGGGCGTGGAGCCGCCTGAGACCACGAGGGTGGCCCGGCCCCTGGCCTTGATTGCCCGGCGCAGGAGATCGGCGATCAGCGCAGCCAGGTGTTCGGCCAGTTTCGCCGGATCGGCAAAGGAATGAAAATCCAAATTCATGGTTGGCGTCATCATTGCACAGTCCTTTGGTCTTCAAAGGCGGGCGTTATCGGTCGCGTAACTGGTCACAGGGTGTGGCACTCTGCGCTATTCTTTTCATATAAAACTGTAAGGTGCCACAGGTGCCACAGATTTACGTAGTCGCTTCCGTTCGCTATAGTCCCTCTATGCGGGCGGAAGCGACCGCGTGAAGATGGGGTGCCTGCACCTTACACGGCCGCCGGCTGCCGGAATTCCCAGCAGCGGTGGATGTGGCTCTTCTGTTTGAAATCCTCGGGAATGGTCTGCCCGGTTATTTCCCGCACGGCAAATTCGTTGTTGAGTGACCCCGCCAGTTGAAATTTACGAAAATTGGTCGAAAAAATCAACAGGCCTGCCGGCGCCAGGTGTTGCATGGCCAGCCGCAACAGCTTTTCATGGTCTTTCTGCACCTCGAAGACGGTTTTTTTGTGCCGGTCATT
>VAPM010190077.1_pt1 | contig 12020 bp, 11 predicted proteins | sample 3395091 | NCBI WGS metagenome assembly VAPM01 (sample SAMN08290445, study PRJNA428436) | hydrothermal vent metagenome | isolation source: Deep-sea hydrothermal vent chimney 3 | place: Pacific Ocean: Juan De Fuca Ridge | reverse complement strand
TCAATAAGAAATAAACTTTTAATAAATGCTTTCATCGTTCTAATTCCACCATGGTGGCAGACCTGCCAATACAAATATGCCAACCACTAAAATCCAGACTATGGTAACAGGGATAAATACTTTCCAGCCCAGACGCATGATTTGATCGTATCGATAGCGCGGGAAAGTTGCACGAAGCCATAAGAAGAAAAACAGGAAGAAGGCTATTTTCAGGAAGAACCAGATCATTCCGGGAACCCATGCAAACCAAAGTTCCAGATTAAAAGGTATTCCGAATAAATTGAAATTAATGCCTTCAAACGGAGACAACCAACCGCCCATAAACATTAGCGCAGCCAACGCAGCAATTAAGATCATATTGGCGTATTCAGCTAAAAAGAAAACCGCAAAGGTCATACCAGAGTATTCAACGTGGAAGCCCGCCACAATTTCAGATTCCCCTTCGGCCACATCAAACGGTGCACGATTTGTTTCCGCAACACCGGAAATAAAGTAAACGATAAACAAAGGAAATAAAGGCAACCAGAACCAGCTTAAAAAGCCCATTCCGGCCTGTGCTTCAACAATATCACCAAAGTTCATGCTCCCTGCTGCCAGTAACACACCCACCAGCGCAAAACCCATTGCAATTTCGTAGGACACAATTTGTGCCGCAGAGCGCATTGCACCCAATAAAGCATACTTGGAGTTAGACGCCCAACCCGCAATAATCACCCCATAAACACCAATGGATGTTATCGCCAGTATATAAAGTAAAGCGGCATCCACATCGGCTAATACTTTTTCAGGATCAAAAGGAATAACCGCCCATGCTGCCAGTGCGGGGGCAATAGATAAAACAGGTGCAATCAGGAATAAAAACTTGTTCGCACCGGTTGGAATAATAATTTCCTTGAACATCAACTTCATTGCATCGGCAATGGGTTGTAACGAACCACGCCAGCCAACACGCGTCGGCCCCATTCGCACCTGCATGGCACCAATAATTTTTCGTTCAGCTAATGTCAGGTAAGCCACACATAACATGAGTGGCAGCATGATAATAACAATTTTAATCACGATAATAACCACAGCCACTAATGGCTCCGGTAAAAACGTTGTAAAAAATGAACTTAACCAATCAAACATATTATGAACTCTAACTATCTCTTGTCGTTTTAAGCCATTAAGCTAACTGGCTATAATTGCTAAATTGTTGTAATTTCGACGCTTCCATAGCCATCGGCTAAAGCGGTTGTTTCGTTAATCGCAACCGCAACCAACACACTATTATCTGCAACACCATCATCAACAACCACTGGCATTGTAATCGCATTTCCGTTCTGAACTATTTTTACTGTTCCGTCTTCTTTAAGCCCCTGCTGTTTCGCTAAAGCTGCATTCACAATTACACTGTTGTTAGCAACCTCATTGGTTGCCTGCAACGCTTGCGAACGACGTACAAGACAATCAACAGAATAAATGGGTAATACGCCAATGCGTTCAACACCCGAAACTTTACTATCCACTGCCGTTGGTGCTAACCACTGATAATTTCGTTGATCTGCTGATGATGTTTGAGTTTGCAACTCAGAACGAACTTCATCAACACTGACGAAGTCAAAACCAGCCACTTCAAACAAATTACCCAACACACGTAATACTTTCCAGCCCGGACGGATATCGGACTCAGCAGTAACACTGGCACTAAAACTCTGCCATGTACCCTGTGCATTTACATAACTACCTGCAGTTTCTGTAAAAGCAGTAATCGGTAATAAAATATCGCTATAGGCTTTTGTTGTTTCTGATGCAAACGACGTAAAGCTCACAACAAAATCCGCATCGCTTACAGATTGTAATGCTGTTGCTGAAGAAGCACAGTCATATTCAGGTTCTACGTTAAATAACAAATAGGCATTAAGTGCCTGCGTTGTCATCGTATAGGCATCCAGACCTTCAGTTACAGCGGAACCGGCTGTACCACGATGAGAAACCGCACCTGCCAACCATGCACCTGCTGAATTAGCACCATCAGTTAACTCACTTAGCGGGCAACCAGCCAATATTGCAATGGCATAACTTAAAGCATATAAATCTGAAAAATTATTTTGCAGATGTGCTTGCGTGCCAATAATAACAACAGCATTTTCAGCCTGGCTTAATGACTCTGCAATGGCCTTATGTTCATCCGTTACGGCCACACCTTTAACCAGTGCGTCCAATCCAGACAGGCCATCTGCTTTTGCGCCAGAATCAAGCAAGGCCTTAGCAACAGCCGCCAGATCGGCAACCATTTTAGATGGCGCACTCACAATGTTAGTGCTTAAATTAAAATTAAAATCATAATCCAGCGGGTTGATTGCCATCATCGTTGCACCTTTACGGTTTGCCTTACGCAAACGATGTGCCGCGATCGGTTGATCTTTACGAATATACGAACCCACCAATAAGGCCGCATTAACATTCTCCAAATCGGCAATATTCATATTCAACGCAGGATACAATGACGCATCGGATTGATTATTAAAATCGGACTGCCTTAAACGATGATCAATATTATTAACACCTACGCCACGAAGCAGCTTTTGCATTAAATACATTTCTTCGCTAGTTGCATTCGGTGAAATCAAGCCACCGACTTTATTCGCCCCATCTTTTTCGATAACTGTTTTAAGGCCTTCAACGGCATAATTTAATGCTGTTTGCCAGTCAACCACTTTCCAGTCATCACCTTGCTTAATCATGGGTTGCTTAAGACGATCGGCCGCTTTCAAACCTAAATAACTGTAGCGATCACGATCGGATAACCACAGTTCGTTAATCGATTCATTTTCTTTTGGTAACACCCGCATCACTTCGTTGCGACGCGTTTCAACAATCACATTAGAACCAATGCAGTCATGTGCGGCAATGCTTTCCAATTTAGTATTTTCCCATGGGCGACCATGATAACGGTAAGGTTTCGACGTTAATGCACCTACCGGACATAAGTCGACAACGTTACCCGACATTTCTGAGTCGACCGTTCTGGCAACATAGGTAGATATACGCGTATCTTCACCACGACCGGTGGCACCGAGTTCCATAATACCGGCAATTTCCTGGCCAAAGCGAACACAACGCGTACAATGAATACAGCGCGTCATTTCAGTTGCAATTAATGGGCCGATGTCTTTATCGGCAACCACACGCTTACGTTCGGTATAACGTGATTCGGCTTTACCAAAACCCATTGCAATATCTTGCAGGTCACACTCACCACCCTGGTCACAGATAGGGCAATCGAGTGGATGGTTTATTAACAAAAACTCCATCACGCTTTGTTGGGCTTCCAATGCTTTAGAAGATTGAGTAAACACTTTCATGCCATCAGTAACCGGTGTAGCACAGGCCGGTAATGGCTTCGGTGCTTTTTCAACTTCAACCAGACACATACGGCAATTCGCCGCGACCGATAATTTTTTATGGTAGCAAAAACGTGGGATAGTAATGCCCGCTTCATCCGCAGCTTCGATCAGCATCGTGCCATCTGCTACTTCAAGCGGAATACCATTAATTTCAATATTAGCCATACTGTTCCAATAACCTTACGCTTTACTACCGACCATGCACTTACCGTGATCAATATGATATTGAAATTCATCACGATAGTGTTTCAAGAAACTTTGCACTGGCATTGCTGCCGCATCACCTAATGCACATATTGTTCGCCCTGCAATTCGAGTTGCAACGCTTTCTAATAATTCCAGATCTTCCTGCTTACCATGACCATGTTCAATACGGTGCATCACACGTGACAACCAACCGGTACCTTCACGGCACGGTGTACATTGACCACATGATTCTTCATGGTAAAAATGCGAAAGCCGCGCAAGCGCACCCACCATACAGGTTGTTTCATCCATCACGATAACCGAACCCGCACCTAACATAGAACCGGCTTTGGCAATCGAGTCGTAATCCATATTCATATCCATTGCAATTTCAGCGGGTAGAACTGGAACCGATGAACCGCCCGGAATAACAGCTTTAAAAGTATGTCCATCACGAATACCGCCGGCCATTTCCAGCAGTTTTGAAAACGGCGTACCCATCGGCACTTCAAAGTTACCAGGGTTATTCACGTGGCCGGAGACACAAAATAATTTAGTACCACCATTATTGGGTTTACCTTTTTCAAGAAACCACTGGCCGCCCTTTTCCAGAATAACAGGAACAGAAGCAAGGCTTTCAGTATTATTAATGGTTGTGGGGCAACCGTATAAACCAAAGCCTGCAGGGAATGGCGGTTTAAATCTTGGTTGGCCTTTTTTGCCTTCGATAGATTCAAGCAATGCGGTTTCTTCACCGCAAATATAAGCACCGGCACCCAAATGAGAATACAAATCAAAGTCGATACCGGAACCCTTAATATCGGCTCCCAACAAGCCGGCTTCATAGGCTTCTTTTAATGCCCCTTCAAAGCGGGTGAACGGTTCCCAGAATTCTCCACGGATATAGTTATAGCCTTTGGTTGCACCAATAACATAACCGGCAATCGCCATACCTTCAATTAACTGATGTGGGTTATAGCGTAAAATATCGCGGTCTTTACAAGTGCCTGGTTCACCTTCATCCGAATTACAAACAATGTATTTCTGACCTGGTGCGGTGCGTGGCATAAAGCTCCACTTTAGACCGGTAGGGAAACCCGCGCCACCACGACCACGTAATGCTGATGTTTTTAATTCTTCGATAATTTCTTCAGGCGGTGTTTTTTCTTTTAGAATTTTTTGCCAGACAGAATAACCACCCACACTTTTATAACTTTCGAGTGTATACGGATTGTCTAAATGCAGGGTACGGAAACAAGTTTCACCAACCAGATTAGTTTGGCTCATGATCCCCCCTGTTTAGTTATGTTTATATTTTTTACTAGCATATTATTTTGGCATTTTTATTCTGTTTTAATTTTGCATCTTAATTTGAATTATTCTAATTAAGACTATCTAAAATTTTATCTATTTTTTCCGGTGTTAACTTTTCATAATATTTTTCACCGATCTGAAACATTGGTGCATTAACACAAGCCCCTAAACATTCCACTTCTTTTAACGAGAACTTACCATCATCAGTTATCTCACCAAACTTAACCTTAAGTTTGTTTTGCAAGTGCTCTACAATTTTATCCGAACCATTCAACATGCAGGAGATATTGGTACAAACACAAATTTTATGTTTACCAACCGGCTTTAATTCATACATCGAATAAAAACTGGCAACCTCATAAACCGCAATAGATTCCATTTGTAAATATTCGGCAACCGCATCAATTAAATCTTCAGTGAGATAACCACCATTTTGATCTTGCGCAATACGCAAAGCTGACATCACCGCAGATTGTTTTTTATCTGCCGGATATTTTGCAACCCATTCATCAATCTCTTTGCGCGAAGCATCGGTTAACAATGCAACTTTATTCGCATCCTGGTGTTTGTGTAACATCATCGGTCAATTTCTCCAAACACGATATCCATCGTACCAATCACGGCAACCACATCGGCAAGCATATGCCCTTTAGTCATTTCGTCCATTGCGGATAAATGTGCAAAACCCGGCGCACGAATTTTTAAACGATACGGTTTATTTGCACCATCAGAAATCAGGTAAGTTGCAAACTCACCTTTAGGGTGTTCAATCGCGGTATACACTTCACCCTTGGGTAAAATAAAACCTTCAGTAAAGAGTTTAAAGTGATGAATCAAGGATTCCATATCACCTTTCATGTGCTCACGACTCGGTGGTGTAAGTTTATGGTCGTCTAACATCACCGGGCCCGGATTCTGGCGTAACCAGTTAATACACTGTCGGATAATACGATTGGACTGCCGCATTTCTTCAACCCGGATAAGGTACCGGTCGAAACAATCACCTTCAACACCAACCGGAATATCAAAATCAACTTTATCGTAAACTTCATACGGTTGCTTCTTACGCAAGTCCCATTCAACCCCCGAGCCACGTAACATTGGGCCGGTAAAACCCAGGTTCATAGCACGTTCAGGTGAAACCACGGCAATACCCACGGTACGTTGCTTCCAGATACGGTTATCAGAAAGCAGGGTTTCATATTCATCGATACAAGTTGGAAAACGATCGGTAAAGTCTTCAATAAAATCAAGCAGTGAGCCATCACGTGCTTTATTTAAACTCTCGGTTTGAGTTTCATTACGATATTTTGTTTTCTTTTCGAAACGCGGCATACGTTCGGGCAAGTCACGGTATACACCGCCGGGGCGATAATACGCAGCATGCATACGCGCACCGGATACGGCTTCGTATATATCCATTAAATCTTCACGTTCACGGAAGGCATAAAGGAAAACGGTCATTGCACCAATATCAAGGGCATGGGTGCCTAGCCACATCAAGTGGTTAAGAATACGAGTTAGCTCATCGAACATCACCCGAATATATTGCGCCCGTTCGGGTGGTGCGACATCCAGTAATTTTTCTAATGCTAAAACATAACCGTGCTCATTACACATCATGGAAACGTAATCGAGCCTGTCCATATAGGGGATGGTTTGATTATACGGTTTGCTTTCGGCCAGTTTTTCAGTTGCGCGGTGCAGTAAACCAACATGCGGGTCGGCACGTTCAATCACTTCACCGTCCATTTCCAACACCAGGCGTAGTACACCATGCGCTGCAGGATGTTGTGGACCAAAGTTAAGTGTATAGTTTTTAATTTCAGGCATCGCTATCTCCTGAAAGGGCTTTAAGCGCCAACGCCGCTTCTGCCTCACGCTCGGCATAACGGTGGTCGTCACGGATCACGCGTGGTTGATTCACACGCGGGTCGATAGAAACAGGTTGATAAATAACTCGCTTTTGTTCTTCGTCATAACGCATTTCAACATTACCGGCAAGCGGGAAATCTTTCCTGAATGGGTGACCAATAAAACCGTAATCGGTAAGAATACGACGTAGATCAGGATGACCATCAAAGACAATACCAAACAGGTCAAAGGCTTCACGCTCGAACCAGTCTGCCCCTCGCCAGATATCAATCACCGAAGCAACAACAGGTGGCTCACCATCAAAATAGGTTTTTACACGTATACGGTGGTTATTCTTTATAGATAACAACTGGTAAGCCACTGCAAAGCGAGGGCCTTCCCATTGCGAATCATCATAAGCGCTATAATCCACACCACAAATATCAACGGCTTGTTCACAATGGAAAGCAACATCATCATGAAGTATCTGACACACATCATGCAGGTCGGCGTGGTTAGCAATCACATTCACTTCACCATGCGCCACAATCACTTCACTTACTTTGGCATCCAGGCGCGTACGTAATGCTTCGGCTAATTTGTTGTAATAGTCAGACATAAATGGATATCACTGTACTCTATTATTAATATGGTCTTGTTTTACGTTCGGGCAATCGTGGTTGTACGACGAATTTTATTTTGTAATTGTAGTATGCCGTATAACAACGCTTCTGCTGTCGGCGGGCAACCCGGTACATAAATATCCACCGGTACAATGCGATCACAACCTCGCACAACAGAATACGAATAATGATAATAGCCACCGCCATTCGCACAGGAACCCATTGAAATCACCCAGCGGGGTTCGGCCATCTGGTCATAGACTTTACGCAGGGCCGGTGCCATTTTATTAACCAGCGTACCAGCCACAATCATCACATCCGATTGACGTGGGCTTGGCCGAAAAATAACACCCATACGATCCATATCGTAACGCGCTGCTGCAGCCTGCATCATTTCGACTGCGCAACAGGCTAATCCAAATGTCATTGGCCATAAAGAACCGGTGCGCGCCCAGTTGATCATCATATCTGCGCTGGTAGTAAAAAAACCTTGTTGGGTTAAACTTTTTTCAATAACCCTGCCCGGCTCGGGGTTTTGAGTATCCAGTGGTTTAATAGTGGGGTCAGTAAATGTACCGGGAAGAAATTGACTGTCATTTTGCATATTCGACTCTACTCCCATTCTAAAGCCCCTTTCATCCACTCATAAATAAAGCCAATCACAAGAATGCCAAGGAATATCACCATGGCGATATAACCAAACAAACCAATTTCATCGAGCACCACGGCCCAGGGGAATAAAAAGGCGATTTCCAGATCGAATATAATAAAGAGTATGGCGACAAGGTAATACCGCACATCAAACTTCAGGCGTGAATCTTCAAAAGCTTCAAAACCACATTCGTAGGGGGAATTCTTTTCTGCATCTGGTTTTACGTTACCCGTGAAATACGACAGGCTAAAACCGAGTGCAATCATGATCGCACCAACCCCAAGGCCGATGACTATAAATATGAGCACTGGCAAATAATTTTCCAGCATTGGTTGCTCCCCCTTATGCACATGCATGGCAACTTTATCGCTGCTCTTAATTCGGCTACATGTTTAGTTTTAAGTGCCAAGCAGTGTAGGCGTACCGTAGTTAACTGTCAAGCATGTCAAAAGAGGGATTTTCTAGCAAAATCAATGTATTACGTTAATTTAGGGAGGTATAAAAAATTTCAGTTCAAAATTATCAATAAAATTTATAGTCAAGAGCTGATAAGGCAATTTTTCAGCCAAATTTCATACCTCTGTGGCTGATTGTGCCCAATCTGACAACAAAACCTGAAAACAGATGGTTCTGGATGCTTTGGCCACCTAACTTATTAGCGAATTAAAGCTCTTCCGGAAAAACAAGGTTTTGAAAAACATGTCACCTTGTCAGTCGAGCTTATAATAAGGGATGAGCCCGTTAGCTCAGATAATAACCATCACCCCACTCAGGCAATTTATTTACGGCCACTGTATGATGTTTTCCTATTGGCAACCAATTCGGTATAGTAAAAATACACTTAATGGATTATCTGGAGCAATACGCATGATTACCTACTTATACTGGATAGCAGTCCTTGGGCTAAGTGCCGGCGCACTTTACTTGTTTGGCATAAAACTGGGTAACTGGAAAAATGCAGCCATTACGGCAATTATTATTTTTATTGTTGGTCTGGGCGCTTACTACTTTCATTTTCAGCAAATATTTGTAAAACGCTATGGTGGCATTATGTCAATTAGTGTTCCCGAAGGCCAGTTGCACCTTGCCGCTACCTGGAAGGACGATAATTTGTGGATTGAGAATTACGACCCCAAAACAAATACCTGCCACTTTACAGAATACTCACGCGGCAACCTGTTGCAAGGCAGGGTAACAATAAAAAACTGCAATCCTTTACTGCGTAAATAAATTGACAGCGTCATTCCCGCCTTCACGGGAATGACGTACTTTTTTATATTTCTTTAATTTTATGTTTTGCTTTCATAAAATCAGAATGCGAAACATAAATTAAATCAGCAATCCGCCTTACCATTAACTCTTCATATTGATCGAGCTCATTATCGGCATAAGCGATTGCCCATAAATTTTCAATCACTTGTATTTTTTGAGCTTGTGAAAAATTCTTCGCAATAAGGCTGGTAAACTGATGATAATCCACTGCCTCTTTCACCTCTTCACGAGCTAAATTATATAACTCTGTTGTTTCTTTTATATTCAGCTCAAACGTCTGCTGTAATTTTTCTATCAGCACATTCACCTCGGCATCATGCACTTCACCATCATCAAGCATCATTTCAATCATTAATGCAGCCGTTGCTAAACGTAATGCGTGTTCAAGATCTTGCTCAACTGCCACTGACATTTGTTCTTCAAAAAAAAGTTTAATCGCTTTTAGCATGTTAACTCGTTAATTCCTGTATTGTTATAAACACCTGTTTATTGCTTTGCAATGATTGCTCTAATACTTGCCGATACTCACGAATACGTTGTACATACCGTACCGGTTCTGAGCCGCGTGCATAACCGTATTTCAACTTTTTATAATACTTTTTATTCGACAACAAAGGCAATACAGTTTTTAAACTAACCCACTGGTGCGGGTTTAGTCCTTTTTGTTCCGCTAATAACATTGCATCTTTAAGGTGGCCGTAACCTACATTGTAGGCTGCCAGAGCATACCAAAGCCTGTCCTCCCCCTTTACATCAGCATGAATACGCTTAATCATTTTACGTAAATACCTGGCACCACCCCAAATACTTTGCACCGGATCCAGGCGGCTTTTAACCCCAACCGCTTTAGCCGTATTCAAGGTTAACATCATCATACCTCTTACGCCGGTCGGACTTTTAGCCCGCGGGTTCCAGTGTGACTCCTGATACGCCTGTGCCGCCAATAAAGACCACGGCAACTGGTATTTTTTTGCTGCGCGTTGAAATACTTTTTTATACTTCGGCAAACGTGATTTTATTCTGCGGTTAAAGCTTCGGTTATCTACATAGTCATACAGTTGTATATGGCCATAGTAACGTTCATCTATAGCAGCAAACTCACCGTTTTCTTTTATTTTTTCTAACCACTGCTCTATATCGGGAATCAGCCCTTTCCACTTTGGCGCAACAACCCAGGCCAGGGATTCTTTTTCTGTAACAGCAAAGCCAGTGGCTAATTCAGGATAATAACGCTGACTAATACTGATAATATTTGAGTCGGCAATGGTGCAGTCAACTTCTTTTTTCCACACCTGCTCTAATAATTGCTCAGTACTTACGTCGCTAACTTCCTGCCAGTTTAAATCGGCTTGTTTTATTTTAAGTTTTTGCAATGCTTCTGCGTAAGAACTGCCTGCAATCACCACCAGCTTTCTGCTAACAAGATCAGTTAACTTTTTAGGTATAGCCTTGCTGCCACGTCGGCATACTACCCATTGCTGTACTTGCTGATAACCAGGGCCAAATAAATAACCCTGATTAATCCTATCCTGTGTTTTTGTTACACCTGCTGCGGCAATCTGTGCTTCCCCTGCTTTTATTGAACGAAGCAACGATTCAAAATTATCGATAACTTTAAAACGTACTTTCAGATTATTCGCTTTTGCAAAAGACTGAACAAGATCATATTCGAATCCGGCTTCGCCATCACGCCCCTGATACCAGGTTGTTGGTGCATTGCGTGTCAACACAACCAACTCACCCTGTTTTTTTAAATCATCAATGTCTTTGTCATCACAGGCGGCCAGCAATAACGTGGCCGCTAATAATAAAACCTGGCTTATTCTATTTATAATAGAAGTATTAAGATACAACCCCATGAATTCCCCAATCTTAATTTTATAAAAAGCTACCCTGTACCGGCAAGTATAAGTGAATTAGTGCAATAGCGGTATAAACTCTTGTAGCATTGATATTCAGAATCATTTGTTTATACTAAAACCATCGGTATTACCTATGGTATAAAAATATGAACTTGCGGGATCTGAAATACATTATTGCGGTGGCCGAAACCCACCACTTCGGCAAAGCAGCCGATCGCTGTTTTGTAAGCCAACCCACGCTCAGTGGGCAGATAAAAAAACTTGAAGACGAACTGGGCGTACTTATCTTTGAACGCACTAACCGCTCTGTAGAAATCACCCCTATCGGCCAGTTAATTCTGGAACATGCCCGACTGATAATGGAACAAGCCGATGTTATTCAACAGTTGGCACAGGCGCATCAGGATCCACTCGCCGGTTCATTGCGGATAGGTATTATCCCGACGTTAAGCCCTTATCTAATCCCCCTTATCCTGATGCCACTCAAAAAACAGTATCCACAAATGCAGTTAGTACTGTCTGAAGAAATGACTGATACTTTACTTGAACGACTACGCAACCACGAAATTGATGCCGCACTTCTGGCGACAGCGGTTGATGAACAGGATCTGCAAACATTGCCATTATTCGATGAACCATTCTGGCTCGCTTACCCGAGTAAACACCGCTTTTATACTAAAGAAAAAATTACCCGTGCCGATCTGGACGATGCAGAATTGTTATTGCTATCAGAAGGCCACTGTCTTGCAAAACAGGCGATGGATATCTGCCATCTAAAGGAACGTAAAGAACAGGGTGAAATGGCAGATTTGCGTGCATCGAGCCTGGAAACCTTATTGCAACTCGTTGGTGCCGGCTTTGGTACAAC
>VAPM010059111.1_pt1 | contig 12020 bp, 13 predicted proteins | sample 3395091 | NCBI WGS metagenome assembly VAPM01 (sample SAMN08290445, study PRJNA428436) | hydrothermal vent metagenome | isolation source: Deep-sea hydrothermal vent chimney 3 | place: Pacific Ocean: Juan De Fuca Ridge | reverse complement strand
GGTGCGCGAACACTGGCCGGAAAAGTTTGCTCATCACGCACAAGGAGACGCGAAATGAGCAACATGCTTGAAGTGCGCGGCGCGTCCAAACGTTTCGGCGGCGTGGTCGCCAATCAGGATATCTCCTTGGATGTTCCACAGGGCAAGATCGTCGGCCTGATCGGGCCCAACGGTTCTGGAAAAACGACGTTGTTCAATTCCATTGTCGGCTATCATCCCTTGGACGGCGGTTCGGTCTCCTTCGAAGGGCGGGAGATTTCGGACCTGCGGGTGCCGGACATTGCGCGGCTCGGTTTGCTGCGAACATTCCAGCAAACCCGCATTTACGGCAAAATGACGTGCGTGCAGAACATGCAGGTCAGCACGCCCAATCGCAGCAGTGGTTTGATGTCGATGTTTTCCCCTTTTCCCAAGGCGGGTATGGAACGTGTCGATGGCCTGCTGGAATTCGTCGGCCTTTATTCCAAGCGCAATTTATTGGCGGGCGATTTGTCCTTTGGCCAACAAAAGCTCCTGGAATTCGCCATGGCGTTGATGAACGAACCGAAAATGCTGCTGCTTGACGAGCCGACGGCGGGCATCAATCCGACACTGATCAACGCTTTGATTGATCGCCTGAAACGCGCCAACGAGGAGTTCGGCATCACATTGCTGGTGATCGAACACAACATGCGTGTGATCATGAATTTGGCCGAACATATTTATTGCCTGGCCCATGGGCAGTTGCTGGCCCAGGGCGCCCCGGAAACCGTGCAGAACGATCAACTGGTTATCGACGCCTATCTCGGCGCGCATTGAGGAAAGACGGTCATGAGCGATTCCCCAGAAACCTCGACACGCCCTGGCAAGGGGAAAAACGGCATTCGCGGATACGGCATGGGCGGTGTGGATACCGTGTTGAGCGTCGATGCGGTGGCTGAAGAAGCAAAAAAACTGGCTGCCGACGCCCCGACAACGCAGGATCTGGACGTTCTCGCAGGGGGAGCGGGCAATGTTTTACTGTCGATCCAGGACCTATGCGCGGGTTACGGCAAGATGCAGATTCTGCACAATTTCGATTTGCGCATCGGACGCGGCCAGTCGTTGTGCCTAATCGGTCCCAACGGCGCGGGCAAATCGACAATTCTGCATTCCATTTACGGCTTTACCAATATCTTCAGCGGTTCGGTGTCGATTGACGGCAAGGATGTCACCAAACAGGGACCGAACGACAAACTGAAAAACGCTGGTATTGCCTACATCTTGCAGGACAACTCGGTCTTTCCCGACATGACGGTGGAAGAAAACCTGCTCATGGGGGGCTTTTTAAAGGCGAAGCCGCGCCAATCCCAAGAAGCTGCCGAGCGGGTGTTCGAAAAATACCCGCGTCTGCGCGAACGGCGCGATCAGCGCGCGGGCGTCCTGTCGGGCGGGGAACGGCGGTTGCTGGAAATATCACGCGCGTTGATTATGGATCCCGACGTGCTTTTGGTGGATGAACCGTCCATCGGGCTGGAGCCGCGCTTCATTGACCAGGTTTTTGAAATCCTGGAAGACCTGCAACGCAGCGAAGGCAAGACCATCATCATGGTGGAACAAAACGCCAAAAAAGGTCTGGAATTCGCCGATCTCGGCTATGTCCTGGTGTCGGGGCAACTGGCCAAGGCGGGCAAGGGCGACGATCTTCTCAAAGACCCGGACGTGGGACGTTTGTTCCTCGGCGGTTGAACAAATAAATAAAACCCCGGCAATGTCTGGCGGGGGGGGCATCTTAGATGCTTCGTCCTGACCCCTGGACCGCTGCCGAATCAAGAGGAATGACAGACCAGCCACGTGCTATGGCAAGTTCTGCTAGCGGCGTACCTACCCCTACGGCGTTTGGGAGTCCAACGGCTTCAAGCATGGGCAAATCCGAAATGTCGTCGCCATAGGCCATACAATCTTCGGCACGGGACTTTTGGTCGGAAAGGAAACGGAAAATCGCTTCGGCTTTGCCGCGCCCAATTGTTTGAGGGCTGCCAATATCTCCTGAAAACAGGCCATCAGGTCCGATTTCCATTTGTGTCGCCAAGATGTGTTTCACATCCAGCCTGTCTGCGATCGGTTGCAGAACGGCTTCGAAAGAGCCCGAGACGAAGACAGGTTCGATTCCTTCTTTGATATGCTGCTGCAACCTTTCAAGGATTTGGATAAAGAAAAAATTTTCAGGGTCTGACATTTTTTGCTTTGCCCAAGACTGACCCGCCTGGAAAAGACCGTCCGGCACAATGCCCCTAAAGAAATGATAGTAAGCCCGGTTCAGCTCTTCCCTGGATAATGCGGCCGTGCACATTTCCTCAAAGCATCGCTCAAACTGTTCCAAACGAGCCGGGTCGCTCAGCGTTTCCAATGACCAGTAACGGTAGAATGAAAACATGCTTTTTGTTGTTATGAGAGTATCGTCCACATCGAAAAAGGCGAAACGTGGCGCGCTCTTCATGTCAATCTTCTCCGCTCTCATAGGACGTTCGGCGGCTTTTGCGTGCGAAATCCGCATCGCTGCCGATGACGCCCGCGTCCGCCCATCGGCTTGGTTCGATTTCGACGAGATAAGCGCTGATTTTATCCAGCGGTACACCTGTTACGCGATGCATCGTAGCGCTCAGCTCGGCCAGCAGGGTTTCAGCCTTGTCCTGGTCTGAGATTTTAAAGGTAGATATTTGAATGACAGGCATTGGAAGCTCCATTTACAGGGGGTCAGGCTCTGGTTTCAAACTCTTGAAAAGAGGGTGTCTGAAGTTTTAATTGCGCGTGAATGTCACCGCCAAGGCCGTAGCGACCGATGGCACCTCCATTGCTGAGCTGGTAGCTCATCCATAGGACCACGGCATTAATAATCCTGTTGGCGCCGGGCCTGGACGGGTTGGGAAAAGGATCCGGGATATCGACCCGGTATCGACCTTGGCCCGCAGCATCGGTGACAAACACGTTCGGCACGCCCAAAGGGCTTGGTCGTGTTGGCGCCTGCGGGTTCAAGTCATGTTCGTGCAAGCTCATAATGGTATAGAGAGAATCTGACAGTAGGCCGGAGAACGTAAAGTCGAATTCGGCCGAACGGGCATCATCTGCCAGGGTGACCGTCAGTTCTCCCTGGGCGGTAACCCAATCCGCCAACGTGATCGGGCGTGTCAGGCGACGACCGTGGCTGGGCTCAATATCGGGAATAGGCGTCTCGTGGAACGGATAACTGGGTCGAACCTCGGCATTGGCATCAGGATACTGCTCGGGCGCGAACACCATAGGGTAGTTGGCACAAGGCAGGGGCAGGGGAAGTGTGTGCAGCACCAGATCAGCCAGATGTTCGGGCACAGGTAGGCTGAATTCTTCCAAAATGCGATACGGTGCGCGCTGCCCGAAGGGCGGCAGGACACTGTCCGCGGCAACGATTGCCTGGCCCCATTCGGTCCTAACGCAGGCGGTGTCATCGCTGCGATTTAAAGCTCCGATCACCACGAAGTTGCCATGTTGATCCATGACCTCGCTTGGCGGGTATAGCGGACCTTGAGTTGTTAGGCTTAGGGGGAATCTTCGACGCATATTAGGAGACCTCCGCGATTGGCACGCACCGCGCGCAATCGCGCGACCCTAAAAAACCGTGTCATGCAGCCTGGAACGTAGATATACGATCGGCGTGAGATTTTGCTCCCTCAAGCACAGCTTGTGCGGCTTCCACCGCCAGTTCGGTTTCTTTGCGCAAAATGACCTGATCGGGATATACCGTGAAGCTGAACTGACAGGTCGTGCGTGTTTTGCCGCCCTGAACGATATCCACCGCCACGGAAAAACGCTGCCGTCTCTCATTAATGTTCTTGCTGATGACCCGATACTCGATATGAGCTGCGACAGGAAAGACGAAACCTAGAAATTCTGTACTCATCGTATTGATTACAAAGCACGATTTCTGACTTGTACTGTGCAGATAAAAGACTTCTGTCACGGCCAGAAATGCCTGCCGTGCGGCCTCGATCAGCACCATTCCCGGTACATGCTGCCCGGTTTGATGGTCGTCCATCATCGCACAATTCTGGTCAATGGTCAGATCGACCAGGAATGTGTCTTCATCCTTGCGCACAGGCGAAGAAATCAAGGTGTTTTGCGGGTTCTGTTTATGCGACAGCGCCCTGTCCGCCCGCTGCGGAACCGTCTTGAGAGCGCTGATATCCCAGCGAGATTCTGCGATTCTACAGCCCTCAATACTGCATACAACCGCCTGTAAATCTGCGTCTGGCAAACCTTGGCCGGGGATCAGTCGAATTTGATCGGGAAGAACATGACTTGGTAGCTTGACCATGGCTGTAAGCTGACTGAGCGTGAGCGCCGGCTTGTCAGTCGTAAAGTCGGAAAATTTGTCGGCAACAAGGATGAATGTCTTGGGATTCATGAGCGCAATCCTTTGATGAGATGAAGACAGTTCGTTAGACCGCAAGCATTGATTTGTTGCAGTATATTTTTGTGTAAAGCCCTTCAGAGCCACCCGTGATGTACTGGTCCCCCGCCTGTTTCACGATTTGCCGATAGCGTTCGGAGGTAAATACGGCGTCATATGCCTCAATACTTCCAGAAAAGCCGGAAACGAACATCACACCAGGCTGACCGCTGATCACGGAGTGATATGCTAGAAAAACTTCAACTTCGTCGTGATTGCGCACGACGTCGAAGATGGTCCGGTCCCGCCAGTCACGATAGGCCTGCATCTGGTTGGGCCTGACTTCGACATGACGCAACTGAACGAAAGGTGTTTCCGGCAGAAGACTTGCGGTGGGTTTGGGCGCTTCGACGAATTCAAGCAATTCACGCCGAATGTCTCCCGCAAGATACGGGGCGAGTGTGGAGACATGTAGGTTAAGATTGCCCGAAAGAACCGCGAGGGATTGTTTGGCCGGCAGCATACGAAGTTCGAGTACTTCTTCGCCGTCCATCGCCTCAAAAACACGTGCATCAGGCGTGTCTTGCAATTCTTCGATGAGCGCAGTGGCGGTGCCTGGGTGGACGGGAAAACGGGATATGAGTAGATAGGGTGTGTTCATTTTAACTCCGGCCTACAAAAAAATGCGTCCCAAAGGGTCGAACTGACTCTGGCTACGCGACGAGCTTGAAATTTAGATCTGCCCGATCAACCTTTCAAAATGAACGTATAGCTTTCCTTTTTCAGTACATACACCAAAAAGTGGTAACGAGATTTTCAATTCTGGAATATGGTTGTGTCTAATCATACGCATAGCGATGAGATCATTCCGATAAAAATGTTATTTATCAGGTGGATACGTTAAAAATCCCGACTCAACGAAGGTCATGAGGCCTGGAAAAAAGCCATGAGGTCTGGAAGAAAGAGAGATCCGTACCGTTGGTTTTTACCCGGCAAGCTTGTCGCGGTTGTTCAGAACCAGTTCGGTCAGAAAATTCGCCACGACGCGCGTCCTGGGGGATTGAGCAAGGTCGGATTGGATCACCAGCCAGATTGGCTGGTCAATCCCCAAATCTGATGCCACACAGACAAGTCCTGCGTTATTGGCAAGAAAATGCGGTAGGACAGCAAGCCCTATTCCGGCCTTTGCGGCGGCAATTTGAGTCGATAACGAAGTGGTTGTCAGAATGGGTTGGCGTCCTTGCAAAACGCGTTCGATCCATTGTGCTGCCGGAAGATACGCCTGCATTTCGGACCAACTGATGAAATGATCGGAATCAAAATTACCGGCGTCCGAAACATGGCTGCGCGTTGCGGCATAGTCCGGGTGACAATATAAGCCAAATCCTAAAGTGCCAAGACGCCGGATCGTGACATGCCCGCGTTCGGGCTTGACCATACGCACGGCTAAATCGGCATCGCGTCGATGCAGGTTGACGGTATTAATGTCGGTGGTGATTTCGACTAACAGGTTTGGATACTGTTTTTGGAGTCTTGGCAAAGCCGGTAAAATCAGGCCGGTCGCCAGGTTTTCAGCCGTCGCCAGGCGTACTCGTCCGGCAATTTCCGCACGTGTTGCGGCATCGGAGCTGAAAGCCAGAGCGGCGGTCTCAAGGGCTTCGGCCTTCTCCAGAAGATTGGTGCCATCCTCTGTCAGTTGATATCCCGACTGGTGCCGTAGGAACAGCGGCAGGCTCAGTACGCCCTCCAGCCTGTCAATTCTGCGCGAAAGCGTGGCGACGCCAAGCCCAAGGACGCCCGCCGCACCACTCAACGTGCCCTGTCGCGCCACCGCCAAAAACGCACGGGTATCGTCCCAAACGAGTCCCCGTGTCTCTTGTTTTCCAATTATGGAAATCGTGTTTCCATTTTTTTCCTGTTTTTTCATGTTTGGAATGTGTCATGTATTTTGCCACACAATCAAGGAGAATCATGATGCAAAGACGCAGGCTTGGCAAAGATCTCGATGTTTCCGCCATTGGCCTGGGTTGCATGGGGATGAGCGAGTTCTACGGTCCGCGTGATGATCATGAGGCGTTGCGGGTGCTTGAGGAAACCGTTGACCTGGGAATCGACTTTCTCGACACAGCCGACATGTATGGTCCGCACCACAATGAGAGCTTGATCGGGACTTTTCTGTCTCGCAGTAAGGGCAGGGTTAAGGTTGCGACCAAGTTTGGCATTGTCCGTAAACCCGGAAAGTATCGCAGCCGTTACGACAACAGTCCCGACTACGCACAGCGCTCCTGCGAAGCGTCTCTTAAGCGGCTCGGTGTTGAGTGTATAGACCTTTATTATGTTCACAGGATCAACTCGAACCAGCCGATCGAAGAGACTATGGAAGGCCTTGCACGGCTTGTCGAACAAGGCAAGATTGCACGGATCGGTCTGTGCGAAGTCAGCGCAACGACCCTACGGCGCGCCCACGCCGTTCATCCTGTAACAGCCGTTCAAACGGAATATTCGCTTTGGTCGCGCGATGTCGAAGCCGATATCCTGCCAACCTGCCGGGAACTGGGCATCGGCTTCGTGCCGTATTCTCCTCTTGGGCGCGGTTTTTTGACGGGCCGTTTCCAAGCCGACGGCAACTTTGGAGAGGATGACCTCCGCGCCAGCCTGCCGCGCTTCGCCAGTGGTGCACGGCGCACCAATCTGCGGATCGTCGACGTTATCGTTGATATGGCCCGCAAAAAGGGCTGCACCCCCGCCCAGTTATCGCTGGCCTGGTTACTCGCCAAGGGGCGGGACATCGTACCCATCCCTGGGACCAAGCAACTGCGCTATCTACGTGAAAACGCCGCCGCAACACAGGTCAGTCTGACAAAGCGCGAATCACACGCACTTGAGCAAGCCGTGTCAAACCTGCCGATCAAAGGTGCGCGGCACACGGCGGAAAGCATGAAGGGGGTGAACGCATGATCAACACGGCAAAGTCCGATCGGTTAAATCAGGCACTTGCGCTGTTGGAGAAGCTCGACCCGGCCGCGCCATTGCGCGTAAGCGAGAATTTAGAGGCTTTTGCAAGCGGTACGACAGAGCTAATCCTGGGCTATGCCTTTAGCGATATCGTCGCGCGCCCGGGACTTGACTTGCGGTTGCGCGAAATGCTGACCGTCGCGATGCTGGCTGCGATGGGCACGGCGCAAAGTCAGTTGGAATTTCATATTTGTGCGGCGCTTCATACCGGTGTTAGCCACGAAGAAATTGTAGAGATATTGCTTCAAGTTTCGGTCTATGCCGGCGTGCCGGCCTGTATGAATGCAATTACGGCCGCCAAGAACGCTTTTGCCACAACGCACGCCGACTAATCTTTGCGCCGTTTTCAACACATGAGGAATGAACCATGAATTCCACAACACCGGGAATTTCGGCTTGGCGTACCTGGCTTGCCGTAACGACGTTGGGTATCGGTAGCTTCGCGATTGTTACCGCGGAACTGGCTCCCATCGGATTGCTTTCAAATATCGCTCACGATCTGGGGGAATCCGAAAGTCGGATCGGCCTGATCGTTACCCTTTACGCCTGGATCGCCGCAGTTGCGGCTCTCGTATCGGCAACGACTTTGAGTCACTTGCCCAGACGGCCTTTGATTACAGTCCTGATGGTCGTTTTGGCTCTTTCGGGAGGGTCGGCCGCGTTGTCGTATACATTCCCCACCCTCATGGTAGCCCGGATCGTCGGCGCACTTGCTCATGGTGCATTCTGGGCAATGATCGGTACGTTGGGCGCCCAAATCGCGCCAACACGACATATTGGGCTGGCCACATCCATCATTTTTGGCGGTGTCTCGATCGCGAGTGTTCTTGGCGTTCCTCTGACAAATACCATAGGGCAGATGGAAGGATGGCGAACGGCTTTCGCCTATATCGGTGTCTTGTCTTTAGGCGTTGCCGGGGCAATCGTGCTGACATTGCCACCCGTACCGGGTACGCCAGATGTAGATCGCGCCGCATTGGGCCGTATCCTGGCCAATCCTAAATTCCGTCGTCTTTATGCTGCCACGGCCTGTTCGATTACGGCCCATTTCATGGCGTTCACATATGTCGTACCGTTCTTACATTCAATCCTTGGAGGACCGGGCAGACAGATCGCACTGCTTCTCTTCGCTTTTGGTGTCGCCGGATTGGTGGGAAATATTCTGACGGGTCTTTTGATTGATCGCTTTCTAAAGCCACTCCTCGTTATTACACTCGCGTTTGCATCGCTTGCTCTTGCGGTTCTGGCGGCTCTGGCGCTTTTCAGTGTGTCGAACGACCTGTTGATTGTCGCCATACTTGTGATGGTTTGGGGGGCTTCGATTGCCGCCATCTTCGTCGCATTCCAGACGTGGATTTTGAAAGAAGCCGGAACGGCTGCACTTCCGGCATCGGCAATTTATGTCTCTATTTTCAATGGAGCCATAGGGTTGGGCGCATTTTTAGGATCGATTGTGCTGACCTTTTCCGGATTGGCGCAACTCATCACGATAGCCGCAATTGCAACGGGCGGAAGCATTTTGGCAATCGCTTTTTTAAACGCGCCGCTCAAGTCAGAAAATTTTGCGAAGCAAACCTAGGGTCCAAACATCCAAGAAAAAGCCCCGGCTTTTTGCCGGGGCTTTTTGCGTGCTGTCTTTTCGCGCTTAACGATTGCTCATGGGAACGAAGTCACGGCACGGGTATCCGGTGTAAAGCTGCCGCGGCCGGCCGATTTTCTGGGACGGGTCTTCGATCATCTCGTTCCACTGTGCGACCCATCCTACCGTGCGCGCCATCGCGAACAGGACCGTGAACATGGACGTCGGAATGCCCATGGCACGGAAGATGATGCCGGAATAGAAGTCCACGTTGGGATAGAGTTTCTTGCTGACGAAATATTCGTCTTCCAGCGCGATGCGTTCCAGTTCCATGGCGAGATCCAAAAGCGGATCATCCTCGATTCCCAAGTCCTTAAGAACGTCATGAGCGGTCTGGCGCATGACCTTGGCACGCGGGTCGAAATTCTTGTAAACCCGGTGGCCGAAGCCCATCAGACGGAAGGGATCGTTCTTGTCCTTGGCGCGTTTAATGTATTCCGCAATGTGATCTTTGGTGCCGATTTCTTCCAGCATGGCCAGCACGGCTTCGTTCGCACCGCCGTGCGCCGGTCCCCAAAGCGACGCGATTCCCGCCGCGATACAGGCAAATGGGTTGGCTCCCGAAGATCCCGCGATGCGCACCGTTGAAGTGGATGCGTTTTGTTCGTGATCGGCGTGCAAAATCAAAATGCGGTCCATGGCGCGCGCCAGGATTGGGTTGACCTTGAATTCCTCGCACGGATTGGAAAACATCATGTACAGGAAATTTTCCGAAAAATTGAGGTCGTTGCGTGGGTAAACGAACGGCAGACCGACCGAATAGCGATACGCGTTCGCGGCGATGGAGGGCATTTTGGCGATGAGGCGCGTCGAGGCAATGAAGCGGTGTTTCGGATCTGAGATATCGAGACTGTCATGATAGAACGCCGACAAGGCACCCACCACGCCCACCATTACGGCCATGGGATGGCTGTCACGGCGGAACCCGCGGGAGAAATACTGAATTTGTTCATGCAGCATGGTGTGGTAGGTGATGCGTTGCACAAACTTGTCTTTTTGGTCACGGGTCGGCAATTCACCGTAAATCAACAAATAGCACGTTTCCAGATAATCAGACTTAACCGCCAGATCTTCGATGCGGTAGCCGCGATAGAGCAAAATTCCCTTTTCGCCGTTGATGTAGGTGATGTTCGACTGGCAGCTTCCGGTCGAGGTAAAGCCCGGGTCGTAAGTGAAATGACCGGTATCGGCGTACAGACGGCGCACATCGATAACGCGCGGCCCGACACTGCCTTCCAAAACCGGCAGTTCCCAACTTTCGCCGGTGTCGTTGTTGGTCAGCGTAAACGTGTGTTCGGTTACGTTTTTCTGTTTCATCTTACATCCTTATTCAATTTGTTACTCATCAATAAGATTGCAGGCAATACGGGTAGAGTCACGCCAACACGTCGTCTAAACGTCCTAGGCTTTCCGTCCGGCCGAGGACTTCCATGACCTCGAAAATGCCGGGGGAAACATTGGATCCCGTTAAAGCCGCGCGCAGCGGTTGGGCGATGGCCCCCAACTTGACGCCATTGGTTTCGGCAAGACGCTTGGCGAGTTCATGCAGGGCGTCGGCGCGCCATGTTTCCACGTCCTGTGCTTCCGCGCGGAAGCGCCGAATGTTCTCGCGTCCCTTGTCGTTAAGCAACTTAAGTGCTTTGGCGTTCATTTTCAGGGGACGTATTGCGGCATAAAATAGTGCATTTTCAGTTAGTTCAACAGTGTTTTTTGCACGTTCCTTTAAACCAGGCATTCCCGCCAGAATCCGTGCATGTCCTTTTTTCGCCAGTTTCGCGCCGGGGTGCTGCTCTTGAATGTGCGGCCAGATGATATCCAGCAAGCGTTGATCGGCGGTCTCACGCATGTAATGGGCGTTCAGATGCGCCAGTTTGTCGGCGTCGAAACGCGCCGCCGCCTTGCCCACGTCCGCCACGTCGAACCATGCGATGGCTTGTTCGCGTGAAATAATCTCGGCATCGCCATGGCCCCATCCCAGACGCAATAAATAGTTGCACAGCGCTTCGGGCAGAACGCCAAAATCACGGTATGCTTCTACCCCCAGCGCACCATGGCGCTTGCTCAGCTTTTTGCCGTCGGAGCCGTGAAGCAACGGCATATGCGCAAACGCCGGTTTGTCCCACCCCATGGCGGTGTAAATCTGCATTTGGCGAAAGGTATTGGTCAGATGGTCGTCGCCGCGCACCACATGGGTAACATCCATGTCGTGGTCGTCAACCACAACGGCCAACATGTAAGTCGGCGTCGCGTCGCTGCGCAGAATCACAAAATCGTCGATTTCCGTGTTGGAAACCCGGACCTCGCCTTGGATCATATCCTGGATAACGGTTTCACCGCCATGATCGGCCTTGATGCGGATGACCGGATCGACGCCAGACGGCGCTTCGGCGGGATCGCGATCCCGCCAGCGCCCGTCATAGCGCATGGGTTTGCCCGCCGCCTTGGCGCTTTCACGCATCTTCGTCAACTCTTCAGGCGAGCAATAACACTTGTAGGCTTTCCCTTGGGCCAGCAAGGTCTCGGCGATCTCGACATGACGCGCGGCGCATGCGAATTGCGATACGGCTTCGCCATGCCAATCCAATCCCAGCCATTTCAGGCCGCTTTTGATGGCATCCACCGCCTCTTGAGTCGAACGTTGACGGTCCGTATCCTCGATACGCAACAGAAACTTCCCCCCCATATGCTTGGCGTAAAGGTAGTTGAACAGAGCCGTGCGGGCACCGCCGATGTGAAGAAATCCAGTGGGGGAAGGCGCAAAACGCGTAACGACGTTCATGATATGTTGCTTGTGCTCTCTTTGGTGTTGTCATGTAATGAGTGTATTCTCATCTCTCTTTAACCGCTCCTATAGCACATTCTTTTCGCAATTGCAGCATAAGCCGCCCGATAAGCTTCAACGCAAATGGGCTAAACCATGATGATGCTTTTTTCCGTTTTCGCCCGGATTCGCGCGTTGGCGCTGGCAGAACGCGAACGTTG
>VAPM010620685.1_pt1 | contig 12023 bp, 7 predicted proteins | sample 3395091 | NCBI WGS metagenome assembly VAPM01 (sample SAMN08290445, study PRJNA428436) | hydrothermal vent metagenome | isolation source: Deep-sea hydrothermal vent chimney 3 | place: Pacific Ocean: Juan De Fuca Ridge | reverse complement strand
GTGTTATTTTAATTTCCACGCGATGTTACGGGCCCACCGTGTCAACGTGCTCAGTGTTTCCTTTACACCAACCGGGCCGGATATCGCGCAATTTAAACAGGCGCTCACCGCCCATTCTCCCCGCCTCTACATCACCAATTCCGGCCTGCATAATCCCACCGGGGCCAGCCTGTCTGCGCCGGTGGCGCACAGGGTTCTGAAACTGGCGGAACAGCACAATCTACTGATTATTGAGGATGATATATTCGCCGATTTTGAAACCACCCCGGCCCCGCGACTGGCAGCATTTGACGGGCTGGAACGGGTCATTCATATCGGCAGTTTCTCAAAAACCCTGTCGGCGGCGGTGCGCTGCGGCTTCATCGCTGCGCGACCTGACTGGATTGAAGAACTGGTTGATCTGAAATTGGCCACCTCGTTTGGCGGCGGGGCGTTTTCATCGGAACTTGTTCTGGATCTCTTGCAGGGCGGAGCGTACCGGCGCCATATTACCAGCCTGCGCACCCGATTGGCCGATGCAAGGGGAACTGTTAACGCGCGGATAAAATCCGCCGGGCTGGTACCATGGCTGGTGCCAAATGCGGGCATGTTCCTGTGGTGTCGATTGCCGGGTGATCTGGATGCCGCCCAAGTGGCCCGCGCTGCGCTGTCAGAGGGGCTTGTACTGGCCCCCGGAAATGCGTTCAGTTTAAAGCACAATGCCCGCTCTTACTTACGTTTCAACGCCGCCCAAAGCCTGAACCCGGATATAATAAAACGACTGGAACGTGCGATGGAGCACGCCAGAAACTAGCCGCCGGTAAACTGCAACCGCGCCAATCGCGCATACAACCCACCCTGCGCCACCAGATCATCATGTTTGCCCTCGGCAATGATGCGCCCTTCTTCAAACACCAGTATCCTATCGGCCTTTTTGACCGTGGCCAGACGGTGCGCAACGATGATGGTTGTACGATTAGCCGCCAGCTTATCAACCGCGTTTTGCACAGCCAGCTCATTTTCAGCGTCCAGCGCCGACGTGGCCTCATCCAGCAACAGGATCGGCGCATCCCGCAAAATAGCGCGTGCAATGGCGATCCGTTGCTTTTGCCCGCCCGACAACATCACCCCACGCTCACCAACATAGGTGTCATAGCCCTCTGGCAACACGTTTAGAAATTCATGGGCAGCGGCAGCTTTGGCGGCGCTTTCAACCTCGGTATCGGTGGCAGAGGGCCGCCCAAACCGGATGTTTTCACGTGCCGTGGCCGCAAAGATCACGGCATCCTGTGGCACCAGTGCAATCTCACGGCGAAAATCTGCGCGCGACATATCCGGCAGCGCCAATCCGTCAATGCTGATCTGACCGGTATTCGGATCATAAAACCGCAAAAGCAACTGAATGATCGTGGATTTGCCCGCCCCCGACGGCCCCACCAATGCAACCGTTTCACCGGGCAAAACCTGAAAGCTGACGCCGGTAAGCGCCGCCTGTTTCGGGCGCGACGGATAATGGAAAGTCACGTCATCAAATTCGATGGCACCCGTTGCCGGATGGCCGATCATCGTAGTCGTCGGATTGTCTGTGACACTATCCTGAGCATTCAGCAATTCAACCAGTCGTTCTGTCGCCCCGGCAGCGCGCTGCAATTCGCCCCAGATCTCGGATAATGCGGCAACTGATCCCGCCACCATGATCGCATAGATCAGAAATTGCACCAGTTCGCCCACACTCATCGCACCTGTGCTGACATCCTTGGCACCGATCCACAGCACCCCGACAACACCGGAAAAAATCAGCGCAATGACAATCATCGTCATCACTGCCCGTGTGCCAATCCGCTTGATCGCCGCGTCAAAGCTTAGCTCTGTCACCCGCGCAAACTCGGCATTGGTAGCCGTTTCATGGGAAAACGCCTGCACTGTCTGGACCGATAACAATGCCTCAGAAGCAGACCCGCTTGAGGCCGCGATCCAGTCCTGATTTTCCCGGCTAAGGACCCGCAGACGCCGCCCCAGAACAATGATCGGAACGATCACCGCGGGTACGATCAGCAACACCAAAGCGCTAAGTTTGAAAGAGGTCAGCAGCATCAGAACCATACCGCCCAGAAAAATCAGCGCATTGCGCAGCGCGATGGAAACCGAAGACCCGATCACCGACAGGATCAGCGTCGTGTCGGTGGTAATCCGGCTTAGAACTTCACCGGTCATAATGTTCTCGTAAAATGCCGGACTCATGCCGATCATGCGGTCAAAAACCGCCTTGCGAATATCGGCAACCACCCGTTCACCCAGCCGTGTCACCAGATAATACCGCAGCCCCGTGCCCACGGCCAACAGCCCGGCAATTCCCAGCGCTGCCAGAAAATAACTGTCTAAAATGGCACCCTGTGTTTCACCAAAACTGTCCACCACACGCCGCACAGCAATCGGCAGCACCAGAGAAATCGCTGCCGTGATTATCAGCGCAACAATCGCCAGAAACATGATTGCTTTATGGGGTCGCACAAAGGGCCACAAGCCGGTGACGGCACCGATGCGTTTTGATTTTTTGCGCTCTTCTTCGCGCTGGATATTTGGCGGCGCCATGGGGTGCTCCGATTTGGTTGAACCCACATAGCTTCGCCCCACCCGCGCCACAAGCCCGGGGCTGCACAAAGCCGGTTTATCGACAAATTGTCACGCATATTTGTTTGGTGTGGTTGCCCGGGTTGGTCGGTACAAATAAACAGAGATGCATCTGGAGCGGGCGGCGGGAATCGAACCCGCGTCTTTAGCTTGGAAGGCTAAGGTCTTACCACTACACAACGCCCGCTCGGGCATGGGGTTCTTATTTCAAGGGGCTTTGATGGTCAAGGCAGGCCGCAAGAAATATCAGGGCATTTCGCATAAGTTTCATTCAAATTTACCGAATAGTATCAATTGCATGTTTCAGTAGCTATTGAACTGGCAACCGGGTTGCCGAAGCAGTCGGAGCGCCCATTTATGACCATGGTGAAAGAAATTTGTCATGGCTAAACCACTTACCCTTACGGGTCTTGGCTGCAGGCGTTTGTTGTCTGCGGTGCTTTTCTTCAGTGTATTCACCAACCTGCTAAAGCTAACAGGTCCATTATTCATGCTGCAGGTTTATGACAGGGTACTGGCATCGCGTTCGGTGGAAACTTTGTTGGCTTTGCTCATTTTGGTGGCAGCCCTGTTTACCTTTTATGGTTTCCTTGAATTTTCCCGCGGTCGCGTTCTGGCGCGTATTGGCGCGCGATTTCAAATTCACTTTAACCCAAAAGTGTTCAACGCCGTGCTTGAACGCATGGCGCTGCGGCGAAAATTACCGGCCGCCGGCAACACATTACAGGATATCAGCACGCTGCGTGATTTCTTTTCATCACCCGTGCTGTTGACCCTGTTTGATGCAATGTGGACTCCGATATTTTTACTGGCGATATTCATGTTTCACCCCTTGCTGGGCTGGCTTGCCATGGCTGGTGGCGGTGTTTTGATCCTGATTGCAGCACTTAACCAACTGCTGACACGGCGCCGCGTTTTATTGGCTTTGCAGCAAAGCCATTACGCGAACAGATTTGCCCAACAGATCGAAACAGGGGCAGATATTATCTGGTCTCAGGGCATGGGCCCTGACGTGGGCCAGCATTGGCAAACGCTCCAGCATGCAGCGATGATCCCGGCAATTTCCGCCAGCGACCAAAACGGTATTTTTACAGCAACAACCCGCGCATTCAGATTTTTTCTGCAATCGGCAATGCTGGCAATGGGGGCATGGCTGGTGCTTGAAAATGCCCTGACAGCCGGGGCAATGATCGCGGTTTCAATTCTGTTGGGTAGCGCCCTTAGCCCGATTGAACAGGGGCTGGCCCAGTGGCCAGCGGTGCAGCGCGCTAAAACTTCGTGGGTCAACTTATCCGAAATACTGGCGGAAATACCAATCACCACGCCGGACCTGCACCTGCCTGAACCCGACGCAAACCTACAGATAAAGGGCGTTTCCGTCGTCCTGCACCAGGGTACCAAACCGACCCTTCGCAATGTCAGCTTTACCCTGCCCCCCGGCCAGGCCCTGGGGGTAATCGGCGATAGCGGTTCCGGCAAAACCACGTTGGCCAGAACCGTGATGGGATTGTTAACACCAACCACTGGTGAGGTGTTGCTTGGGCAAGCACCATTTGGACAATACACAACCGAACGCCGCGGCAAACTGATCGGATACCTACCGCAGAACCCCCGGCTATTTGATGGCACAATCGCTGCAAACATCGCCCGAATGTCACAAAACCCGGATTCCGAACGCGTAGTGAAAGCCGCCAAAACTGCACAAATCCATGGGGTCATTTTAGGTCTTCCCTTTGGCTATGACACCCCGGTCAATAGCGCTGACATTCAATTGTCAGGCGGGCAAATCCAAAGGTTGGCTTTGGCAAGGGCGCTGTACCATGACCCGGTAGTTTTACTGCTGGATGAACCAAATTCTGCTTTGGATGCCAGCGGTTCCGACGCTTTAAATACTGTTGTGGCTAAGATGAAAGCCACAAACAGATCGGTTCTTTTGATGACCCATCGCCCGACAGCCATTACTGCCTGTGATCAGTTGCTGATCCTGAAAGACGGCCATGTTGCCGCCCTTGGATCGCGTGACGAAATCATCAGGGCCAACATGCAAAACGCCCCTGCTGTTCGCCAGGTGATACAGGCGCAATTTTGAAACGCCCTGGTCAACATTTACCCGCCCAAAGCGCAGCGATACCTTTGGTGATCGGATTTTCAACGGTTGTTATGTTACTCGTTTTCATTGTTTTCTGGGGATTTGGCACTGAAATTTCCGGTGCGGTGGTGGCCAGGGGCAATGTTAAGGTGGCGTATGATCGTCAGATCATTCAACACCCGGATGGTGGGGTGGTCAGCAGCATCAACGCCCGCGATGGTGATATTGTGCTCAAAGATGACGTTTTACTACGTTTTGACAACACCTACCTGAAGTCGGAACTGGCTGTGACTGACCGCCAGTTAATGGAGATTTATGCCCGCAAAGCCCGTTACCGGGCCGAAAGCGTCGGCGCCGAAATACTCACGATAGAAAGCACGAATTTTACAAGGCTTGACCCAATTTGGGTGCAGGAACAAATAGCAGGTCAGATACAATTATTTGACGCCCGTTTAGCGTCTTTGGCCAGCGAAACCGGCCAGTATCAGGCCCAAAAAACACAGATAACCCGCCAGATTGCCGGAATAAATCAGCAAAACCAGTCGCTGTTACGACAGTTGGAATTGATCAGTACCGAACTGGCAGATCAACAAAGTTTGCTGAAAAAGAGGTTGGTACCACTTGCCCGCATGCACCAGTTGCAAAGGGAAACGGCGCGACTTGAGGGGGAAATAGGCCGTCTGAAGGCGGCCGATGCACAAGCGCGCGCCAGAATATCACAAATCCGGGTTCAAACGCTAAAGCTCTCCAATCAACGCCGTGAAGAAGCCGTTACTCGATTGCGCGATCTTCGCTATAGTGAAATTCAGCTGACTGAGCAGCAAATCCGTATCCGGGAACAGCTTAACCGCATGGTTGTTCGCGCACCAGTAAGCGGCATCATTTACGGCTCCAACAATTTGGCATTGAAATCTGTCGTGCAGGCAGCCGACCCGATCATGTATATCGTGCCCAGGGATAAGCCCTTTCTGGTATCTGCACAGGTGGACCCCACGCAGATTGATCAGCTGTCCCCCGGGCAATCTGCGATATTGCGATTTGTGGCCTTTGAACAGTTTGGATCACCTGAAATTTTGGGAAAAATCTTGCGGCTATCGGCGGATACGCTCAAAAATGAAATAACCGGCGCACCTTATTATGAGGTTATTATAAAGCCGGATTTTACCGAAAACGGAATATTACCGATCGCTGACATTCGCCCCGGTATCCCGGTTGAGGTGTTTATGACCACAGACAACCGCACGCCACTTTCATTTTTCGTTCAACCTGTGATGAACTATTTCAACCGGGCATTTCGCGAAGGCTGAACTTCAGTGGGTCCAGACACTGCGACGGTTGGTGGCAAAGTTAGCACCATAGCCACCGGGCCGAATGTTTTGCTTGCGGGAATGTGGGTTGCTGACCATGGCGTCAATACCATGCTCCTCAGCGTAATCTACTGCCGCTTGTTTACTATCAAACAGCAATTTTACCTGTGTTTGTGTATCGTCAGAGGTCGTCCAGCCCATCAAAGGATCAATCCGCCGCCTTGCATTTGGGGTGTGTTCCAGAACCCACGTATGGGACCGAGCCGTCCCAGATGACATAGCTGTCCTGGCAGGTTGATAAATTCTGGCACGCATCGGCGGCTCTCCTATGGCTTTCAGGGGCTTTATGGCAAAATTAGTCAACAAATTGCAACCATTTGATTTCGAACATTTCTGTCGTTTCAAATGCGGTTGCCGATCGGGCGTCAGGGAGTGAGGGTAAGGTGGGAGCGCGCCCGGATCGGCAACCGTTAGTGCTGCTTGCATATTCAGACTAAAACGGTGTCGCACCCAACGCAAGGAAAATATCGCCTTTAGGTTGTATTAATTTTTCCACAACCACCTTTAAGGTGACTCTTTCAACTATCCAAAAATTCCCCGATGTTCCGCCTGGAAATCCGGGAAAGCAGTTTTTTCATCAAAATCAACCATTTGGCTGCTAAGGATTTCTGATAATACGTGGCGGTAATCAGTGGTTATTGCCAAATCAGCCCCATCATCCAGCGCCTCATTGGACAGACCCGGCCACTGCCCCAACATGCGTCCACCCTTTACTTCGCCCCCCAGAACCATCATCGCATTCCCAAATCCATGGTCTGTGCCACCCGACGTATTGGCCCGTAAACGCCTGCCAAATTCGCTCATAACCACCACGGTTACACTGGCCCTGTGTTTCCCCAAATCACGCCAAAACGCCTGCAATGATGTTGACAACATGTTCACCGAGCCAGCAAAATCCGCGGCCTGATCCTCGTGCGTATCCCAACCCCCAAAGTCAATTGTCGCCACCCGAAGCCCAAGATCCAGTTTGATCGCCTGCGCAACCGTTTGAAATTCTGTCGCCAGATAGGTGTCCGGGTATTCAACGGCGGGGTTATAGGCCTCAATCTCACCAGTTGAGGTGTTAATCAGTCGCGTTGATAATATCTCGCTTAATGAAATCAGACGCTCGACAGGCGGCGCCAGCAACGGATGTGCCCCAAAGCCCGTTCTTAATCTTTCCCGTAACAACGGTGCTATTTCGGCCCCACCCGCAAGGATCAGCTGCTCCAGCTCAGAGGCCACCGCCACATCCTGAGAACCCCGGATACTATCTGGCGCAGACCCGCCGACGGCCAGAACCGGCAGAATTCCATCCGGCTGCAAAGCTTTTAACGAGCGTCCAAGCCAGCCACCGGCGCCGGTATTTTTGGCGGCGCGCTCCATTCGGTCTTCGGCGTCAAAATGGCTACGGGTGCCATCTGTCAAGCCCGCCGCATGGATCACCGCCAATTCGCCTGTGTTAAACAATTCTGAAATGCCCCCGGCCTGCGCATGAAACCGAAAATCAACATCTGCCGCCTGTTCCCCCAAAGCATGGCCAATTTCATTGCCTTTGCGTAGCACCCGTATTTGTTCTGGACGGGCAGCAATATAATCACTGTCACCGGTTGGTGACACCAGACTTAGCCCATCTGCACCACCCCGAAGAAAGACAACCACCAGAGTATTTTGTACCATTACTTTACCCTACCTGAATACAAATTCCGGGGCCAACGCAGCGCTGGTCACAATAATCTGGTTTATCCATTCGATATCCCACTTATCCGTGGGAACCGCGTCTTGTTTATCTGCTTCCAGCGCCAGAAACGTAGTTTCAAAAACCGACACCGGCTGGCTGAACCGAACCGCCCAATAGGCTGCCATTTCACCAATATTTTTCGCCCCGCCCGGCACTTTTGCCAGTATATTTTCAGTGGTTTCGTTCCAGTCGTCATGGGCGTCCCGCGCCAGACTGATCATTCCATTGATTGTTCGCGTATCGGCCCAGTCTTCGGTTTTGTCACTGTGGCCTGTGGGCGGGCGCACCTGATGCTGTGTCCAGCCAGCCCCGGACAATCGCCAGTCCATCCCCAGATCGGTCGGTGAAATTTCGGCCCCTGTCACACGATACAGAGCGGCCACATATTCAAATGGCCGGCGCAATTTTGTTGGCGGCGTGGCGGCAAACTCAGGGTGTTCAATGATGGCGCGCAACGTCAGCGCAATTTGATCATCTGCCAAATAATTCTGAGCAAACACGTTGATAACCGCATCGTGATATTCTTTTGACGGGGTTTCTATGCCCAACCGGCGCAACATCTTTTCGGTTACAAACCGGGCGGTTCCCGGATGGGCGGCCAAAATATCCAGAACCGTTTCACCATCCACCGTCGGCCCTGAAAACGCTGGTAGTTCGTGGCCCAGAACCCGCTTTTGATAGGGGTCATGCCAGGCTTGAATATAGGCAAATCCGCCGTTGTTTTCGGTAAACGAATTACCGTTAATTTCGCGGCCATCCGCAATTGACCAGCCGGTCAAAGCCCGCGCAACCTCATAGACATCTGCATCAATAAACCCAGAGCTGTTGCCCGCCTCAGCCCCCGGAACCTCACGCCAATTGTCATAGATATCGTTATAATATGCACCCTGCCCCAAAGTGTGCAATTCCAGCAATTCACGGGCATAGTTTTCGTTGGCCGGGCTGGCGTAACTTTCGTCATTGTTCAGGTAATGCAGCATCGGCGGTGACTTTGCCACTGCCCCCAGCATGGTGCGAAAGTTACCGAAAGCATGTTCGCGCAACACGCGATCATAAACCGGAAACAACGCCGCCGTCACTTCGTCTTTCATAGCATTGACGCTGAAATGATCATGCCAGAACTGGGTCATCACTTCGCGCAGCTGGGCCGGCGCGTGCACAGCCCGGATTAACGACGCTGCAATCACCTCAACCGCGGGTCGGTCCCGTTCAGAAAAATCCAGCGGTTCTTCCCAGTCCAGCAACTTCACCAACTCATCGGGTTTTGCATTCAACCAATTCAGCGCGCGCCCTTCGGCAACCGCTGGCCAGGTCTTGCCATCTTCGTTTTCCCCGGCTTCATATTCAATCCATAGTTTCACATGGGAAAACCGGTCTTGCAGCCCGGCATCCAGCGCTGGTTTATCCAGCTGCTGTTCCAGCCATTTCTGGCGTCCTAAACCGGCCAGTTCTGCGATGGATTCCGGTGTTGCGCCATAGGTCAGCCGATTTAAAAATTCAGCGTCACCCAGCCCGGCACTGGTATCGTTCGCAGCTCGCATGGGGCCGGCCGCCATGGTTGCAAACACCAATCCGGTCAAAGTCTTATTAAACTCACGGCGGGTCAGCATTCGGCAGCTCCAAAATCGTTAATCTGATCAACCTAATTCAAGCCACCAACGCATTGCAACATCGGGATTTTTTGTCAGCAGAGTCTTGCCGTAGACAAAAATGTACCGCCATCCGGTTGCAAAAGAACAAAAAGGGGTCAAACTATGGTTCCAGTTAGGAATCGCCCATGTCCGACACCTCCCTAAGTTCAGCATCCCCTGCGCCCCGTCCAAAACTTGAGGGCGGAAAGCGGCTGGTGATGCACACCGACTTTGAACCGGCAGGCGATCAGCCAACGGCAATCGCTGAACTGACGGCGGGGCTTGCGGATGGTGAACGCAATCAGGTGCTGCTGGGCGCCACCGGCACCGGCAAAACTTTCACCATGGCCAAGGTGATTGAAGCCACCCAGCGACCGGCGATCATTCTGGCCCCAAATAAAACCCTGGCGGCCCAGCTATACGGTGAAATGAAGGGGTTTTTCCCCGACAACGCGGTGGAATATTTCGTCTCGTTCTATGACTATTACCAGCCAGAGGCCTATGTCGCCCGCTCTGACACCTACATTGAAAAAGAAAGCCAGATCAACGAACAGATCGACCGCATGCGCCATTCGGCCACCCGTTCGCTTCTGGAGCGTGACGATGTGATCATCGTCGCCTCGGTCAGCTGCATATACGGCATCGGCAGCGTCGAAACCTACGGCGCCATGACGCTGGATCTGGTCGTCGGTAAAGAATACGACCAGCGCAAGGTCATGGCCGATCTGGTGGCCCAGCAATATAAACGCAACGACGCCGCCTTCACCCGCGGTTCCTTCCGGGTGCGCGGTGACAGCCTCGAGATCTGGCCCGCCCATCTGGATGACAGCGCCTGGCGGCTGTCATTTTTCGGTGAAGAACTGGAAAGCATCACCGAATTTGACCCGTTGACCGGGGAAAAAACCGACACGTTTGAAAAGGTCCGCATCTACGCCAATTCCCACTATGTCACCCCGAAACCAACCCTGAAACAGGCGATCATCTCAATAAAAAAAGAACTGCGCACCCGGCTTGACCAACTTGTGGGTGACGGAAAATTGCTGGAAGCCCAGCGCCTTGAACAGCGCACCAATTTTGACCTTGAAATGCTGGACGCCGCCGGGTTCTGCAATGGCATCGAAAACTATTCCCGCTACCTGACGGGCCGCCAACCCGGCGAACCACCACCCACATTGTTTGAATTCATCCCTGACAACGCCATCGTCTTTGCCGACGAAAGCCACGTTTCCGTCCCGCAAATCGGCGGCATGTACAAAGGCGACTACCGGCGCAAATTCACCCTGGCAGAACACGGCTTCCGCCTGCCGTCCTGCATGGATAACCGCCCGCTGAAATTCGAGGAATGGGACGCCATGCGCCCGCAATCAGTGTTCGTGTCCGCCACCCCGCAGAAATGGGAACTGGAACAATCGGATGGCGTGTTCGTCGAACAGGTGATCCGCCCGACCGGCCTGCTTGACCCGGCCATCGAAATCCGCCCCGTCGAAATGCAGGTCGATGATTTGCTGGATGAGGTGCGCAAAGTGGCGCTGGCCGGCATGCGCACCCTGGTCACCACCCTGACCAAGCGCATGGCCGAGGATCTGACCGAATACATGCATGATCTGGGCATCCGCGTGCGCTATATGCATTCCGATATCGACACGCTGGAACGCATTGAAATTCTGCGCGACCTGCGCCTTGGCACCTTTGATGTGCTGATCGGCATCAACCTGCTGCGCGAAGGCTTGGACATCCCCGAATGCGGCCTCGTCGCCATCCTTGACGCCGATAAAGAGGGTTTCTTACGCTCCGAAACCTCCCTCATCCAGACCATCGGGCGGGCAGCGCGCAACGTCGATGGCCGTGTCATCATGTATGCCGACCGCATCACCGGCTCCATGGAACGCGCACTGGCCGAAACCGACCGGCGACGCGAAAAGCAGCACGCCTATAATCTGGAACACGGTATCACCCCGACCACGATCAAGAAAAACGTCGATGATGTTTTATCGGGCTTGTACAAAGGCGACGTCGACATGAACCGCGTCACCGCCAAGATCGACAAACCGCTGTTCGGGGCGAATTTGCAAACCCATCTGGACGAGCTGCGCAAAGACATGCTGAAAGCCGCCGAAAATCTGGAATTTGAGGAAGCCGCACGACTGAGGGATGAGGTGAAACGGCTGGAAGCCGTGGAACTGGCAGTGGCAGATGACCCGCTGGCGCGCCAATCTGCGGTGGAAGCGGCGAGTGAGGCGGCTGTGAAGGGTGCCGGGCGGAGCAAGGGTGGCAAGGCTGGGTCGCGGGGGCGGTGGGGGAAACGGTGAACCAAGTGCCAAATAGCGAAAATCCGACTGAACAACTGGAGATAATCGATCAAAATATTACGGGGTTCCGAAACGCTCTAGTTTCAGAACTGACTGCCGCCACGAAGCCACTAACCCCGTTGGTTGCGTTCAAAGTTCTTTCCTATCGTGAAGCGTTGTCATGGCGGACCATTGAACTTGCGAGCGGCGCGTTAGAAGCGCTCAAAACAGGCAATGTCCTTACCGGTTTGATTGCTACTCGCTCAGTTTTGGAGTGTTCGGCTGCCCATAGTTATCTACTCAACAAATTGAAAATTT
>VAPM010885603.1_pt1 | contig 12029 bp, 9 predicted proteins | sample 3395091 | NCBI WGS metagenome assembly VAPM01 (sample SAMN08290445, study PRJNA428436) | hydrothermal vent metagenome | isolation source: Deep-sea hydrothermal vent chimney 3 | place: Pacific Ocean: Juan De Fuca Ridge | reverse complement strand
CTGGGTTTAGGTGCATAAAAAGGGCAACCACAAGGGATTGCCCCTACAATTTTTCAATCGTTTCAAGCTTAGCCTTCCTCTATGGTTTTTAGTATTTTCTGAATTCAAGTTAAAAAAACTGGAACATCGAGTAATACAATAGTGAAAATTTAATCATCAAATGATTACCGAGAGTAGGAGATAAAATGCCTCTTTAACTTTAGTTCCAGTTTTAAATTATTAGAGCAGAGTTTTTGACATAAAAATTTTTTTGTTTAATTACAATTGCTTATGGTTTTATCATTTTGATACTTTAAGCGTATTTTCTATAGAAATTAGAAAAATGAGTTATTTCAATAAAATTTAACATAGCGACATACAAACTGTAGCTTATAAAGCTGTAGAGCGGACTTTAGTCCGCTATAGAGACAATATTTATAAGTTATTGCGGACTAAAGTCCACTCTACAAATGACCGATCATAATTCATTAAAACAGTAAGCAATTGTTATTTAATGATATTGATTTTCATACTCGGTTTATTAATTTACAAAACTAAAAACTGGAACATCGGATAATAGCAAAAGAAATTAATTCAATCTCTCCCCATCAAGAGAGGGCTATGAGCAAAACCTGCTCTTCTTTGTGTCTCAGTGCCTTGGTGTGAGTTATTCTTTATTTGTTACTCAAGAGGAATTAAGTAAAAGCCTTAAACTACATTGGCATATTCATCACATCTTTATAGGCCTCAACCAATTTATTTCTTACTTGTAACATTGCCTGAAAAGAAACACTGGCTTTTTGTGATGCAATCATAACTTCAGCTAAACCAACATCGGGTTCACCTAATTCAAAAGATTTTGATAGTGCTCCAGATGCTTTTTGAGTTTCATTTACGGAGTCAATTGAATCTTTTAGCATGGCAGCAAAATCTGATTCCCCTGTTGCCTGTTCTGATTTTATGGGCTTGCTAGATGCTTCAATAGACATGGTGCGCATCTGAGCTAATACTTGGTTTACATTAATATCACTCATCTCATTCTCTCATTAATATTGCATAGTGCTAATATGCACTGAGTTTGCTTCATATAAATACAAGCATTTTCCAAGCCAACATCAAAAATTTGACACTTCTATCTTTTACAGCTTTAACACGGAATAGCGACACCCGCATCTTTCATCCTTGCGATTTTATATCTTAATGTTCTTGGGCTAATACCCAGTTTCTCTGCAGTTACCTTTCTACTTCCTTTTACATCACGTAAAGTTTGTAAAATAATATTTTCTTCTGCCGACCTCACGCTATCTCCTAAACAAGCTCCAGAACTTGCTATTACAGGCATTTCAAACGATGAACTAGGGATGGTTTTTATAGGCTCAGATCCAATGATTACTGGATTAATCAGCTGCAACTGTTCATCCATATCTGTTTCAAACACCAAACATCCTGGCAGAATATAGCCCTTCTGTTGTAAGATTAAAGCCCGTTGCACAACATTTTCTAACTCTCTTACATTACCTGGCCACGCATATTCTTGCATAACTGCCGCTGCATCTTCACTAAAAACAGGTAAAGGTTTTCCTTGTTTCCAGTATTTTTTAATTAATGCCATTGCCAACGGCAATATATCTCCCACCCTATCTTTTAAAGCAGGAATTTTAATAGGAAAAACACTTAAGCGATAATACAAATCTTCTCTAAATAAACCCTGCTCAACATGTTCTTTTAATTTACGGTTAGTAGTTGCCAAAATTCTGACGTTTAGACTGATTTTTTCTTGACCACCAAGCCGCTCAACTTCTTTTTCCTGTAATACTCTTAATAATTTTGCTTGCAGCCCAATATCCATTTCTGATATTTCATCTAATAATAAGGTTCCGTCCTGAGCTTGTTCGAATTTACCGGGCATAGAATGAACAGCACCTGTATAAGCACCTTTTTCATAGCCAAATAGTATTGATTCCAACATATTTTCTGGAATAGCCGCACAGTTAATAGCAACAAACGGCCCATCATGATACAAAGAGTTCTGATGTATAAACCGCGCCATGACTTCTTTACCTGTACCACTTTCTCCTTGTAATAAAACCGAGACATCCGTTTTTGCTACCTTTGCAGTCAAAGCATAAAGTTGCTTCATTTTTGGATCAAAAACAATCCGTTCACTAGGTTGAGAAGTCTCTAACACAACAAACTCAGCTACTTTTTCTACTAATGTTGCGGCTTCAAAAGGTTTAATTAAATAATCAGCCGCCCCCGATTGCATGGCTTCAACGGCTTTTGGAATAGTGCCATAGGCAGTCATCAGTACTACAGGGGTATCTGGGTGCATTTGTTGCATATTATTCAATAATTGAAAGCCGTCCATTACCGGCATTTGAATATCACTCACAACCAACCTAAAGTTATTTTTGGCTAATATACTCAGCGCCTCTGTGCCGTTATTTGCATAAAGAATTTTATAGCCTTCAAGCTCCAGAGTGTCACAAAGTGCTTCACATAAGTCGAGATCATCTTCAACCACTAATACATCATACTGCTTCATAATTGCTCTCCATTGAGTGCTGCCCATGTTCTGACAAAGTTGGAATATATTGATTTATACAAGGTAAAAGCAGGGTAAATAAGGTACCAAAATCTTTTTTAGATTTACATTGAATAGAGCCACTATGAGCTCTAACCACACTATCGACTACAGCTAAACCCAAGCCAGTTCCCTTCACCTTGGTAGTATAAAAAGGCTCAAACAACCGTTGTTTAGTCTGTTCATCTATGCCTGAACCATTATCTTGTATTTGAATCTGTAAACTGCTTTGATCTCGCTGATCCAAAATCATCGTTACCTCACCCTCACCTGTTTGAGCCTCAACCGCGTTATTCAGTAAATTCATAACGGCCCCTAACAAAGCGTCTTCGTTTCCCAGCATGACATCAGCCTGCACCTTATTACTAATGGTAAAATTTATAGGACTGTTTAAAGTAATATCATGCATGTTTTCATTAATCCTTGTTACAAAACACTGCAATGAAAAAACATCCATTGCCAACCGTCCCTCTTTAGCAAAAATCAGCATATCATTCACTTGTCTTTCCAGATAATGCAAACGTTCTAGAATTTTGTTAGAAAATTTAATCCGGCTGGAATCAGGAACTGATACTTTATTCATTTGAGAGGCATATATAATAGCGGTTGAAAGTGGTGTTCGCACCTGGTGAGCCATACTTGCCACCATTTCTCCCATTGCTGACAAATGTTTCTGCTGGTTAACCATATCTTGTAAGGATCGTAACTCACTGACATCAGATAATAAGATAATCTGTCCCATTTCATTTTCAAGTAAATTATGAGTAATACTCACTCTAGTACCATTTCTCAATTGTCTTTCATGAGGGTTATCAAACACTGAAATTAAACTTCGATGAACCACCGCAGACCAGTTTTGACTAATTAAAGGCTCATCTAGATACTGGATCGCAATTTTATTACAATCAACCACTTGATTATTAGCATTTAAGACAATAACAGCGGCAGGTAAAGCCGCCAAAATTTGTTGTAAGCGACCGGCCAACTTTTCCTTTTCAATCAACGTTTTAAGACGTTCTGTACGAGCAGCTGCCAAATCTTTTCTTAAAGTAGCGACTTGTGACTGTAGCCCTTGGTAGGATTCAGATAAGTTTTGGGAAAGCTCATTAAAAAGCTGAAAAGCATCCGTCAGTTTTTCAGCTTTTAAGGATTGAGGATTAACTTGATTGTTCATAATCTAATCATTGCTTTTGTGAATTACTTAGGTAAAAGCAAAAACCAGACCAACTTTTTTAGTTGTTTTATTTCAATGTATTACAATAAAAATGACAATTATTTGACTGTAGAAAACTTATCCATTATTGGTGCGCAGGCTTTAGCCTGCTCTTGCTATGAAGAATGCAGGTTAAAACCTGCGCCCCCAAAAGATCGTTACTCATAAGGGTACATTTGTTAAAACTACAAATTTAACCCACCATATTTTGAGCAAAGGAGCTTGCTCCTTATCATTTAAGACAACTCATATTTACGTAACTTTTCAACCAAAGTTGTCCGCCGCATATTTAATAACTTAGCAGCATGAGCAACGACTCCATTACATTCGGACAAAGCTTGTTGAATAAGATTAACTTCCATATCACTTAAATACTCTTTTAAATCCATACCTTGCTCTGGTAGATGAGAAACAACCGGCACTATATCTTCAGAGGTATTCTGTTGAGTAGGCTCTACTTTTTCTTCAAGCTGCTCTTCAGCCGCTTCAATATCAACAGACTCTTCTTCTATAAGATTTTCCACAGTAAAGCCTTCTGGTACTTTATATTGTTGAAATTTTTCCGGAAGATCAGTCACATCAATCAATCCATTAGGCTTAGTGATAGTCAGCCTTTCTATAAAGTTGGAAAGCTCACGGACATTACCAGGCCAAGGGTGTTGCATCATTAAAGACAAAGCACTATGGGTAAACTTTACACTCCCTCGTTTTGCCTTTTCCATTCGAGCGACTAAATCATGAATTAATAAGGGCAGGTCCTCAATTCTTTGAGTTAAAGAAGGTAACTCGATAGGAAAGACATTTAAACGATAAAACAGGTCTTCTCTAAAGCGTTTTTCAGTAATTTCATTTTCCAGGTTTCTATGGGTAGCGGCAATAATCCTGACATCACAGGCAATTGTTTTATTACTACCCACTCGCTCAAAAGTACGTTCTTGAAGTACCCTTAATAATTTAACCTGCATTGGCATTGGCATATCACCTATTTCATCAAGAAATAGAGTTCCACCTTCTGCCATTTCAAACCGGCCTTGTCTTGCTGATAACGCCCCTGTAAACGCTCCTTTTTCATGCCCAAACAACTCACTTTCTAATAATTCACCAGGAATTGCCCCACAGTTAACAGGAACAAAAGGTTTATTTTTTCTATCAGAAGCTCGGTGCAATGCTTGCGCAACAACCTCTTTCCCTGTCCCTGACTGGCCTAACACCAAAACCGTTGCATTAGAACCTGCGACTTGATCAATCAATACTCTGACTTGTTCGATACTTTTACTACCACCTGCAAGCCCTTTATTTCTATTTTTAGCTTTAACAGGTGTTTTTTTAAAAGCAGGAAGGTTTTTTAATACCTCATTTAACTCAGGATAAAGTGTTGGCCACTTCTGAGTTTGAGTAATCATTTTTTGAATAGCTGTAGGTACTTGAAGCCCTACCCCTTTGTCTACTAACAAGATAACAGGCACCTCAAAATCTAGGTCTAATACTGTTTTTACTAATGCAGCCTGTTTATCACAGCCACTACCTATAAAAATTGCACAAAGGTTATCAAGCTTGTTTATCAAAGAAATATAATCATCCGTACTCGCTGTTGAAACTTGATACTCCATAAATGTCAAAACACTCTTAAACTGCTGAGTCCTTGATACATTATTGTCAATTAATAATAATCGTGGCAAAGCCATGCTCTTTACACTCTTTCCTAAAAAAATACGAAGCAAATATTTCGTATGTTCACCGTTAAATACTTCATATTGGTATTTAATACCAACCCTGTATATTACTGATCAATTGTGTAATTTACTATCGCAAAAAACTAAGGAGATATGCATTTCACAATTTAACCCGTACCTTATTATAGCTAGCTTTTAAAAAATTATTAGTAGCAGAAACTAAAGCATTGAACTTTTTTTGTCAAAACATCAATTTATTTCATAATGTTGTAATGACTTTCTAATAATTATTTCAAAAGCTTACAGTCTCTATTGTTATTAATTTTACAAGAAGGCTTGACAAATTCTTCTCAATATAGAAACTAGACACTTGTTTTATAAAACTGAGCCCCTTCATTGAACGACATATCTCTTAGTATACTATTTGGCATACTCGTAGTCTTACTTATCCTTTCTGCTTTTTTTTCTGGCTCCGAAACCGCTTTAATGACCTTAAACCGTTATCGCTTATTCCATTTAGTTAAGCAAAAGCATAAGGGAGCAATTAAAGCCCATAAACTATTACAACGCCCTGATAGATTAATGGGGCTCATTCTATTAGGTAATAACTTCGTTAATATTGGAGCTTCCTCTTTAGCAACAGTTATTGCTATGCGCTTAATTACCGAAGGCTATGTAAACCTTAGTCAAGAACAAATGATCCTGGCATCAACCGCCACCTTAACGTTTGCTGTGCTGATTTTTTCAGAAGTAACGCCAAAAACATTAGCCGCGTTAAAACCAGAAATCCTTGCTTATCCCGCTGCCTGGCTTTATACCCCTTTGTTAAAAATACTCTATCCTTTTGTCTGGATAGTCAATTTGGTATCCAATCTATTATTAAGGGTAGTAGGTGTTAATGTCTCAAAAATCAAAAAAGACCAGCTTAATAAAGACGAATTAAAAAGTATTGTAGCTGATGCTGAAAACCTTATGCCCGCTAGATATCATAATATGTTATTAGGAATTTTAGACCTTGAATCAGCGTCTGTTGAAGATATTATGACCCCTAGAAATGAAATACTAGGTATTGATCTTGAAGAGTCACTAGAATCTATTATCAAGCAAATACAGTCTAGCCCTCATACTCGCCTCCCTATCTATAAGAAAAGTATTGACCGCGTTATTGGTTTTCTACATTTAAGAAACCTGATCCCTCTTATTACTCGAAGTGATTTCGACAAACAAAGTATTACTGAAAGCTTAACAAAACCTTTCTTTATTCCTGAGAGCACACCCTTACACAAACAAATCCAAAGCTTTAAAGCTGAAAAGTTACGTATTGGTTTAGTTGTTGATGAATATGGTGATGTGCAAGGTTTAGTGACCTTAGATGATTTACTCCAAGTTCTTGTAGGAGAACTTGTCGCTGAAGAAGCGGATGTAAAAGAACAAAGTGATGGTAGTTTTTTAGTGGATGCCAGCGTCACAGTACGTGAACTTAACCGGATTACTCAATGGAATTTACCAACTGAAGGCCCCAAGACTTTAAACGGCCTTATTGTAGAATATATGGAGACAATTCCAGAACCCGGTGTTAGCGTCCGGTTGCATGGCTACCCCTTAGAAATAATAAAATGTGATGAGAATACCATCAAACAAGTGAAATTTTATCCTAAAAAATAAAACATTTTTTTCAATAAGTTTTTTATAGCGTCTATACTTATTTAATCCAAGCAAGTCATTTTACGAGAGCAATGGCAAAATTTACAATTTTTTTTAAAGACAAAGCGGTTCAATCATATATCTATGACTCTGGCATTGTCCGTATTGGACGGGACAGTAGTAATGATTTGGTTATTGATAACTTAACCGTTGCACCTGCACATGCCATTGTTACCATTAATAAAGATAACTGCATCGTTAAACAATTATCAGATAATAGCCCTTTAATTGTAAACAATGAAAAAATTGATGAAACATTTCTACAAAATAACGACACGATAACTATTGGTAAATACAGTATAATTTATAGTACAACAGAGTCAGTTATACCGGACACAACCACCTTCTCTTTCAATAATAAAGACGTTGAACAGCTTAATTCAAAGCTAGAAGAAAAAGTAAATATTCCCAATGCCAACCTTCAAGTAATGGATGGACAGCATATTGGTAGAATACTTCCATTAAAGAAATCCATGACACGTTTTGGACATACAGGAAACGGGGTCGTTATTATTTCTAAAAGAAAAGATGGCTATTTTATGTCTTCTCTGGAAACAGATATGAATATTCTAATCAACCAAAAACCTTTAGCCGACCAAACTATCCAATTAAAAAATAACGATATCATCCTTATTAATAATATTTCGATGCAATTTTTTCTTGAGTAATAATCATGACAGAAATAACTAACGACAAACGACAGTTCCATCGTATTTTTTATAATGCTGATGCATCACTATTAAATATTGATTCTGACTCTCAAGCACTACCTTGTAAATTAGTTGACATCTCTTTAAAAGGTTGTCTATTAAAATTTGAGTCGCCATGGTCAGCACCTCTGGAAAGTGTTTACACCTTAAATCTACAGCTATCTGAAGAAATCAGCATTAGCATGCAGGTCAGTGTTTCTCATGTTATTGCTAATGAAGTAGGATTTAAGTGTGAGCATATTGATATAGATAGCATTTCACAATTACGCAGATTAGTTGAACTTAATCTTGGAGATAGTGATATTCTAGAAAGAGATATCTTAGCCCTTAGTGAATTAAATTCTTAACATTATAAATAACCAAATGCATCTAGTGCTTCTGAAACGGTTGAAACTGCACTGATTGTTAGTCCATTAATAGCCTTTTTGGGGGCATTTGCTTTGGGGATAACAGCTTTCTGAAACCCGTGTTTTACTGCCTCATTCAAGCGGGCATAACCATTTGCTACAGGCCTTATCTCACCATTCAAGCCAATCTCCCCAAAAAATACCACATCATGAGGGATTACCTTATTTTTAAGGCTAGACACAACACCTACAATAATAGCTAAGTCAGAAGCAGTTTCAGTTACTTTTATTCCCCCAACCACATTGACATAAATTTCATCATTTGCCGTAAAAATCCCCGCATGACGAGTTAATACGGCTAATAACATTGCCAACCGATTCTGATCTAAACCTACAGCTAATCGCCTAGGGTTACCATACTGGCTTTCCGTAACCAATGCCTGAATTTCCACCAACAATGGCCGTGTTCCTTCCCAGGTAACAGTAACAACACTACCCGATGATGGTTTATCAGATCTAGATAAAAACATGGCTGAAGGATTTTTAACTTCTTTTAAACCCGTACTTTCCATTGAAAAAAAGCCTAATTCGCCTACGCTACCAAACCTGTTTTTATCAGACCTTAAGACTCGAAACCGAGCATCATCAGTTGATGACAATATAACCTGTGCATCAACAATATGACTTAGTGTCATAGGGCCCGCCAAAGACTGATCTTTGGTAACATGTCCCACCATAAAAATTGAAACATTATTTCTCTTGGCATATTGAGTTAAATAGCTTGCAGATTCCCTAACCTGCGATACTGAACCCGGTGCAGTATCAGAATCATTAGTGTGCATCACCTGAATAGAGTCAATAATAAGTAAAGTAGGCTTTTCAGCATCAACAGTATCGCAAATACTTTGCACAGAGGTTTCTGTCAACATTTTTATTGACGAGGCATCTAATCTAAGTCGATACGCTCTTTCCGCTATTTGCTGTAAAGATTCTTCCCCTGAAACATACAATACAGAAAAACCTTTTTTAGCAACACGGGCGATAACTTGCAACAAAATCGTACTCTTTCCAGCCCCTGGTGCACCTCCAATTAAAACCACACTACCTCGTACAATCCCACCCCCTAATACACGGTCAAATTCAGCCAGCCCTGTCGGAATTCTTTCCGCTTGAGCCAAATCAACATCAGAAAGCAATTTAACTTCTGAGCGAACGCCAGCGTAGCCAGACACTCTGGAGCTCAATTTTACATCACTGCCTAATCGAACTTCTTTAATAACATTCCATTCGCCACAGGCAGTACACTGCCCACCCCACCGAGGATAGTCAGCACCACACTCAGTACACACAAAAGCTGTTTTTTGTTTTTTGGCCATTTTAACGATTAGTATTTACAAAATTATTAAGCTGTAACATTCTCTAACCTCACCCTTTGTGTCACACCACATAAAATCGTATAAGGAATAGTGTCAGCTGCCGCAGCAATTTCTTCAATAGCCAATCCATCACCCCATAAAGTAACCTTATCTCCTGGTTTACTATCAGGCTGGCTAGAAAGATCTACAGTAATTATATCCATTGATACTCGACCAACTAAAGGCACTCTTTTTCCATTAACTAATACAGGCGTTCCTGATTTAGCCGCGCGCGGATAGCCATCCCCATAACCTATAGCAACAACACCTAACCTTGTTTCTTTGCTACAGACCCATGTACCCGAATAACCAACAGCATCACCTGGCTTAATCATTTTTACACTAATTAACCGAGTATGCAGACTCATAACAGGCTGTAACCCCAAGCCTACCCCGTGATATTCATAAAAAGGCGAGACTCCGTACAGCATAATACCAGGACGCACCCAATCTGATAGAGAATCTGGCCAAGCAATAATCCCCGCTGAATTTGCAATACTTTTTTCACCTGGGTACGAGCTTACTAACTGGTTAAAAATTTCAATCTGCTGCTTTGTAACATCACTATTCTTATCATCCGCACTTGAAAAATGCGTCATTAAAGAAACCGGTTGTTTAACATTAGGGCATCTTTCTAATCGCTGATAGGCAGAAACAAACTCATCAGGTGTAAAGCCTAAGCGATTCATCCCTGAATCTAATTTCAACCAAGTTGAAACAGGTTTTTGCTCCGAATACTTCTCTAAAATATCTAGCTGTCCTATGGAATGCACAACACTATCAAGCTTGTATTGAATTAACTCATTTAATTCCGGCTCGCAAACAAACCCTTCTAAAACAGTAATCCTACATTTCACCTTAGCTTTCCTTAACAACACTGCCTCATCAACTCGTGCGACTGCAATACCATCAATCCCTTGTAAAGCATTTGCTATTTGCAATAAACCGTGCCCATAGCCGTTTGCTTTAATAACCGCCATAATTTTAGAGTTTGGAGCATATTCTCTTACTTTAGCTAAATTGTGCTTTACAGCGGCTAAATTAATAGTCGCATAGACTGTTGAGGTCATTCATAATCCTCAGCTGAATATGGGTCACCCGCAAAATTTTCAAACCGTGTATACTGCCCTAAGAATGTTAAGCGTACTGTTCCTAAAGGCCCATTCCGTTGCTTACCAATAATTATTTCAGCAATACCTTTATCAGGGCTATCTTCGTTATAAACCTCATCTCTATAAACAAAAACGATTAAATCTGCATCCTGCTCAATCGCTCCAGACTCCCTTAAATCAGACATTACCGGACGTTTATTAGGTCTTTGCTCAAGGTTACGGTTAAGCTGAGAAAGAGCAACCACAGGAACATTTAACTCCTTTGCCAAGGCTTTTAAGCCCCGAGAAATATCCGAAATCTGTTGCACTCTGCTTTCCCCACTTGAAGGTGATTGCATTAACTGCAAATAGTCCAATACTATCAACCCTAAAGGCCCATGCTCTCGTGCTAAGCGCCGCGCTCTAGCTCTAACCTCTGTTGGCGTTAAAGCAGGAGTATCATCAATAAACAACTTAGTTTCTGCCAACATATTAATAGCAGAAGTTAAGCGTGGCCACTCATCATCCTCTAACTTTCCTGTTCTTACTTTATTCTGATCAATACGCCCTAATGAAGACATCATCCGCATCGCTAATGAGTCACCAGGCATTTCCATACTGAACACTGCAACAGGCTTACCACTAGATATTGCAACATTTTCTGCCATATTCATGGCAATCGTAGTTTTCCCCATCGAAGGTCGACCTGCGACAATAATAAGATCGGCTGGTTGTAGTCCTGAGGTTAATTCATCAAAATCAGTAAACCCTGTACTTGCACCTGTAATATTCCCCTCTTGTTCATACAAGGTTTCAATTTTATCAACTGCTGTCGCCAATAAATTTTTAATCGATTTAAAACCTCCTTCTTGTCCACGCTGCCTTTGTTCTGCAATTTTGAAAACATCACGTTCGGCCTGTTCAAGCAACTCTGAAGTATCTCGACCCTCAGTATTAAATGCAGAATCAGAAATTTCAGTTCCAATATGAATCAATTGTCTTAAAACCGACCTGTCTCTAACAATATTGGCATAAGCAACAATATTTGCAGCACTTGGAGTTTCTTTTGCCAAAGTAGCAAGATAAGCTAAGCCACCTACTGACTGTAACTCTCCAATCGCATCTAAAGCTTCTGAAAGAGTGATCACATCAAAAGGATCCTGTTTCTCAGCTAATTGTTCTATTGTAGTAAATATAAGACGGTGATCTTTTCTGTAAAAATCCTCCACAACTACCTTATCGGCAACTGAGTCCCAAGTCTGATTATCAAGCATCAACCCACCTAACACAGATTGTTCTGCCTGAATTGAATG
>VAPM010070514.1_pt1 | contig 12035 bp, 11 predicted proteins | sample 3395091 | NCBI WGS metagenome assembly VAPM01 (sample SAMN08290445, study PRJNA428436) | hydrothermal vent metagenome | isolation source: Deep-sea hydrothermal vent chimney 3 | place: Pacific Ocean: Juan De Fuca Ridge | reverse complement strand
GCTTAAAATCTGAGACTTTCATGGGCTTAACCTGCAACGCGCGGGCACCGTTGTAATTGCGCCAGCGAATAGCACGCTCATAGGCGACAAGCGTATTATCAAGTGAGTTCAGTGCTTCAGGTGTATATGAGCAGGATGTTAAGCTGAGTGCAGAAAACGTAGCTACGAAGAAAAGAAGTTGTTTAGTGATATTTTTTTTTTTCATTGAGTAAATCACCAGTTTGTTATTAAAGTTCAACAAATATAACAAATCGGCTCTTTATTTCATATGATTTAATCAAAGGTCAAAAGTTTGTACTTAATTTGAAAATAAAACAAGCTCACTGTTTTTGGTGTTACCTGTGGAATATAGGTCACATTCAGCATAATGTTACCCGTACCAATTGCCACGAAGGGCAAAACACCAATAAAAGGATCATTATTTCGATAATCTTTACGTGTCATTGCGAATGCGATAATGGCTAAATCAACTCGCCAGCCATTTTTATCGTTCTCCAGGGGAATACGGTACTTATAACCACCACCGAGATAATTCGAAGTCTGCTTATTACTGTCTTTAAAGGTACTTCCCGCAACAAAGGGGATCCACTTATCTTCTGGTTTAAAGTCATACTCAAAACCAATGCCCCAGTTGTTCTCATTGTAGTTGCCACTGCCCTGATGCAGCGCTTTACCGTTTAATACGAGAGACAATTCATCTGCTGTTACACTAAAAACACTCAGACTCATCACAATAACTAATCCTACTTTTAACATACTGCTTACCACCCGATTTTCAACTTAAAAAACATCTTCAAAGTCGAATATCGGCAATAAAAACAATGACTTAAATATATTTTCGCCAATTAAATGACGGCTTTTGCTACAATTAGTTAGGCCGCCCAAATAATAACGTGACAAGAATTTGACGTGAAAATAGCACTAAATTGCCGTCAAAAGCTTGTCGAAAAAGGCGATAAATGTGACTGAATCGTGTATTTTTAGGGTGCTGATTAAAAAGAGACCAACAAATGCCAATAAACCGTGACCAAAACGAACAAGAAGTAACCAGTATTGGAAAATTTATGTTCTTTGGAATGTGGATAGGTCTTCTTGGGCTTTTATCGCTGTTTTTTTATAACTGGGAGAGTAGCGAATTTAATCCTAACCAGGCTATCGACTCTAAAATAAATGTGCGCGGCCAAACTGAACTTGTTTTAACTGCAAACCGGCACAACCAGTACATTGCAAATGGCTTTATTAATAATACGCCAGTGGTTTTTTTATTAGACACAGGAGCAAACAATGTTTCTATTCCAGCTCATATTGCAGAAAAAATTGGTTTAAAGCGTGGTCGACAACTACGCTTTGAAACAGCCAACGGCATCGCGATTGGATACCAAACAAAAATAAATAAAATAAAACTGGGGGGTATCGAACTTGAAAATATCAGCGCTTCCATCAACCCCAATGTAAAGTTTGATGAAGTCCTGTTGGGAATGAGTTTTCTTAAGCACCTGGAACTGGTGCAAAAAAATAGAACACTGACGCTGCGTTATTAAACCATAGTCTATAACAACAGAAACTGGCATAGTTTTAGCATGCTCTTTTAAAATGTTAAAACAATGACTAAATTTACAAAAACCGTGGCGTAGTTACCACATTATCCATTAAAACCTTGTTTTTAATCTAAAAAGATCAATACTTAACAAATTACTCTTATAAGGCAACATAAAATATGAAGGCAAAAACCATGAAACTAAAACTCCTTTCCCTATTAACCGCTTTGTTCATTATTCCAGGCTTAGCTAATGCTGAGCTGGTTATTATCAATGGTAGTTCATGGGACTACGAAATCACTGGTAAAATCCGTGACGATTCATCTGTTGTCAATGAAATCGATTTAAAAACCGATCTTTTTCTACAAGACAAGAAACAAACTTTTGTTCTTGCCTATATTGAACACCCTGTTCCTGTGCTTCCCAATATTCGCATCGGCAGCACCTCGTTGAGCACAACAGGAGCAGGCACAGCAACAAAAAACTTCACCTATAACGGGCAACCTTTTACAACATCCGCCCCTGTCACCTCAACCTTAAACCTGGATCATACCGAAGTCGCACTTTATTGGAATATCCTTGATAACGTGGTTGGTTTTGATCTTGGCTTGAATGTTAAATTCTTTGATGGCAGGGTTCAGTTAGATACAACCGGTGTATCAGTAAATGAAGCCTTCGATGAAACGGTGCCCATGCTCTATGCAGGCCTGCAAGTTGAACTACCTTATGGCTTACAACTTGCCGGTGATATCAGTTATTTGTCTTTTGATGGTAGCTCTTTTACCGACACCCTGGTTCGTCTACGCTGGACGTCTGAGTTTCTACTGGGTGTAGAACTGGGTTATCGTAGTTTTGTAATCGACTATGAAGATACCACTGCCAATGAATATGTAGATATTGATATCAGTGGCCCTTATCTTGGCGTACACCTCGCCTTCTAGTTTTAAAACCAGTTAAAACAACACAAGCTTTTTCAGCAAAACCAGCTACTATTTAATAGTAGCTGGTTTTTTTATCCTGGTTTTATTGTAGCTATTTTCTACCCTACAGACTTTTTAAAAGGCGCTTGCTAACGAGGAGGATCCTATGCCTCATCAAATAAAAGTTCTTTCACTTACACTGCTGTTTTTTTTAAATATAAACACAAGCTTTAGTGCTGAAGATTCAAAGTTCAGTTTCACCCCTTATGAGCCACAAAAAGTAATTTTTGATTTTTACTTTGATCACCCTGACAAAATTAATACGGCTTTATACTGGATCCGATCATTAATAACCCCTCTTATGGATTCACCCTATAATTACGCACCAGAATTTATGGATATAAAAGTGATGATTCACGGCACCGAAATTGTCACCCTCGCAAAAAAAAATTACAGCCGTTACAAAACCGCTGTTGAAAGAATGCGCTACTACAACTCACTCGGCATTCAGTTTAAGGTTTGTTCTCTGGCTGCACATGACTTTGGATATCAGGACAAAGACTTTTACGACTTTGTGCAGATTATACCCTCGGCAATAACTGAACTTGCTCATTGGCAAATGCAGGGGTATGGGCTGATCACACCACGTGTTTATGATAAAAAGTTTTCGACGGATGAAATCCGGTAATTATCTTAAACATTTATTTCTTTATTACAAATATAGAATTTAATCCTATTCCTACGATAAAAATCAATATAAAATACCGCAAATTCAATTATTGAGCCGTTCATAGTCTAAATAGTTTCCATGCCACATAATCACAATGCCAGCGGCATATTACAGCCCGTTTTTTCCCCTGTTTATCCAGCCAATAACCAACAGACCCAATACTGGGGAAAGTTATACGGCAATTCACTCGCCCTCACACTGGTTGAAACCGCTAAAAAAGCCCAGCAACCGGTTGTGGTTATTACTGGCTCACCAGCAGAGGCGCACTTACTCGAAAGCGCAATTGATTTTTTTACACCAACCGATGTACCCCTGCTGCATTTCCCTGACTGGGAAACGCTTAGCTATGATATTTTTTCACCCCATCAGGATATTATTTCTGAACGCTTGAGTAGCCTGTCAAAGCTGCCTGAACTGCAAGCCGGTATTATCGTCTTGCCCATTCAAACACTGGCACAACGTATTGCACCGCGTTCTTATATTACAGCACACAGCCTGGTTATGGACGTAGGCGACACGCTATCACTTGATGATATCCGTGTTCGCTTTGAACAAACGGGTTACCAGTGTGTTTCATCCGTGATGGAACATGGTGAATTTGCAGTACGAGGCAGTATTCTTGATGTTTTCCCCATGGGCAGTACAACGCCTTTCAGAATCGAATTATTTGATGATGAGATTGAAAACATCAGAAGCTTTGATCCCGAAACCCAACGTACCATTGCCAAACTGGAAAACATACGGCTACTACCCGCGCGTGAATTCCCGTTGGATAAAAATGGCATTAAACAATTTCGGCAGGCCTTCCGTGCCCGCTTTGAAGGTGAGCCACAAAACTGTAATATTTACCGCGATATTAGCAATGGCCTTTCCTCTCCGGGTATTGAATATTATCTGCCGCTGTTTTTTGAACAAACAGAAACACTGTTTGACTATATTCCGGATAATTGCATTCTCGTTACCGACAAGGCCATGCAAGACCAGAATGAAATTTTCTGGCAGGAACTGAATGAACGCTATGAGGCACGCTGCCACGATGTTGAAAGACCAATATTAAAGCCCAGCGAATTGTATCTGCCCATTAATGAAATTAACGCGCAGATAAAATCATACCAACATATTCAGTATCAACATTTTGAATATGAAAATGTAGCCGCTATTAATTTTGATACGCAGGTTCCCCAGAGCTTGCTAATCGATATTAAACTTGATTCACCTTCTGCACACTTGCAAGATTTTATTCAGCAATATAAGGGGCGAATACTGTTTTCGTCTGAGTCAACAGGGCGACGCGAGGCCTTGCTTGAGCTTCTTCATGGTATTGATATTTACCCTGATAAATTTGATAGCTGGCAACAGTTTGCCAGCAGTGATTCAAGCTACGGTATTACGGTTTACCCGTTAACCGAAGGCCTGCAAATTAGCCAGCCCGATATTTCGGTTATTACCGAATCACAACTTTATGGCAAGCAGGTATTACAACGGCGACGACGTAAAAAAGAACAACGTGACAGTGATGTTATTATTCGTAACCTCGCGGAACTAACGATAAATGCACCCGTAGTCCATGAAGATCATGGTGTTGGCCGTTATTTAGGCTTAACCAATATCGAGGTCAGCAATATCGAAGCTGAATTTTTAATGCTGGAATATGCCGGTGGCGATAAGCTTTATGTGCCGGTTAACTCGCTACATTTAATTGGTCGTTACACCGGTGCTTCTCCAGACTCGGCACCGCTACACAAACTCGGCAGCAAGCAATGGGAAAAAGCAAAACGCAAAGCCGCCGAACAGGTACGTGATGTGGCCGCAGAGTTGCTCGATATCTACGCCAAACGCGAAGCAAAAAAAGGTTATGCTTATCATATTGATGATGCTCAATACCATGCTTTTGCTAGCAGTTTCCCGTTTGAAGAAACCCCCGACCAGCAAACAGCCATTGATCAGGTTATAAAAAACATGCGCAGTGACAAGCCGATGGATCACTTGATCTGCGGTGATGTTGGCTTTGGTAAAACCGAGGTCGCCATGCGCGCCGCCTTTATTGCAGTACAGGACAACAAACAGGTTGCCGTGCTTTGCCCAACTACCCTGCTTACTCAGCAGCACCTTGAAAACTTTCGGGACCGATTTGCAGACTGGCCAGTAAGAGTCGATTCCCTGTCACGCTTTAAAACGGCCAAAGAAATCAAAGCTACGTTAGAAGAATTAGCCAAAGGTAAAATTGATATTATTATTGGCACCCATAAACTTATTCAAAAAGACATTAAGTACAAGCAGCTGGGGCTGGTTGTGATTGATGAAGAACACCGCTTTGGTGTGCGGCAAAAAGACCAATTTAAGGCACTGCGCGCAGAAGTCGATATATTGACATTAACTGCCACCCCTATTCCCCGAACATTGAATATGGCCATGTCGGGCATACGGGATCTATCCATTATTGCCAGCCCACCTGCCAAACGGTTGGCAATTAAAACCTTTGTCAGTCAATGGGATGACAACCTGATTAAAGAAGCCTGCTTACGGGAAATTAAACGTGGTGGTCAGGTTTTCTTTTTGCACAATGACGTTGCAACCATTGAGAAGCAGGCACAAAAAGTCGCTGAACTGATCCCGGAAGCCTCGGTGAAATTTGCCCATGGGCAAATGCGCGAGAAGCAACTCGAAACAACCATGAGTGACTTCTACCATCAACGTTTTAATATTCTTGTATGCACCACCATTATTGAAACCGGCATTGATATCCCAACCGCCAATACCATTATTATCAATAAAGCCGACCGCTTAGGTTTAGCACAGCTTTATCAACTGCGTGGCCGTGTTGGACGTTCACATCATGGTGCTTATGCGTATTTAATCACCCCGCCGAAAAAACTATTAACCGCCGATGCAAAAAAACGCCTGGAAGCTATCGAATCTATTCAAACTTTAGGCACAGGCTTTACCCTGGCCACCCACGATCTTGAAATACGCGGTGCAGGTGAATTACTCGGTGACGAACAAAGTGGCCAGATGATGGAAATTGGCTATACCATGTATACCGAATTACTGGAACGTGCGGTTGAGTCACTCAAATCAGGTGTTGAACCTGACTTGAACAAACCGTTATCGCAAGGCACTGAAATTGATTTACATATTCCTGCACTGATACCGGATGAATATCTGAATAACATTCATGAACGTTTAATTTTATATAAACGTATTGCCAGTGCAAAATCAAAAGAGGAATTAAGAGAACTGCAAGTTGAAATGATCGATCGTTTTGGCTTGTTAGTGCAGCCCATTAAAAACCTGTTTCATATTACCCGCTTAAAATTACTTTATACCCAACTAGGTGTTAAACGGATTGACCTGAACACCCAGGGGGGGCGTATTATCTTTAATGAAAAACCCAACGTCGACCCCATGCGCATTATTCATTTAATACAAACCGAATCCAAAATATACAAGCTTGATGGTAATGATAAATTACGCATTACAAACGAATTAGAAGGTACCGATAAACGATTCAAATTTTTAGAATATTTATACCACTACCTGGCGAAATAATACCGTCATTGCGGTGAGCCTTTAGCAGCGAGTAAAACGTGGCAAGCTAGCGAAGCAATCTTGATGGGTGTATCCCGAATAAAAAAAATTGCCGCACTATTGCTCGCAATGACGGTTTCTGGTTTTGTATCTGGTACTATATTATGGTTTACAAATCATTACTCGGAAATAATTCCTGTTCAAAACCAAAATCAGACATATCATCCATTCGTTGCGGGTAAAGAATACCATCTAAATGGTCAACCTCGTGCAACACCACTCGTGCATGAAAATCATCAGCGATACGCTCAATCACATTGCCATATTGGTCGTAGCCACGGTATTTTATTTTTTTACAGCGTGGCACCCGCCCCCGCAACCCCGGCACACTTAAACACCCTTCCCAGTCCAGCACAGACTCGTCAGAAAGCAAGCTGATTTCAGGGTTAATTAAAACGGTGTCGGGAACAGGTTCGATGTCAGGATAACGTGGATTATTCTCAATACCAAAAATAACAATTCGCTGTTGGATACCGATTTGTGGTGCAGCAAGACCGGCGCCATCGAGTGCGGCCATGGTGTCATACATATCCACCAGAATACTGTCCAGGCCTGCAGTATTAAATTCTGTGACGGGCTCGGCGACTTGTTGTAGAATGGGATGTCCCATTTTTAAGACATTTTTAACTGACATAGATTTTCCGAAACATATTTGACCGGGATAACAGAAATAGTTTAAATTTTACGAGATACTCAAATGCCATTAAGGCACAAATACCGATTATATAGGATCTGGTTACCATTATGCGATATTTTAGTATTACCTTTGCGTTTATGCTGCTTTTTCTGGCTAACACAAACGCTGCTGTTTATCAGGAAGAAGTCCGCTATTACGATGTTGAAATATTACTTTTTGAGAATTTAAAACCCAACCCTGCAAATACTGAAACCTGGCCATCAAGTCTGGAATTTGAAGTGCCTGAAGACTCGCTCTTTATTGGTTCACCCTACCCTGGCCCAATACCTGCAAACTATAATCCGCGTTTTACTTTTAAACCGATTAAAGCATCTACCTATCAATTACAGGAAGAAGCCAAAAAACTCACCGAGCATGAAAACTACCGTGTCTTATACCACCGTTCATGGCGCCAACCCGGCATGGACAGGGAAAAGGCAATCAGTGTGAAGTTTCAGCGGGAAATCCCACGTGTAAAATTACCTGTATTCGTTACTGAAGATAATCCCACTTTAAGTGCCGAGCAAATCGACTATAATCGGGTAATCAATGAACGCTTGCCTGATATAAATAATCTTCAAGGGCTGGTTAAAATAACACTGGCACGCTATTTACATATACAAACAGATATACAATACACACAACATATTATTGAAGATGACCCGGAGAACCCGGATGTAACTTTTGCCAGAATCAAACCTCAGGTTTACCAGTTAAAACAAACTCGTAAGATGCGTAGCAAGGAATTACACTATCTTGATAATCCACGGCTTGGTTTACTGGTTTATATTACACCTGTTCCCACCAAAAAATAGATACAAATTATTCTAGCTATAATAAATATAATTTAATTTTCACTGCTGTCCCGTTAACAATTGACTGGTTTTTCTTAAAGACATCATATTCAATTGCTTACATGATTATTAAGCAGAGTAAACATGAAACCAAAGTCGTCATACCCGTGCAGGCGGGTATCCAGTAAGTTATTGATTGTGTGACACATAAGTTCTTCTGGATTCCCGCCTGCACGGGAATAACGAGTTAACGAAACAGCAGTGTTTAATTTTATATAGTTGGAATAACTTTTGATAGCACTTTTCGCACAGTCTTGATGCCATCATTCAGATTTTTGGTTATCATATCCATTGTTATCATTTCATCACTGCGCCCCGCTGCCTGATTAGCAACTACCGCAATACAGGCATAGCAAATATCCAGTTCACGCGCCAGTGCTGCTTCAGGCATACCGGTCATTCCCACAATATTGCAACCATCACGCTCCAGGCGGTTTACTTCCTGTGCAGATTCAAGCCGTGGGCCTTCTGTTGCAGCATAAGTACCTTTATCTTTAAAGTTAATAGATTGCCTGGCACATATCGAGATTATTTTTTCTCTTAAATCTGTGCAATACGGTTCGGTAAAGTCAACATGAACCACTTCTTTCAAGCCTTCCTCAAAAAAAGTATTAATTCGTGATGTTGTGTAGTCAATAATTTGATCGGGAATAACAATCTGCCCCGACTCCAGATCAGAGTCAATCCCGCCAACAGCATTCACTGCGATAATCGTATCCACTCCGGCCTGCTTAAGCACCCATAAGTTTGCACGATAATTTACTTTATGAGGTGGAATTGTATGTGCTGCACCATGACGAGGTAAAAATAATACTTCAGTACCAAATAATTCACCAGTTTGAAGTATACCGGAAGGAGAACCAAAAGGACTTTGTACTACTTCCTTGCGCGTTATATTTAAATCGTCAATGGAAGTCAGTCCGGTACCACCAATAATTGCAAGTTTCGTCACGTTATAGTCCTTTTACAGCATAGATACCATTTACATTACGCAAAAAACCCTTATAGTCCATTCCATAACCAAACACATAACGATCAGGGACGGTAAGGCCAATATAATCGACAGCAACAGAGACACCACGTTGATGATCTTTTTCCACTAACACTGCCGACTTAACATCTGCAGCACCTTTTGAATAACAATATTTGATAATAGCTTCCAGCGTATAACCCTCATCAAGAATATCATCAACAATAACAACGACACGATTTTTTAATGAGCAACGAGGTTCTACAATCCATTTTAACTCATTACCCTTAATATCGCCGTCATACCGTGTTGCATGAATATAGTCAATTTCGAGTGGGAAATTTAAACGCGTTAATAAATGGCCAGTTGGAATAACAGCACCACTCATCACTGCAATAAAAAGTGGATTTGAATTTTCAAGATCGGCTGAGATAGCTACAGCCATTTTATCAAGCGCATGCTGTATCTGTTTGTCATCAAATAAACAGTCTGCTTCGTCCAGAATAATATTAACTTCATCTGTTGTTGGCTTCATAACTATCCTTTAAGTCAGACACTTGCACCCTGATCATTAAATACCGGAAGACCATTTGGAATATGCACAGTTGATGTTGGAAATGCAATATCGGCGCCATGCTTTGCAATAATATCATTAATTTTAAATAATACATCCTGTTTAACATGATGGTAATGCTGCCAGTCTGTTGTTTTGGTAAAGGTATAAATAAAGAAATCCAGCGATGACTCGGAAAATTTGTTAAAATTAACCATTAACGTATTATTAGTATCGATTTCTTCATGTGACTGTAACATGGCACGCACCTCATCGACAATAACAGGCAACAGTTTTACATCATCATAGCGAATACCAATGGTTTCATAAATTCGTCGATTTGTCATACGTGATGGATTTTCAACTGCAATATTTGCGAAAATAGAATTAGGAATATACAACGGCCGCTTGTCAAATGTACGAATAATCGTTAAACGCCAGCCAATTTTTTCAACTGTGCCTTCAATTTCCTTGTCGGGGGAACGTATCCAGTCTCCAATAGCAAAGGGACGGTCAAGATAAATCATCAAACCGCCAAAGAAATTTGATAACAAATCCTTTGCTGCAAAACCAATGGCAATACCACCGATACCACCAAATGCAAGAATAGCCGAGATGTTGAAACCCATTGTTTGCAGAGCGACTAAAAACGACGTGATAATAACGGCAACACGTAGCAATTGACTGACGGCATCTGCTGTCGATTTATCAATTGGTTTGCCTTTAATCTGTTGCTGGTGAATAATATTTTTTTCTGCAAACTTAATAAAGCGTACCGCCACCCAGGCAGCACAAATTATAATTACAACTTCCCGAAGCGTTTGTGTTTGAGGTGCACTGATAACGTCTAAAGCAAAACTTAAGCCATAAATCCAGATTAAAAGCGATAACGGTTTTCTAACGGCATGTATCAGAGCATCATCCCATGCTGTTTTTGTGCTTTCCAGCCTGGCTTGTACTTTATTCATAATTCGCTTTTGGAAAAAATCAATGATCAAAGCTGCAAAAATAATGATAAAGATATGCAATATCCACCAATCATCTTGTGAAATATATTTATTTAGTTCATCCAGAATATTCATATAAAACGTCTCTATTTAAATAATTACTTATAACCGGCAATAACACCGACAGCCTGCTGCCATTGTGCTGTTTTAACCAATATTTTCCAATTCATAACTTCTTTGCCACGCATTTTTAAAAGATGCTGGCTTGTATTGTCTGTCACATTATAAACAAGATTATCAAGCATATCAGCAGCAGCTTCACGATTATTGCAAACCAGTACCATATCACAACCTGCTTTAAGTGCTGTTTGTGCCCGTACAGTATAATTATCACTGATACAGCTTGCGCCCTGCATATCTAAATCATCGCTAAAGATAATGCCATTAAAATTTAATTTATCCCTTAGCATTTCCTTTAGCCAGTATGATGAGAAACCCGCAGGCTTAGCGTTTATTTTATTATAAATAATATGTGCCGGCATTACTGCATCCAGATAATCAGGGATTAAGCGCTTAAAAGGAACAATATCTTTATTAAGCAAGGTATCAAGATCCCGTTTATCAACCGGTATGTCTGTATGAGAATCGGCTGTTACACCACCGTGACCGGGAAAGTGTTTACCTGTTGAAGGCATACCGGCTTTATGTAAACCATTAATATAGGCAGCAGCTAACTCGGAAATAATCTCAGGCGAACAATGGAAAGCACGATCACCAATGACCTGGCTCACACCATAATCAACATCCAGAACAGGTGTAAAGCTAAAATCTATGCCGAATGCAAGTAACTCGATAGCGGTTAGCCAGCCAAAAACCTCGGCGTCCTGTAAAGCGAGCTCAGCATTTTCATCATATTTTTTACCTAAAACATTAAGCGCAGGAATAACAGTAAAAGGCTCTTTGAAGCGTTGTACCCGCCCACCTTCATGATCCACAGCAATTAATAATGATGGATCGCGTAAAGCCTTTATTTCTTTAATTAATTCGGCAAGCTGTTCGGCCGATTCAAAATTACGTGTAAATAATATAATTCCACCGGTTAAAGGGTGTTGTAGTAAATGCCGGTCTTCATTACTTAAATAACAGCCAGCAAGATCGAGCATAACAGGGCCAAGTAAATTCATTATTATTTTTCTTTAATTGTCACGTTTGTACCAATACTTACCTTATCAAATAATTCAACAAGATCGCTATTTCGC